>CAJDVK010000002.1_pt1 | contig 151507 bp, 142 predicted proteins | sample 7391401 | NCBI WGS metagenome assembly CAJDVK01 (sample SAMEA7055696, study PRJEB34461) | soil metagenome | biome: terrestrial ecosystem; feature: Peninsula; material: soil | place: Antarctica | collected 2016
GCTACAGTGGACCCATAGATCATGGAAAAGCGGGCTCAACTGATGTCTAAAATCTCACCGGATTTACTGAAGGCTAAAAAGTTACTCACTCCGCCAGCCTGGATCGCTTGCACCATCATTTGCAAGGGTTGCTCAGCCTGGTCAGAATTAGGCGGGATACCACCGTGGCCGGACATGCTGCTAGCAAAAACCACATCCCAATCTTGTCCAGTTTTCTTTGATTCTTCCACCAAAGCGCTAAAATTGCTGACTTCTTTAGGGCTTTTATCAACGCAAACGACTGGAGTTAAGGTGCCGCCGAAGCCTTGCTCAAAGTTTTCTTTTTCCAGATCAGTAGCGTCTTCTGGTAGCTCTGCCTTAGTAAAGACAAAGAGCAATAGCTGTGGTTCTGCTTGTGAGTGTGCAGCCTGTAACAGGTCATCGAAATTTGTAATAGTCATACGTGCTCTCTAAAGTCTAAGGATGCAATAAGGCTGTAGATTAACCACCACTGGCGTTCATAAAACGCACAATTTGTACGTCGCCATCACTGCTGAAGTGGTGTTTTTCTGGCTTGTTATTTAAAGCTTTGTGGATACTGGCCAGCACCGGCTCATTGGTTAATGGGTAGCGACGCAGTAAGGCCAGCAGGTCCAAGGAATGTTCGTTGCCCAGGCACAATAAAAGCTTACCTTCCACAGTGATCCGCACCCGGTTACAGGTGCTGCAAAAGTTATGCGAGTGTGGCGAGATAAAACCAATACGGCTGGCACTGTGGTCTTTTAAGCGCATATAACGCGCAGGACCACCACTGCTTTCGCTGCTGTCGAGTAAGGCATAGCGCTGAGCAATGCTGTCGCGCACTTGGTCACTGCTAAACAATTCTCGCGTACGGCCGACATGACCTAAGGGCATCTCTTCAATAAAAGTGATATCCAGTTGGTTGGCCACGGCGTAATCGGTTAGAGCTAAAATTTCATCCTCATTGTGGCCTTGGATAACCACGCTGTTGATTTTTAACCGTTCAAAGCCTGCTTGGCGTGCAGCTTGAATACCATCGAGTACTTGCTGCAGATTACCCACTCGGGTCATGGCTTTAAATTTATCCGGGCACAATGAATCTAAACTGATATTTAGACGCTTGACTCCAGCATCGGCCAGCGGCTGTGCATATTTAGTCAGCTGTGAACCGTTGGTGGTCATCACCAACTCATCCAAACCTGGAATGGCGCTGATTTTTTCACATAGACCGACAATGCCTTTACGGGTTAAAGGTTCACCACCGGTCAGACGTATTTTGCGTACCCCGTTGGCAACAAAAATTTCTGCACAGCGATGAATTTCTTCGAGGGTTAAGATGCGTTGACGTGGTAAAAACGTCATATCTTCAGCCATACAGTAGATACAGCGAAAATCGCAACGGTCAGTTACTGATAAGCGCACGTAGTCTATTTTTCGGCCAAAGCCATCAATAAGTGCTGAAGACATGACTTTTCTCCTCAATCCAGTTACTGCACCAGCGGTGAAGCCGCGCCCTGCAATGTAATGCCTTCGATTGTAGCCTCTCCAACTAGCATTTGCAGATATTGCGTAACGCTTTTTTGCCAAACACGTTGACTCAACTGCGCAGCAATACGTTCCTTTACCATATGGTAAGGAACCAGTTCACCCTCAACCCGCTGTTCCACTAGAACAATATGGTAACCATAGCGTGATTCGATGGGCTGTTCTGCTAGACCTAGGGGTAGGCGTAGCAACTGACGCTCGAATTCAGGTACGGTTTGTCCTTTCGACAGTTGCCCGAGCGAGCCTTGCTGCTCTTTGGAAGGGCAGGCCGAGTGGGTCATAACCATATCGGTAAAGCTGACGCCGGCTTGCAACTGCTCAATGATATTAAGGGCTACTTCACGTTGGGTACTGCGCTCTAAATCATCCTCTGGATCGGCAGCAATTAAAATGTGCTTTGCCGAAACCAGTGGTGGTGTGGTAAAGCTGCGCGGGTTGCTGTTGTAGAAGGTTTCCAATTCAGTATCGCCAATTTCTGGCGTGCTGATCTCATGTTCGAGCAAACAACGCACTGTTGCTTCTTCTAGGGTTTCTGCATCTCGAATTTCTACTTGAAGATTAATTTCAGCAGCACGTTGCTTGAGCAGCTCTTGCAACACTAACGCTTGTGCGGCTAGAAACACCACCTCCCGCTGAGAGTCAGCGGGGTGGTATTGCATCTCTTGGGCAATGGCAGTGCTGGTGATTTCAACGCCATTGACTCGCACAATAGGTAAGTCGCTGTTACTGCTGGTGGCAATCAACAGCGGCTCTGCCGCCGCTGAGGTTACCGATGCAGCTTGAGCTGCATCGGTAAATAAAGGGGTCGATGACTGTTGCATAACAACCTACTCCTTAACCTTTTTGACGCACAATTTGGTAGCGGCGACCTAAGTACCAGATCGGGGCGCTGACAATGTGCACTAAACGGGTGAATGGGAACAGCACAAATAAGGTCATACCCAAGAACACGTGCAGTTTGTAGATAATACCGACTGGGGCAATCGCAGCAGCTGCTTTGATCGGTTGCAGGGTAACAATACTTTGTGCCCACTCACCGAGGAGCACCATAATGGAACCATCCATGTGCTGGGTTGAGGCGAAAATTGTTAATAAACCCAGCACCAGCTGCGCCAACAAAACAAACAAAATCATAATGTCTGAAGGGTTGGAGCTGGCCCGAATCCGTGGGTTGTTTAAGCGACGGTTAATCAACATCACCAAACCAATCAAGCACAGGATGCCGAAGAAACCGCCAGATACCATCGCCAACAACTGTTTGTTCGCTGTGCTGATAAAAGGGCTGTAAAGCGCATGGGGTGCTAATAAGCCAACAAAGTGTCCAGCAAGAATAAAGATAATTCCGACGTGGAACAAGTTACTGGCTAAACGCATGCCTGTGTTATCCAGCATTTGGCTGGAACCCGCGCGCCACGTGTACTGGGATAAGTCAAAGCGAGCCCAACTGCCAATCAAGCAGATGGCAAGCGCGATATATGGATACACGCCAAACAGTAAAAAGTTAAAATTAGACATGAGTATCTCCTACACTTTATTAGTAGCGCTAGCGTCATGGGCGAAGTCGACCCAATGCAGCGGTACAGCTACATCTTCACGCTGTTTTTGTGGGGCATTGGCACTGTTAATGCCGCAACTGTCGGTTTGATCACTGGACATAAAGGTCACTGCTTCCTCCTCCCAGAGTGCATCCAGCGCTTCGAAGCTGTCGTCATAGACTTCTTGGCTGACTTGCTCACTGACTTCGGCTATGGCCAATTCAGGCTCAAAACCGGCGATTTGTAACAGCGCTTGAAAGCAGGCTGAATAGGCGCTTTCTTGCTCAACTAAGCGTGCGGCCAGTAAGGCTAAAAGGTGCTGAACATCCGCCAAACCAGCGCGAGCGGTGGGTTCGTCACAGTGTGACAAGTACTCCAAATACAATGGAATATAGTCCGGCAACTCTTTGCTGCCGATGGCAAAGCCGTCACTTTCATACTGTGCCATTAAGTCGACCATGGCTTGGCCGCGATCGCGCGACTCGCCATGTACGTGCTCAAACAACAGCAAGGAGAAGTGCCGACCACGGTTAAACAGTTTGACGTAAGCCTCTTGGGCATCCATTAACTCACCAGCGGTCAACTTATCAACCAGCGCCTGAACAGCTTGACGCTGCTCAGGGCTAATTACACGGGTGGCGGCAATGGCTTCAGCCAGTTCATCTTTGGCGTCAAAAATGATCTGGGTTGGATAATCCAGCAGCAAGGAAATAACTTTTAAGATTTTCATTGTTATTAGTCCTCCCACACTTGGACAGTTTTCATCACTTCACGCTTGGTATGTTTTTTGCCACCAAACATATTGGCACCGTCGTCGCCACCACAGCCATTACCAAAGCTAAAGCCGCAACCATTGCGCTCAGCAAAAGCATCGGACATGGCTTCTTCACGGTGCGCGGTTGGAATCACGAAACGGTCTTCGTAATCAGCAATGGCCAAGTAACGGTACATTTCATCCGCTTGTGCTTTGCTTAAGCCCACTTCTTCCAGTGCAGTTAAGTCTTCCACGCCGTCCACATGCTCAGCACGCTTGTAGACGCGCATGGCCAGTAAGCGTTTTAATGCCAGCTTGACTGGCTTCTCATCGCCAGCAGTGAGCAGGTTGGCCAAGTAGCGCAGTGGAATACGTAAGCTATCCACATCCGGCAAAATGCCATTCATGCCGATCTTGCCGCTTTCAGCAGCGTTTTGAATTGGCGACAGGGGCGGTACGTACCACACCATAGGTAAGGTGCGGTATTCCGGGTGCAGTGGTAATGCCAGCTTCCAATCCACAGCTAACTTATACACCGGTGATTTTTGCGCAGCAGTGATCACTGAGTCTGGGATGCCATCTTTGCGCGCCTGGGCAATGACTTTGGGATCATTTGGATCCAAAAACATTTCCAGTTGCTTCGGATATAAGTCGTGCTCATTGGGGGTACTGGCCACTTCGTGAATCTTATCGGCGTCATACAGCAATACGCCCAGATAGCGAATACGACCGACACAGGTTTCTGAGCAGACGGTTGGCATACCGGCTTCAATCCGTGGATAGCAGAAAATACATTTCTCAGACTTTCCGGTTTTCCAGTTGTAGTAGATCTTCTTGTACGGACAGCCACTGATGCACATGCGCCAACCGCGGCACTTATCTTGGTCAATCAAGACAATCCCGTCTTCTTCACGCTTATAGATCGCACCACTGGGGCAAGCTGCGGCGCAGGTTGGGTTGAGGCAATGCTCACACAAACGTGGCAGATACATCATAAAGGTGTTTTCGTATTCGCCATAAATATCCGCTTGGATATTGTCAAAGTTTTTATCTTTGCGACGTTTAGCGAATTCCGTACCGAGAATCTCTTCCCAGTTTGGACCCCATTCGATTTTTTCCATACGCTTACCGCTGATCAACGAACGCGGACGCGCTGTAGGTTGATGCGCCACTTCTGGCGCGGTATGCAGGTGCTGGTAGTCGAAATCAAAGGGCTCGTAGTAATCGTCAATCACTGGCAGGTCAGGGTTCGCAAAAATATTGGCTAACACGCGGAATTTACCGCCAATTCTTGGACGAATGGAACCGTCATTGTTACGTACCCAGCCACCTTTCCATTTGTTTTGGTTTTCCCACTCTTTCGGGTAACCAATACCGGGTTTACTTTCAACGTTATTGAACCAAGCGTATTCCATACCTTCACGGCTGGTCCAAATATTTTTACAGGTGACTGAACAGGTGTGGCACCCGATGCATTTATCGAGGTTCAGGACCATGGCAACTTGTGAGCGAATCTTCATGGTGTTCTCCTTAAAGATCTTGTGGTAATGGCTGTGGAAGGTCATCGGTATTTGAGCCATCTAGCCAGTCGACCTTGCTCATTTTACGAACCACAACAAATTCATCGCGGTTACTACCAACAGTACCGTAGTAGTTGAATCCATAAGACTGCTGCGCGTAAGCACCAATCATATGGGTTGGTTTTAACACCACACGGGTGACCGAGTTGTGGTGACCACCGCGGGTTTTAGTTGTTTCAGAACCGGGCACGTTAATAATCCGTTCTTGGGCGTGATACATCATCACCATGCCTTCTTTAACCCGCTGGCTGACCACCGCGCGAGCGGTGAGGGCGCCGTTGGCGTTAAAGCACTCGACCCAGTCGTTATCTTCAATACCGGCTTTACGTGCATCTGTTTCCGACAGCCAAATAATCGGGCCACCACGGCTTAAGGTGAGCATTAACAGGTTGTCAGAATAGGTGCTGTGAATACCCCATTTTTGGTGCGGGGTAATCCAGTTCAAAACAATCTCAGTGTTACCGTTTTTGCGCTTATCTTTCACCTGATCAATGGAGCGGGTGTTCACCGGTGGACGGTAGCTCATCAGTTGCTCGCCAAAGGCTTGCATCCAAGGATGGTCCTGATAAAACTGCTGACGACCGGTAATGGTGCGCCATGGAATCAGCTCATGCACGTTGGTGTAACCCGCGCTATAGCTGACATGCTCGTCTTCAAGGCCAGACCAGGTCGGGCTGGAAATGATTTTCCGTGGTTGCGCTTGGATATCTTTAAAGCGAATGGCTTCGTGTTCTTTGCCTTTGGCTAAGTGAGTGTGATCTCGGCCAGTGAACTCAGATAATGCCGCCCAGGCTTTAACCGCCACATGACCGTTGGTTTCCGGTGCCAGTGACAAGACAACTTCACAGGCATCAATGGCCGAGTCGATTTGTGGGCGACCTTTACTGACCCCTTCTTCCAACACTTGATGGTTGAGTTGGCCTAAGAAAGTCACTTCATCATCGGTGTTCCAACCAATACCTTTACCACCGTTACCCAGTGAGTTCATTAATGGACCCAGCGAGGTAAACATTTTGTAAATATTGGGGAAGTCACGCTCCACCACCACCAAGTTGGGTGCGTTTTTGCCCGGCACTAATGGCTCACCGGATGATTTCCAGTCAGTACCGCCATAAGGCTGAGCCAACTCGCCAGGGCTGTCGTGCTGCATGGGGATGGTGACAATATCTTGTTCCACACCCAGATGACCTTCAGTCAGCTCAGAGAATTTCTTCGCTACGCCTTTGAAAATATCCCAGTCAGTTCGGGATTCCCAAGCGGGGTCAATGGCTGCGGACAGTGGGTGGATAAATGGGTGCATATCCGAAGTATTCATATCGTCTTTTTCATACCAAGTGGCAGTGGGTAAAACGATATCGGAATACATACAGGTGGACGACATACGGAAGTCCAAGGTGGTGACCAGATCAACTTTGCCGATGGCCGCATCTTCCGCCCAATCAACTTCAGTTGGTTTGTAACCCGCATTGGTGGTGTCTTCGTTCATCACCCCGTGCTTTGGCGTGCCGAGCAGGTACTTGAGCATATACTCATGGCCTTTACCGGAAGAACCCAGCAGGTTAGAGCGCCAAATAAACATATTGCGTGGGAAGTTGGCTGGGCTATCAGGCTGCTCACAGGCAAAGCGTAACGAGCCGTCTTCCAGCGACTTAACCACATAGTCAGGTGCTGACATGCCCGCGGCTTTGGCTTCGCGGCACACTGCAAGTGGGTTGCGATTGAGTTGTGGGGCACTGGGTAACCAGCCACCACGTTCGGCTTGGATGTTGTAGTCCAGCGCATGTTGTGGGAACTTGGATTTATCCGCCATTGGCGAAAGAATCTCGTGCATATCCATGGACTCATGGCGCCACTGTGAACTGTGGTTATAAAGAATCTCGTGCATATCCATGGACTCATGGCGCCATTGTGAACTGTGGTTATAGAAGAAGCTGGTACCGTTCATTTGACGCGGTGGACGGCTCCAATCCAAACCAAAGGCTACCGGTAACCAACCGGTTTGTGGACGCAGTTTTTCTTGTCCCACATAGTGGGCCCAACCGCCGCCACTCTTACCGATACAACCACACATGATCAACATATTGATCAGGCCGCGGTAGTTCATATCCATGTGGTACCAGTGGTTCATACCGGCGCCAACGATAATCATTGACTTACCTTTGGTTTTGTCGGCGTTATCGGCAAACTCACGGGCCACTTGAATCACTTTCTCGCGGCTGACACCGGTAATGGCTTCTTGCCATGCTGGAGTGCCTGGGATATCCGCTTGGTCGTAGCTGCTGGCAACGTTTTCACCGCCCAGACCACGATCCACCGCTAAACCTGCGGCACTGATGTCAAAGACAGTGGCCACACGGGCTTTGCTGCCATCGGCTAAGGTCAGCTCACGGCTTGGCACACGGCGGAACTGTACGCCTTCACCATCAACATGCTGGAAGTAGTCGTGTAAATCACCACCAAAGTAAGGGAAAGCCACTTCAACGGCATTGCCTTCTTCAATTAACGATAACTGCAACTCAACGTCTTTACCGCCAGTGCCTTCACGGGCTTCAATGTTCCACTTACCTTTTTCATTCCAGCGGTAACCAATCGAGCCCAGCGGCGAAACAAATTCATTGGTCAAGCTATCCAAGGCAATGGTTTTCCATTCTGGATTATTTTCTTGGCCAAGATTGCCAGCTAAGTCTGAAGCACGCAGGTAGCGGGTGGGTTTAAAGCCTGATTCAAACTCTTCCAGCATCACCAACATTGGGAAGTCGGAATAGCGACGCACGTAATCGGTAAAGTAAGCACTGGGTTTTTCCAAGTGGAACTCTTTAAAGATCACATGACAAAAAGCTTGCGATAGAGCGGCATCGGTACCTTGCTTAGGGTTGAGCCATAAGTCTGTCAGTTTCGCCACTTCTGCGAAGTCAGGGGTTACTGCAACAGTTTTGGCACCCTTGTAGCGCACTTCAGTAAAGAAGTGGGCATCTGGGGTACGTGTTTGCGGCACGTTGGAGCCCCAAGCAATGATGTAGTTGGAGTTGTACCAGTCAGCGGACTCAGGCACGTCAGTTTGCTCACCCCAAACCATGGGTGATGCTGGGGGTAAGTCACAGTACCAGTCGTAGAAACTGAGGCAGGTACCGCCCATTAAGGACAGGTAACGTGAACCAGCGGCGTAGCTGATCATCGACATCGCAGGAATCGGTGAGAAACCGACCACACGGTCAGGACCATAAGCCTTAGTGGTGTAGACGTTGGCTGCAGCAATGATCTCATTGACTTCATCCCAATGTGAGCGAATAAAGCCACCTAAGCCACGTTTGCTTTTGTACGACTTGGCTTTAGCTGGGTCTTCAACAATGCTCTGCCAAGCATCCACTGGCGACATGGTTTTACGTGCATCACGCCACAACTGCAGTAAGGCTTTACGCACTTTGGGGTATTTAACCCGGTTGGCACTGTAGATATACCAACTGTAACTGGCACCCCGCGGACAACCGCGCGGTTCGTGGTTGGGCAGGTCAGGGCGGGTACGTGGGTAGTCGGTTTGTTGGGTTTCCCAAGTAATTAGGCCGTTTTTGACATAAATTTTCCACGAGCACGAACCCGTGCAGTTCACCCCATGGGTGGAGCGAACAATCTTGTCATACTGCCAGCGGGCGCGATAACCGTCCTCCCAGTCGCGGGATTCTTTACGGGTTTCGCCATGGCCATCAGCAAACTCGCCTTGTTTTCTTTTTAAAAAATGCAGTTGGTCTAAGATACGACTCATAGTTTTATTCCTCTTGAAAAGCTGCCGTGCAGTGACGCTTGGCAGCTGCATGCACGCATGTGTCGGTTACTTAAGCACGTCATCACTTGCCAGCCTGCTGGTCAGCTGCGAGCTCAAGGTCCACTGATGAAACAATATATTCTTCGGCAAACGCACCTTCCGGCTCTTTAAGCCAGAAAAAGCAGGCAATAAAGCTCAATAGAGCGCCCGCAGCGATAATGAAAAAGAACTGTGAAGGGGTGACAAAGGTGTACAACGTCAGGTAACACACTGCACCGACGTTGCCGTAAGCACCGGCCATCCCGGAAATCTGTCCAGTCAGGCGACGTTTGATTGATGGCAAAATACCGAAGGTGGCGCCTTCGGCGCCTTGGACAAAGACTGAGGACAAAATGGTAATCGCTACGGCGATATACAGTGGTAAGGCGCTATTCATTAAGCCCATTAAGGCAAAACCAATAGCGATACCAATCATATACGCCAGCATCACAAAACGGCGATTACCAAAGCGGTCCGAGACCAGTCCACCAATGGGCCGGGCTACCAAGTTCACAAAGGCGAAGGAGGCTGCGATCATGCCGGCAGTGGTGGGGGTGAGCCCCCAAGTCATCTCAAAGAACATCGGCAGCATGGAGACCACCGCCAGTTCAGCACCAAAGTTAGCGAAGTAGGTGGTGTTCAGTGCTGCCACTGAGTTGAAACTGTACTTGTCGTCTTCGGGCACACCTTTGCGCAAAATGGGTAGGTTAACTCTGAGAATCTGAATCACCTGATAGGTCACAATCAGCGCAATCACTGCGTGGCAAACCCAAGCCCATTGCGCATCGATATAACCCATATTTTCAACCCGCCAGACCAGCAGCGATAACACACCAATCATGGGGATGGTCCAGAGGATCAGCTTGATCATATCGGCCCAAGTACTGACTTCTAAAGCACTGACTTTGCGCGGTTTGTGGTGCACGGTACCGGCAGGGCCATCGGTGATGGCAAACCAATAAAATACTCCATACAGCGCCATAATGATGGCAGTGCTGGCAATGGCATAACGCCAACCATCGTCACCGCCGAACACGTTCAAGGCAATCAACGGCAAGGTCATGGCTGCTGCGGCAGAACCAAAGTTACCCCAGCCGGCATAAAAGCCTTCAGCAAAACCGATATCACGGGGCTTAAACCACATTGCGGTCATATGGATACCCACCACAAAGCTGGCACCAATGGAACTCAGCACCAAGCGGGAGACCAATAGCTGGGTGCGGGTTTCACCAAAAGCGAAGGCAATAGCCGGAATGGCCATGGTCACCATCAGCACTGAGAACACCCGGCGTGGGCCCCACTTATCCAAGGCCATACCCACCAAGATACGGGCGGGAATAGTCAGTGCCACGTTGGCAATGGCAAACAGGCGTAAGTCATCGTTGGTTAACCAACCCACGCTTTTCAACATACTGGTCGCCAACGGCGCCATATTGAACCAGACAAAGAAGCAGATATAGAAAGCGATCCAAGTCAGGTGAAGCGCTTTTATCTCCGGCTTTTTGTAGAGGAATAGATCAGAAACCTTCATGTTACCGCTCCATCATCCATAAGGAATTTATTGACATGACTGAATCAACACCGGGCAGGGTGCGCGTCGGGTGAGAAAAGAACTGACACTGCCAAAGGTCATAAAGTTAAATTCCTCAACCCATGCATCCAGTGTTTTGCCAATAATATTGCTGTCCACTTTTTCACTGTGACGAGCAATGACCAGTAGGTCGGGCTGCTTGTTTTTTACAGCCTGTAAAATCATTTTCCGTGGGTCGCCCTCGGCAATCATCACTTCGGTACTGATGCCTAACTCATTTAAGGTTTGTGCGGTTTCGCGCACGGCTTCGGAAAAGTCACGTTTGTATTCAAGGTAGCGCTCTTCGTTAACCCCACTGGAGCCTAAGACATCTTCAATCACACTGATCAGGGTGATTTTGGGCTTAAGCGCGGCAAACATTTGTAAGGTTTTTTCCAGCGCATTTTTTGCGTTGGTTGAGTTGTCGTAGGCAATCATAATGTTCATAACAAATTCCTAAGATCCAAATAGATAATGCTGCTTAAGGGTTTTTCACATAGGCATTTTTGCGCAGGTAGAACCACCAGTTAAGGACCAAGCACAGTGCGTAAAACACCGCAAAGCCATACATGGCAACTTCAGGCGTACCAGCTTTAATCTCTTCACCAATCACGATGGGGGCAACAAAAGAGCCGTATGCAGCGATGGCTGAGGTCCAACCTAGAACTGGACCGGCTTGTTCGCGGTTATAAATCACCCCAATGCTGCGGAAGGTTGAGCCGTTACCAATGCCTGATGCGGCAAACAGCACTAAGAACAGGCTAATAAAGGCGAAGAAGTAGGTTTCAGGGCTGGCTGAGCTATAAGCCAGTTTTAGGGTGTAACCCAGTGCCACTGAGGCAACCACCATAACTAGGGTGATAATTTGCGTAACTAATGAGCCGCCAACCTTGTCGGAGATCCAACCACCAATGGGACGGGTCAGCGCGCCAAGGAAGGGCCCGATCCAAGCGTAGGTTAAAGCGCTCGGAGCATTGGGGTTGGCGACGCGAGTGATAGTGCCGTCTGCAGCGACTTCGTTCATATAGCCAAAGATCACGGTGATCGACAGTGGCAGAGCCATGGAGAAGCCAATAAATGAACCAAAAGTCAGGATATAGAGCACACTCATGGACCAGGTGTGCTTGTCTTTAAAGATTTCAAACTGCCGCTTGATATTGGGTTTGATCGAGCCTGGAACCATACGCAGCAAACCAAGGGTGCTGAGCATAATCAGCGGCATGGCAATCCACATATTCAACACACCCAAGCCAATGGGTTGAGGTAGGTAGAGGTATAAGCCAATAACTGAAGTTACAAAACTGATGCTGTAGAGGCCAAGGATTTTACTGAAGGCGCTTAAAGGTGTACCTGGGTTGGGTGTAATGGGGATTAAGTTATTCATGCCAAACCAGCTGACCGCAATCAGCGGGATCAAAAACACCAACCAGATCCAACCGGCGTTTTGAATCCAAGTGTCTGAGCCAGCTGGAATGCGACCAATTAAGGTGCCACTGTCTTTCATCAGCTCCATGGAGCCGCCGCCCAGCGCACCAAAGATGCCCATGGTCATGACCAAGGGGATCACAATCTGCATGGTGGTGACGCCAAAGTTACCCAGGCCAGCGTTTAAGCCCAAGGCTAAGCCTTGTTGGCTTTTCGGGAAGAAGCCACTGATATTGCTCATGGAGCAGGCAAACTTACCACCGCCAATACCTGACAGCAGCGCCAGCAGTTGGAAGACCCACAGTGGGGTGTTGGTGTCTTGCAGCGCAATACCGGTACCAATCGCAGGTATCAATAATAAGATGGTGTTCAGTACAATGGTGTTACGTCCGCCAGCAATACGGATCATAAAGGATGCTGGAATACGGAAGGTGGCCCCGGCTAAACCAGAAATGGCAGTTAAGGTAAATAATTCAACGGGTTCAAATGGAAAACCCAAGTTGAGCATTTGTACGGTGATAATTCCCCACATCAGCCAAATAGCAAAGCCAAGCAGTAGGTTTGGAATCGATAGCCAAAGGTTGCGGTTGGCAATTTTTTTACCGGTCGACTCCCAGAAAACCGGGTCTTCTACATCCCATTTTTCTATATTGTTGCTCATAGTATGACTCTCCAACACACAGGTATTGCAAAAAGGGTAACTTTGCACTGCCTGGCACTGTAGGAGTATGCAGGGGTGGTTCCATTGATCTGGGTCAGTAATGCAGGAGGGATAATATGTCTGAGTGTGTACTATACCTCTTTGTGAATAGACTCTTTTTGGATTGAAATCCTTTTATAATCAACTGCTTATGAGTTTTTAATTGTTAGATTGCAAGAAAAGCAAGCGCGTGGATATAAAGAGGTATATGGCTGGCTTAGGGTGCTAGGCTACTGAATAATCAGACTTGATCACATGATATGACGAACGAATAAGGCGACCTATGCAAAAAGCAGATCTTCCTCTGGTGCGTTTAACCCAGTCATTGGCGGTGCGCACCTTGTTGGCATTTGTGCTGATTATTGGGGTCATGTTGGCAAGTATGTTGGGGGGCATGTACTTGTCTGAATCCATTCGTGGTGATGCAGAAGCGCTGAATAAAGCTGGAAGTTTGCGCATGCAAGCCTACCGCTTGGCGTTGCTAACCAGTGAAGCCAAGACAGAAGATTTACCCGTGTATCTGAGAGAGTTTGAAAACTCTTTAGCGACCCCTGCTTTGATGACAGCCATTGGTAGCAATACCCAGCACCGTCTAGCAATTAAATATGCACGAGTACAGCAGCAGTGGGGTCAACTGATGCTGCCACTGCTTGAGCAAACACCGCCGGATAAAGCTGCTTATCGCTTAGAAGTGCCCGTTTTTGTTGAGCTATTGGATAATTTCGTGGGTGAGTTGCAGGGGGAGTCAGAACGTAAGTTGGCAGTTATTCGGGGCTTATTTATTGGTTCGTTACTTTTTACTGCATTGATCAGCTTTATTGTAATTTTAGGCGTGAATAATGCGCTATTGATGCCGCTGCAAGGACTGGTCGAATTGGCTAAAGGTATTGGTCGTGGATCATTCCAAGGGCGAGCCAAAATTTCTGCACAGAATGAATTAGGTGTCTTAGCCTGGGCGCTCAATCAAATGAGTGCCGAGCTGTCCGACCTGTATAACAATCTTGAGAAAAAAGTGGATAAGAAAACAGCACAGTTGCAGCGCAGTAACCACTCATTGGAGTTATTATTTAATAGTGCACGCAGCTTATATAAAACTGATGTGGATCCTTTGCTGATTTTCGCTGATTTATTACAACCCATTGAGCAAACTCTGGGCTTAGGCTCGGTGTCATTGTGTTTAACGTATTTAGCAGATAATCCAGAGAACGAAGCGCATACCGCTTTAACTGCGCAGCAGGGCCAAGCGCCTAAGTATTGTAACCTGCCGCACTGTGCGCAATGCCCGTTGGTATTGAATCAAGGTATTCTTCCCAGTGGCGCACAAGTGCTCAGTTTTGCCTTAGAAAGTGAGCATGGGCATCTGGGTGATTTCCGTGTTGAAGTGCCAGACGGTATGCAGATGCAAGAATGGCAAAAACAGTTGGTCGAAGCTTTAACCGAACTTTTTTCAGCTTCGCTAACGTTGCATCAATTAGGGCACAACCAAGCGCGCATTGCTTTAATGGAAGAGCGAGCAGTGATTGCCAGAGAATTGCATGATTCGTTGGCCCAGTCGTTGTCATACCAGAAAATTCAATTGCTGCGCCTTAAAAAGCAAATGGCCGCTGAGTTCTCTAAAGAAGATATAAGCGCAACCCTAAATGAAATACAAAATGGGGTGAGCAGTGCTTATCGACAGTTAAGAGAATTGCTGGTGACGTTCCGCATTAAACTTGATGAGCCAGGCTTAGCTGCAGCGGTGCGGGCAGCAGTGCATGAGTTTAGTCGGCACTCAGGGCTGGCAATCCAATTAGATTATGCTTTAGAGCATTGTCCGTTAACCCCTAACGAAGAGATTCATTGTTTGCAAATCATTCGTGAAGCGCTCAGTAATGTGGTGAAACACGCCGATGCAAGCCATTGCAAACTATCTTTGCAGCAAGATGCGGCAGGCTATATTCATATCTATGTTGATGATGATGGGGTTGGGATCAATATGGAAAGCAGCCCAAAAGGGCATTATGGCTTAAATATAATGACTGAGCGGGCACAGAGCTTGTCAGGGAAGCTAGATATAAGCCGCTTGCAGCCCGGTACACGCATTCATGTGCAATTTTTACCTCAGTACAAACGCAGTCAATTACAACTGGAGAATGATGTTGAGTAGTTTAGAGAGCCAAAAGACACGGATTATGTTGGTGGATGATCATCCGATGCTGCGCCGTGGTTTAAGTGATTTATTATCCATGGAGGATGACTTGCTGCCAGTCGCTCAAGCGGCATCAGGTGAAGAGGCCTTGATGCTGGCTGAACGTCACGAGTTGGACTTAATTCTGTTGGATCTCAATATGCCCGGTATGGATGGCATTGAAACCATTCGCGCCTTACGCGCTGCTGGGGTGGATACCCGTATCGTTATTTTCAGTGTGTCCGATGACCATGATGATGTGCTGGAAGCTTTACGTGAAGGGGCCGATGGTTATTTGCTAAAAGATATGGAGCCGGAAGAGCTGATAGAGCAAATACGTTTAGCCGGTCAGGGTAAAATGGCATTAAGTTCGGAGTTGACCCAAGTCTTGGCGCAAGCCATTCGCGGTCGGCCATCAGCCAGCGAAGCACAGCCATCGATGCTGACTAAGCGTGAGAAAGATGTGCTTAAGCTGATTGCTAAAGGGCAAAGCAATAAAATGATTGCCCGAAGCCTAGATATTGCTGAAGGCACAGTAAAAGTGCATGTAAAGCGTCTGCTAAGTAAGTTAGGTATGCGCTCGCGTACCGAGGCGGCAGTTTGGGTGGTGGAAAACGAATTAAACTAGGAGTGGTTGAGTTGCTTTGCTAGCGATCAAGGCCGTTACCTATTTTTGCTTAAAGTACTCATTGTTTTCATTATTTCAAAGAGAATCGTATGCAATTACCTGCTGCAGCAGTGGTCCATTCCGGCGATGGGGAAGGTGATGGCTTGCTCACCGCTATTCTGGCTGAGTGCCAGCAATATGGCTGGCGCGTCCGTGGTTTAGTTACCGAGCAGGGCAGAGATCCGCAAGGAGTACTGCCCATGCAACTGCGTGATATTTATACCGATGAAATCTTTGTTATTTCGCAGAATCTAGGTCGCAACTCACGGGGCTGCAGTTTAGATATGGGCGGTTTGGCCGAGGCCGGTCAAGTATTGCGTCAGGCGTTAGATCAGCAGCCGGACTTAGTCTTTATCAATCGCTTTGGTTACGGTGAAGTGCAGGGCCGCGGTTTAAAGCAAGAATTCTCCGAGCTGATCAGTGCCGGGATTCCGCTATTGACCTTGGTCAGTGAGAAGTATCTTGACGGTTGGCAGGTATTTTCTGCTGGGCTGGCGCACACCTTACCGCTGGAGCGCGCAGCAATCGAGCAATGGCTGGCAACGATCAAGCCCCAGTAGCTATCAGTTAAAACCCCGGTTCTTATTCATCGCCAAAACAGTTATTGCCGATGCTGGCGCATACAGGCCTGTTATCAAACCTAGAATTTAAACCATCATACAGAGGTGTGTACCCATTCCAGAACGAAAATTCTGCATACTCTGAAAATCCGCTAGTAATTAAAGGTAGGGGAGAAGCCTAAATAGTCGTGCAAGCTAAAAGCTGTTGGCCTCAGGCATTATTCAGTTAAACAGTTGCTCGATAACAGATACCATCCGTCCCGAGCTTGCCACTACAGAATTTAAAGAGACCAAGTTGCATGATTAAAGCGATTGATTTTGCTCAGCTGTACCGTGAACACTTAGCCCGCAGTGGCCGGCGATTTAAAACCCCCGCTGACTGGGATGCAAAAGCAGGTAAAATGCGCACCTCAGTACTGGACAGTGCCTACCGCACTGCGTTTGTCAGTCGGGTCGAGTGCAGCGCCGACGATAGCGTATTGGATGTAGGCTGCGGCCCAGGCACCATCGCTTTAGCCTTAGCACCACAGGCCAAGCGCGTGTACGGCTTGGATTACAGTCCAGGTATGCTCGATGCGATGCTGGACAATGCCGCTGAATTACAACTGCACAATGTGCAGCCGGTATTAGCCTCTTGGGATGACGATTGGAGCGCTGTGCCGGTGTGCGATATTGCCATAGTGTCCCGCGCTAGTATCGTCGCTGATATGGACGATGCCTTGACTAAACTCAATCAGCATGCGCGCAAAAAAGTCTATATGACCCAATTGGTCGGTGGACTGTTTGCCAGCCGTGAAATGGCCGAGTTGCTGGAACGGGAAGATCGCAGTTTTCCTGACCATATTTACATTATAAATATGCTGTACCAGCGCAATATCTACCCAACCCTGGATTACATCGAGTCGTCCAGTCGCTTAGCGGGCAGCAGCAATCTGGCAGAATTTATTGTTAAAGTCAGCGAGAGCTTTGGCCCGTTGAGTGCTGACGAAGAAGCCAAAGTCAGTGCTTGGTATCAGCGCGATCCTGACTATGCCCAGCAGGGTGGTGAACCCTCGCGTTGGGCGTTTATGAGTTGGACACCGCCTGCGCACTGATAGTGACTTGATACTGAGACTGATCTGCAGCGGGTAACAGGCCCCTGGCTTTTTATAGCTGCGATCAATAAGTTTATGCTGTGCGTTAATTATTCGAGGGCGGGTCAGTGTTAGGCTGAACAGTCTGCCTGCTTACGCAGCTGCTAGCCGGTTAATAGGAAAAAGTAACGATGGATGAAAACACCGAGTTTGGACTGCAAGGACAGATCTGGATCACTGCCGGTGATGAAAGTATGGGCGGCCATGGACGCATCCATTTACTGGCGAAAATTGCTGAGCTGGGCTCCATTTCTCAAGCAGCCAAATCCATGAAGATGAGTTACAAAGCTGCTTGGGATGCAGTAAATCATATGAACAACCTTGCCGGTGAGCCTTTACTGCACCGTACTACCGGCGGCAAAGGCGGCGGCTCCACTACTTTAACTGAGCGTGGTCAGCAGCTGATCAGCAACTTTCAGCGCATTGAGCAGGTGCATCAGCGTTTTTTACAAGAACTCAGCCAGGACACTGGCAATATTATTGATGACTTATTTGTTTTAAAAAGGCTGTCTATGAAAACCAGCGCCCGCAATCAATTCTTTGGCACAGTAAAAACTATCCAAGTCGGCGCAGTCAATGATGCCATCGAAATCGCCATCGCCGGCGGACACAGCATTGTCGCCACCGTCACCCGTGAAAGCACTCAAGAGCTCGGCCTAGAAGTCGGCAGCGAAGTCTTTGCCTTAATCAAAGCCTCAGACATTATCTTGGTCAGCCAATCTGAAGGTGTACGTTTCTCAGCGCGCAATCAATTCACTGGCACCGTGGCCCGTGTGCAAACAGGCGCAGTGAATAGCGAAGTTGTGGTTACAGTGGAGGAGAGTACTTTGGCGGTGGTGATTACCAATGACAGCGTCGAAAGTTTGCAGCTAGAAGAGGGCAGTGCAGTGACCGCGATCTTTAAGGCGTCGAGTGTGATTGTGGGGTGTCCGCTGTGAACTCTTGGAAGTGCAGGCCACTTGCCAGTAGCTCAGCGTCAAATAAAAATCACTTGGTTGCCACAGCAAAGCAGTCGCGGTTATGAAGCGCTCGTACAGTCTAACTGTAGCCAAAATTAAACCCACGAGAGTGCAGTCGGCTTGCCTGCAAATAAAATAAGCCCCTAAATTAGATTACTCAGTGTGCTGCGTGCAAGCGCTCGTACAGTCCAGCCTTAAGTCTGTTAGCTTAACAACCCCGCATACCCCACAAACCCCACCAAATCACCTTTTTCCACAGTCTCCTGAGGCTTAATCTCCACTAACCCATCGGCCCAGCTGGCCGCAATCAGCATGGCTGAGCTTTGCTTGGGGTGGATTTCGGCGTGCAGTTGGCCGTTGTCTTGTAGCACTAAGCGCGCATGCAGATATTGCTGACGGGGGCGGGCTTTGCTCCAGTCGAATGCTGCTGGGATATGCAAGGTTTGATGGCTGCAATCGGTTGCGCCTTGGGCATGCAGCAGCGCCGGGCGGGCAATGATTAATGCGGTGATCAGTGCTGCGGCTGGGTTGCCCGGTAGACCAATCCACGGGGTGTCGCCAACGGTTGAATGGCCACGCGCCACAGATTGAGCTGGCCCAGTGCGCTGACGGCATTTTTCAGGTGGTCTTCTTCGCCCACGGAAACGCCGCCGCTGCTGATTAGAATATCTTGCTCGCGGCTGGCCTGCGCAAGGCTGTCGATATTGTGCTGTAAATCATCCGGCATCTTAGCGTAGTGGGTGACCTGAAAACCTAAGCTTTCAAACAGTGCTTGCAGGCTGTAGCTGTTGATATCGTAGATTTGCCCAGTTTTGAGGGGTTGGCCCAGTTCGCACAGTTCATTGCCGCTGCTGATTAAGCCAATCCGTAAAGGGCTATAGACTTCAACCTCGGCAAAGCCTTGGCTGGCCAATAAACCGATTTCTTGCGCCCGTAAACGAGTACCAGCTTCCAGCAGCAATTGACCTTGCTCGATTTCTTCGCCGCGGCGGCGGATATTGTCGCCGGCTTTATAGCTATTAAACTGAATCTGCTCAGGGCTGATGTTGCAGTTTTCTTGCGCCACCACAGTATCGGCACCAAGCGGCACCGGTGCACCGGTGAGAATATGCATGCATTGACCTGCAGGCAGGCTTTGCTCAGGCTTATCACCGGCGGCAATCCGCCCGGCTAAAGGTAAGCGGTTATCCGGCGACTGCAGATCATTGGCCCGTAACGCATAACCATCCATGGCGCTGTTATCCCACTGCGGCACATCCACGTGCGCATACAGTGAGCGGGCTAAAATATGCTGATGCGCCGCTGGCAGCGCTAGGCATTGCGTTGCGGTTTGGCATTTAAGGGTGTTTTTTAATGCACTGATGGCTTGCTCAATACTGTGCAAAGCACCTTGATCGCAGACTGACATTTAACGGGTTTCCTTATCTGTGGTGTCCCAACGAGCGGCGGCCTCGGTGTCGCTATCGCGGCCCTCAACCCAGTGTGTGCCGGTGGCGGTCTGTTCTTTTTTCCAAAAGGGCGCGCGGGTTTTGAGGTAATCCATAATAAACTCGCACGCGGCAAAAGCGGCTTCACGGTGCATACTGGAGGTGGCAACAAACACAATGGGTTCAGCCAATGACAGCGGGCCCACCCGGTGCAGAATATGCGCATCAAGTAACGGCCAGCGCTGCAAGGCTTCAGTGCGGATTTTGGCCAAGGCTTTTTCGGTCATGCCAGGGTAATGCTCAAGAAACAGCTCTTTAATCGACTCATCTTGATTGATATCGCGCACATAACCAGTAAAGGTTACCACTGCGCCAACGCTCAAATCGCCAGCATGCACGGCATTGAGCTCAGCGCCGGGATCGAACGGCGCAGTTTGCACACGAATACTCATGCGGATTAGCCTCCGGTAACCATGGGGAAAAACGCCAGCTCATCGCCGCTCTTAAGTGGTTCTTGTAATGAACAGACATCTTGATTCAGCGCACACATAATGCGCGGATCATTGAGTACCGTCCACACGCCATCGCGGGCAATAAGAAACTGACGCACATCATCAATGCATTGCCAGTCTGTTTGCCAAGGCAGTTGCTCAGACTCGCAGTCCAGCTCTTCACGGTAACGGGCTAAAAACTGTACGGTTAACATCATTTCTCTCCATTACTTGCAGGTGAGGCGGTGCTGTCCAGCTGGTAGTGCCCAGACTTGCCACCGACTTTTTCCAGCAACTGAGTGCGCTCAATCACCATGGCGCGATCCACTGCTTTGCACATATCGTAAATGGTCAGCGCAGCAACGCTGGCAGCGGTTAAGGCTTCCATCTCCACCCCGGTTTGTCCAGACAGTTTACAAGTGGCAGTGATCTGCACTTGGTCAGGGGCGTGGGCGGTTAAGTGTACTTTAATGCTGGTTAAGAGCAGCGGGTGGCACAGTGGAATCAGCTCGTGGGTGCGTTTTGCCGCTTGGATGCCAGCAATCCGCGCCACGGCAAATACATCACCCTTGGGGTGCTCGCCATCAGTAATCATCGCTAAGGTGCTGGGTTAACGGTTGCTGCAAAACACTGGGGTCATTGAAATTGGCCAGACGTTGCTCGTCATCGGCGCAGTGAATTGCCACAGGGTTTAACTGGAGCAATGCGTGTTTGGGGCTGCGTTCACCCGCCTGCCATAAATCTTCTAAAGCATTGAGTTGCGCCGTTGCAATAATACTAAACAGCGGTTGCCAGTGCCCTTGATGTTTAAACAGTGCAGGACGCTCACCGGCTTGTTGGTAGAGTTGCTGCAGCAAGGCTTGATCAATGCGCGGCGCGTCGCAGGGCAATACCATAAGATACTTGTGGCGAGCCACTTTTAGGGCGCTCAGGATACCAACTAAAGGGCCGGTGAAGTCTTGATTAGGATCACTGACTAATTGATCGGCAAGGTGCTGATAGCGTTCATGGTTACGATTACAGGAAATAATCAAATCATCAGTGAGCGGGCGCACCACCCGCTGCATGTGCTCAATCAGTGCTTGCCCTTGCCAAGTAACCCAGCCTTTATCTTGACCGCCCATACGCTGCCCACGCCCGCCAGCCAGCAGGACAATGGAGCAATTGGAAAATAAGGGGTAGATGGGCATGCAAAACTCATTTTTTAAAGTAATTTGTGGTATATCTTGGCGCAAATTTCTCGTCATAGGACATCCCATGAGCCACGTAAGCAGTCAATTTGTGCCTTTAAATGTTGCGGTATTAACTGTTAGCGATACCCGCACCCCTGAAACCGATACCTCAGGACGCTATCTCAATGAGCAACTGATCAGTACCGGTCATCAAGTGGTCGAACGCTTGATTTTGCAGGATAACCTATATCAAGTCCGTGCGCAGGTGGCGAACTGGATTGCCAGTGATAATGTACAGGTGGTTTTGATCACCGGTGGTACTGGTTTTACTGATCGCGATAGTACGCCAGAGGCCGTCAGCTGCCTGTTTGATCGCGAAGTTGAGGGGTTTGGTGAGCTGTTTCGTCAAATTTCCTATACCGAAATAGGTACCTCGACAATTCAGTCCAGAGCCTTAGCTGGCCTGGCCAATAACACCCTAATTTGCTGCATGCCTGGCTCCACTAATGCCTGCCGCACCGCATGGGAAGGTATTTTGCTCGACCAATTGGATGCAACCCATAAGCCCTGTAATTTTGTTGCTCACTTGGGCAAAAAATCGGCCTGCACAGGACGCGATTAAAAATGAGTTTGTTAAACGTCGATACGGCTCTGCAGATTTTGCTGGAGCAGGCACAATCTTTTGCCAGTTTGGCAACTGAAGAGCTGGCGTTAGAGCGGGCAGGAAATCGCGTGTTAGCTGAGCCGTTATTGGCTCAGTTTGCGATGCCGCCGTGGCCCAACAGCGCAATGGATGGTTATGCCGTACGCAGTGCCGAGGTCCAAGCAGGGCACGCATTGCCGGTCAGCCAGAAGATATTTGCCGGACACAGCCCTGAGCCACTCGCCGAAGGCACCTGTGCGCGTATTTTCACCGGTGCGCCAATGCCTGAGGGCGCTGATGCGGTGGAAATGCAGGAAAATACCGAAGAGCTTGACGATGGTACTGTGCGCTTTGTGCAAGCAGTGCCTGCGGCGAAATTTGTCCGCCCTAAAGGTCAAGAAGCCATGCCCGGTGATGAAATATTACCGGCGGGGATTCGTTTGGGTCCCATTGAGCTGGCCATGGCTGCATCATTAGGTTGCGCGCAGGTCAAAGTGCGCCGTCAACTGCGGGTGGCAGTGGTATCCACTGGTGATGAGTTGGTCGAGCCCGGTCAGCCCTTAGCCCCAGGGCAGATTTATAACAGCAACCGCACCATGTTAATCCAGAGTCTAAAGCGCTTAAGTTGTGCCGTTATCGATATGGGCATTCTGCCTGATGATGCACAACTGACTCGGGACCGTTTAGCTGAGCTGCAAGATGTGGATTTACTGATCAGCAGCGGCGGGGTGTCGGTGGGTGAGGCGGATTATCTGGGCCAAGTGATCCGTGAAGAAGGTGAGCTGGATTTTTGGAAGCTGGCATTAAAACCTGGCAAACCCTTTACCTTAGGTCGCTACCAAGGTGTGCCAGTGATTGGTTTGCCGGGTAATCCTACTTCAAGCTTGGTGACCTTTTTGTTATTGGCTCGGCCGTATATTCTGACCCGTATGGGTGTCGCCGAGCCCATGGCACAGCACTTTATCGTGCCGGTTAACTTTGCCATGCCAGTCGCTGGTGTGCGCCGTGAGTTTATTCGCGTGGCACTGATCGAGGGTCGTGCGGAAAAGCTGGATAACCAGTGTTCAGGTATTTTGCGCAGTGCCACCCAAGCCCATGGTTTGCTGGAACTGCCGGAAAATACCACCTGTGCAGTGGGTGATCAGTTGCGTTTCTGGCCGTTTTCCAGCTTGCTCAATTAGGCTGCTGTCCCTTGCCAAGTCGTGCGGCAGAGCATTGTTGTCTTAATGTCGCACTGCTTGAACTTGTTCTACCAAACTAAATTAGAAAGCGTTATAGTCTGGCGTATATAACGAAATCACTTAGTTGGGTGCACAATGCTTAAATCAACTCTAAAAAATCTATTAACAGCAGCCATTGTGCTTGCCTCAGGCAGTGCGTTTTCTGCTCAAGTCACTGTGTCTGCGGCTGCCAGTTTGACCAATGCTTTTAAAGAAATTGCTGAGAATTTCGAAGCTGAGTATCCTGAGCATCAAGTTCTGCTGAACTTTGCCGGCTCTGGGGCACTGCTGCAGCAAATTGCTAAAGGCGCACCAGTTGATGTATTTGCTTCGGCAGACCAAGTCACCATGGATAAAGCCCAGGAACAAGGCTTGTTGGCTGCCGGCACGCGTAAAGACTTTGTGCAGAATACGGTGGTGGTGATTACCCCTGCCGATAGCCAACTTGAGCTGACTCAACTGACTGACTTGCAGCAAGACGCACTGCAGCGTTTAGCAGTGAGTAACCCTGACAGTGTGCCGGTAGGCCGCTACAGCAAGCAGGCGTTGGTGGCCCATAATTTATGGGATGGGTTGGCGGATAAAATGATCAACACCCAGAATGTGCGCCAGTCTTTGGATTATGTGGCCCGTGATGAGGTGGATGCAGGTTTTGTCTACGCCACCGACGCGGCAGTGATGGCGGATAAGGTGAAGGTGCAATTTACTGTGCCGTTGGAAACTGTAGTGAGCTACCCCATAGCAGTGACCAAAGAAGGCAGTGGCAAAGAACTCAGTCAGCAATTTATTGACTACACCTTTAATGATGAAAGTCAGGCTGTGCTGAGTAAGTACGGTTTCAGCCAGCCCTAAGCGAACAATCATGGAATCAGTTTGGGTAGCGCTCAGTTTGTCATTGAAAGTGGCGGGCTGGGCTACGGCGCTGAATATAGTGTTAGGTGTGGGTGTCGGTTTCTTTTTAGCCCGCACGCGTTTTTTCGGCCGTGACTTATTGGATACCTTGCTGACCTTGCCCATGGTGATGCCGCCAACGGTGTTGGGCTATTACTTATTAGTCTTGGTTGGGCGTAAAAGTGCTTTTGGCGCATGGCTGTATGACAGTTTCGGGATTAATCTGATTTTCACCTGGCAGGGTGCGGTAATTGCCGCCACTGTGGTGGCCTTTCCTTTAGTGTTTAAGCCGGCGCGCGCTGCGTTTGAAGCAGTGGATAGTGAGCTGGAACAGGCCGCTCGAGTTTTGGGCGTGTCTGAGTTGGCGATTTTCTTTCGCATTACCTTGCCACTGGCCTGGCGCGGTATTTTAGCTGGAGTGCTGCTGGCATTTGCTCGTGCGCTGGGCGAGTTTGGCGCAACTTTAATGGTGGCGGGCAGTATTCCTGGGAAAACCCAAACCCTATCCATTGCAGTCTATGAAGCGGTGCAGGCAGGTAAAGATGATACGGCGAACATGCTGGTGGTGATCACCTCGATCGTCTGCGTGGTGGTGTTATTAAGTGCCAGTCGCTTAGCACCAGGACGCGTATCTGAGCGCAGGAGATAAGCAATGTTTTTAGATTTAGCCCTGACTAAAACCATGCGCTCAGGTGAGCGCGAGTTTCACTTGGGATTAGAGTACGCCTCAAGCAATGATCGCTTGGTGATCCTGGGTCCGTCTGGCTCAGGGAAAAGCTTATTGCTGCAAATGATTGCTGGACTGCTTAAACCGGATAGCGGTTATTTAAAGCTGGCTGGACGCACTTTATTTGATCAAAAAAAGGGCATTAATCTCACCCCGCAACAGCGTGAAGTGGCATTTTTGTTTCAAAACTATGCACTTTTTCCGCACCTGAGCGTGCGGCAAAATGTTGCCTTTAGTTTACGCCGCGGGCTGTTGAATCCAAGCACCAAGGTTGCCAGTAAAGCGGTGGATTATTGGCTGGATAACTTTGGTTTAGAGCCTGTGCAGCACCAACGGCCCCATGAACTATCCGGCGGTCAGCGCCAGCGTACTGCTTTGGCACGGGCACTGGTGACTGAGCCGCGCGCGCTGCTGTTGGACGAGCCGTTTTCTGCACTGGACCCTGACTTGCGCATTCATATGCGCAACGAACTGCGTGAGCTGCAAGAACGCTTAGCAGTGCCGCTGATTTTGATTACCCATGATGTCGAGGACGTTAAAGTCTTTTCCAATGAAACCCTGTGCTTAAAAGATGGGCTGATCAAGAGCGCCAGCAGCTTATGCAAGCATCCGACGTGCAATGTTCACTGTCGGCCTTAAAAGGTCGACCTGCAGAAGCGGTATCCTGAAGCAGTATCTGGATCGATAACTTCGCAGACTACGGCAGAATTTTAAGCCGTGGCTTCAGCCGCGACAGGGGGCGTTATAACCGCCTCAGTAATCAATATGACAAGCAATTACCACGGTGCCGACCTGAGCGTTTTGTCGGCCTAAAGGCTGAACTACATTTTAACTCTAGAGTTAGAGCCAATAAAAAAGGCCAGAATCCACTTGGAATTCTGGCCTTTTCAGTGCTGCAAGACGTTTAGGCTTGAGCAAACAACAGTTTTACAGCACCTGCACTATGGCGTCGGTAACTGCGTCAATATTGTTTAAGTTCAGCGCTGCAACACAAATACGACCGCTGGAGACTGCATAAATTGCAAACTCATCGCTTAATCGCTGGACTTGCTCTTTAGTCAGTCCAGTGTAAGAAAACATACCGCGCTGCTCGGCCACAAAACTGAAGTCTCGCTTGGCGCCTTTAGCGGCCAACTGCTCAACCATCAGTTTGCGCATCAGGAGAATACGCTCACGCATTTCGCCCAACTCCTTCTGCCACAGTGCGTTCAGCTCTGGGGTATTCAGCACCGTGCTGACAATGGTTGCGCCATGGGTTGGCGGGTTGGAGTAGTTGGTGCGAATCACTAACTTAAGCTGTGACAGGACACGGCTGGCTTGTTCTTTTGAGTCGGCAACAATGGAGAGTGCGCCAACCCGCTCACCGTACAGTGAGAAGGATTTAGAGAATGAGCTGGAAACAAAGAAGGTCATGCCGGAGTCAGCAAATAAACGCACTGCAGCGGCATCTTCATCAATGCCTTCTGCAAAGCCTTGGTAAGCAATGTCTAAAAAAGGCACATGCTCGCGCTCTTTTAAAGCATCAATCACTAAACGCCACTGTTCAAGGCTGAGATCAACACCGGTCGGGTTGTGGCAGCAGGCATGTAAAACCACAATCGATTGACGCGGCAGCTGACGCAAATCTTCCAGCATGCCTTCAATATCTACACCTTGCAGGTTTGCATCATAATAACGGTAATTCTGTACTGGAAAATCCGCCGCCTCAAAGAGTGCGCGGTGGTTTTGCCAGCTTGGATTACTGATGGCAACCACGGCATCAGGCAGTAAACGCTTCAGGTAGTCCGCACCAATTTTTAAAGCGCCAGTACCACCAATGGCTTGACTGGTGATAATACGTCCAGACTTGATAATTTCTGAGTCAGCACCAAATAATAATTTCTGTACCGCACTGTCATATGCAGCAATACCATCGATCGGTAGGTATTCGCGGGGTGCATGCTTATCAACCTGTGCTTTTTCAGCCAGCTTAACTGCTTTGAGAAGAGGGATAAGACCATCTTCACAGTAATACACACCAACCCCAAGGTTAACTTTGCCTGGGCGGGTGTCAGCGTTAAAAGCTTCGTTCAAACCAAATATTGGATCGCGGGGCGCCATTTCAACGGCAGAGAACAGACTCATGTTGTACGGACTCGATGTTTGTGGAATGGGAGCGAAAGCTTACCAGAGAATGCGTCAAGACGCAGCGCGATTCCATAGGTATTATAGCCAGCTAGGTAAGGTTCTAGGCAGTAGTATAATTTGTATGTGGTTAATTTTGCGGCGTTTTGTCGCGCTAGTTATTAGAGGTTTGCATGTCGCGCTTTGAGCTTGTCACACAATTCCAGCCGGCCGGTGATCAGCCAGAAGCAATCCGCAAGTTGGTTTCCGGGCTTGAATCAGGGCTATCACACCAAACATTGCACGGCGTGACCGGGTCTGGAAAAACCTTCAGCATCGCCAATGTGATTGAGCAAGTGCAGCGTCCAGCCATTGTGCTTGCGCCAAATAAAACCCTTGCCGCACAACTGTATGGTGAGTTTAAAGAGTTTTTTCCCCACAATGCGGTTGAGTACTTCGTTTCCTATTACGATTATTACCAGCCAGAAGCCTATGTGGCAGCCTCAGATACTTTTATTGAAAAAGATGCGTCAATCAACGATCACATTGAACAAATGCGTTTATCGGCAACCAAGGCATTACTGGAACGGCCCGATGTGATTCTGGTTGCTACGGTATCCTGTATTTATGGTTTAGGTAGCCCTGAAAGCTATCTAAAAATGGTGGTGCACTTAGACCGTGGCGATCGCATAGATCAGCGCACCCTGTTGTCGCGTCTCGCTGACTTGCAATACACCCGTAACGAAGTGGACTTTTCCCGCGCGACTTTCCGCGTCCGCGGTGATGTGATTGATGTGTATCCAGCGGAATCTGATTTTGAGGCAATTCGGATCGAGCTGTTTGATGACGAGATAGAAAGCATCAGTGCTTTTGACCCTTTGACCGGTAAAGTCATCGGTAAATTACCGCGTTTTACATTTTATCCAAAATCGCACTATGTCACCCCTAGAGAAACACTGTTAGAAGCCATTGAGCATATTAAAGTTGAGCTGGATGAGCGCTTGGAGTACTTGCGTAACAATGATCAGTTGGTTGAAGCGCAGCGTTTGGAACAGCGCACTCGTTTTGATCTAGAAATGATTGTTGAGCTGGGTTATTGCAATGGTATTGAAAACTACTCGCGCTACTTATCTGGTCGCAAACCCGGTGAGGCACCACCAACTTTGTATGATTACTTGCCCGATGATGCTTTATTGATTATTGATGAGTCCCACGTGGCGGTGCCGCAAATTGGTGCCATGTATAAAGGCGACCGCTCACGTAAAGAGAATCTGGTGAATTACGGTTTCCGCCTGCCGTCGGCGCTGGATAACCGGCCCATGCGCTTTGATGAGTGGGAGGCGGCCAGTCCACAGACGATTTTTGTTTCAGCGACTCCAGGTAATTATGAAGCAGAACATGCGGGGCAGGTGGTTGAGCAAGTGGTGCGGCCCACCGGCTTAATTGACCCAGAGATTGAAGTACGCCCAGGCTTAACCCAAGTGGATGACTTGCTGTCGCAAATCAGCGCCCGTATCGCAGTGGACGAGCGGGTATTAGTCACGACTCTGACCAAGCGAATGTCTGAAGATCTGACTGAATACCTAGGTGATCATGGGGTAAAGGCACGTTATTTACACTCAGATATTGATACTGTGGAACGAGTAGAAATTATTCGCGATTTGCGCATGGGTGTCTTTGATGTGTTGGTGGGGATTAACTTGCTGCGTGAAGGTTTGGACATGCCAGAGGTCGCCCTTGTGGCGATTTTGGATGCCGATAAAGAAGGCTTTTTACGCTCTGAGCGTTCCTTGATCCAAACCATTGGCCGTGCGGCGCGCAACCTCAATGGTAAAGCAATTCTGTATGCTGACCGCATCACCGGTTCAATGGAGCGAGCCATTGAGGAAACCAACCGCCGCCGTGAAAAACAAATTGCTTTTAATATCGAACATAACATCACCCCAGTTGGGGTGAAGAAAAGCGTTAAAGATATTATGGAAGGTGCGGTGGTGCCGGGTGCACGCAGCAATAAACGTAAAGCCCAAGCCCGTGCAGCTGAAGAAGCCGCTGAGTATGATCAGCAGTTACGTACGCCAAAAGATATTGGCAAGCGCATTAAAGAGCTGGAAGAGAAGATGTACCAGTTGGCCCGCGACTTAGAGTTTGAGGCCGCAGCGCAAATGCGTGATGAAGTACAGCGTTTACGTTTACGCCTCCTAGATATGTAAATTTCTTGTATATTGAGTAAAAATAACCCTTGGGTGCTGCTTGCATTGGATCGACAACTGGAGTCAGTGCCCTAGTGTTTGCTAAGATACAGGCTTACATTTTATCTTCTTTAGCTTTGAGTGAACTTAATGACCACTGTACGCACCCGTATTGCACCCTCACCAACTGGCGATCCGCACGTTGGTACCGCTTATATTGCATTGTTTAATATGTGCTTTGCTCGTCAGCACGGTGGTCAATTTATTCTGCGAATTGAGGACACCGACCAGGTGCGCTCAAGTCGAGAATCTGAAGAGCAGATTTATCAGGCCTTGCGTTGGTTAGGCATTGAATGGGATGAGGGTCCAGATGTGGGCGGCCCCCATGGCCCGTACCGTCAAAGTGAACGCGCTGAGATTTATCAAGAGCACGCCAATCTATTGGTTGAGCGTGGCCACGCTTTCCCGTGTTTTTGCAGCACTGAACGCCTCAATGAAGTGCGCGCCCAGCAAATGGCAGATAAGCAAACTCCAGCTTACGATGGCCTGTGCTCACATTTAGACCCAGAGCAGGCACAGCAACGGGTTGCTGCCGGTGAGTCCCATGTTATTCGCATGCGTATGCCCACCGAAGGCGTGTGCATTGTTGAGGATATGCTGCGCGGTAAAGTTGAAATTGGCTGGGACCGCATGGATATGCAGGTTTTAATGAAAGCCGATGGTTTGCCAACCTACTTTTTAGCCAACGTGGTTGATGACCATCTAATGGGTATCACTCACGTATTGCGCGGTGAAGAGTGGCTGCCGTCAGCGCCTAAATTGATTGCGCTGTATGAGTATTTTGGTTGGGAACAGCCGGTCTTATGCTATATGCCACTGCTGCGTAACCCAGATAAAAGTAAGTTGTCCAAACGTAAAAACCCAACTTCGGTGACTTTCTACGAGCGCATGGGCTACCTGCCACAAGCCATGCTCAACTATTTAGGCCGCATGGGTTGGTCAATGCCCGATGAGCGGGAGAAGTTCTCACTGGATGAGATGATTGAGAATTTTGATATCCATCGAGTATCCTTAGGTGGACCCATCTTTGATGTGGAAAAACTGTCTTGGCTTAATGGCCAGTGGCTGCGTGAACTCAGTGTTGAGCAGTTTGCCGATGCAGCGCGCAAGTGGGCATTTAACACTGATTATGTGATGCAAATTGCTCCTCTGGTGCAGGGTCGAGTAGAAACATTCAGTGAAATTGCACCACTGGCGGGCTTCTTTTTCTCCGGGGATGTGGCCCCGAGCCCAGAACTTTTAGCCCATAAAAAGCTCGACACAGATCAAGTGCGCCAAGTGCTGCAACTGGTGCTGTGGAAATTGGAAACCTTGCGTCAGTGGGATAAGGAAGGCATCACTGCATGCATCAATGCAACCGGTGGGCTGCTGGATCTTAAGTTGCGCGATATTATGCCGCTGATGTTTGCTTCGATTACTGGGCAGTCCAGCTCTGTGTCGGTATTGGATGCCATGACAATCTTAGGCCCTGACTTAACCCGCTTCCGTTTGCGCCAAGCCATTGAAGTGCTGGGTGGGGTGTCCAAGAAAGAAAACAAAGCATGGGAAAAGCTGTTAGCAGCTGACTAAGATCCGCTCGTAAAAAAACCGCGCTAACCATAAGGTTGGCGCGGCAAACGACCTGACAAAGGGAGAGAGATCAGGTCGTGGAGGGTTGCCGTATATTCAGAATTTGTGTTGCGCCTGCACGTGCCGCAGTAGCCAGTCGAGCCCGTACTGTGCGCGGCATGGGATTGAACCAACTGATAACAGTGTGGCTGCAGCCTAAGCGTAATGCATCACAGGCCAGCTCTAGACTGCTTTGCATGGCCCGAGGGCGTAGTACTAAAATTCGCTCACGGTTTAAACCCGCAGCACGTAACCATTGGGCGGTAATTTGCTGCGGTGGAGATATTAGGGTCAGCCAACGCTCATTATCATCCTCACTGAGTTCACGCAAAACAGGCGCGATCAATTGCAAGCATTGCTGGCTGCGACCTGATAAGGAAATCTCACTAAACACGCCATCATCCAGCGCTGCAGTATCTTTCTTGGCAGGCAAGGCGGCTTCCAGCAAAGGTGTTACAGCAGAGCTGCCAATATTAAACAACGGCTCAAATAATGAGATTTGTTGATCTTTAAGGGGTATGTGGCGAGTCATAATACCTCTCTAGCGGCGTATAACGCCGACACTTAAGCCTTCGATGATGAGTTCTTGGGTTTTTAAGTCCACTACAATCGGCTCAAAGTCAGTATTTTCCGGAAGCAGCCACACTGTGCTGCCTTCGCGCTTATAACGCTTAACAGTGACATCATCATCTAAGCGCGCCACAACAATTTGGCCGTTGTGCGCTTCTTGGGTGATGTGCACTGCCAGTAAGTCACCATCAAGAATGCCCACATCTTTCATGCTCATACCGCGCACCTGGAGTAGGTAATCTGCACGGGGCTTAAATAGATCTGGGGTGACTGGACAGGTACTTTCAATATGCTGTTGCGCCAGGATAGGTTCGCCAGCAGCTACGCGACCAATGATGGGCAATTCATTGTCATAGCTGGGCAGTTCGCTTGAATCAATACTTTCAATTATTTTTAAACCGCGTGAAGCACCGGGGATCATTTCAATTGCCCCCTTACGCGCCAAGGCTTTTAAGTGATCTTCAGCGGCGTTAGGCGATTTAAAACCCAGTTCTTTGGCCATCTCCGCGCGAGTGGGCGGGTAACCATTGTCTTCAATCCAAGTTTTAAGAAAAGCTAGAATCTCTGACTGACGTTTCGTTAGTTTAGACATAATCAGACTCTGTTGATCTATACAGTAACTGTCATTATATACAGTCCTTTTTTATATGCAACGCTTTGTGCAGGCGCGGGCGAAAGTGGCGTTTTAAGCCGCCAGAATGTGCAGCGCTAGAGAGTACAAGGCCTGTTCAAATTGCTGTGGATAGCGGCGCCAGCAGTGATTTTAACCACCTAGGCTGGCTAATAGGCCTGCGTAGACTGTGTTTACCAGCTATAATTGCTTTATCTTTTCTAACTATTTAGACACTTATACTATGTACAGCTTATCGCGCCGTTTGCTTTTTAAACTATCTCCAGAAACAGCCCATGAATTAACCATAGATTTACTTGGCGCAGCAGGACGCCTGGGCTTACCTAAGCGTGTGGTGAAGCAGCCAGCCTCACTGCCAATTAATATTATGGGGCTCGATTTTCCTAACCCGGTGGGTCTAGCCGCTGGCTTGGATAAAAATGGCGATGCTATTTTAGGTCTGTCGGGTTTGGGTTTTGGCTTTATTGAAATTGGTACGGTAACCCCTCGTCCGCAACCGGGTAACCCTAAACCGCGTTTATTCCGCTTGCCTGCTGCTGAGGGGGTGATCAACCGTATGGGGTTCAATAACCTCGGTGTCGATCACTTGTTGGCGCGGGTTAAAAATGCCAATTTTTCAGGGGTTTTAGGCATTAATATTGGTAAAAATGCCGATACACCGGTGGAAAATGCCGCCGATGACTATTTGTTGTGTATGGATAAGGTCTATAACAGCGCCAGTTATATTACGGTGAATGTCAGCTCGCCCAATACACCGGGTTTGCGCTCGTTACAGTTTGGCGACTCGTTAAGAAACTTATTAAATACCCTGCGTGAGCGTCAAGAAGAACTGACTGTCTTACATGGCAAACGTGTACCCCTAGCGATTAAAATCGCTCCGGATATGACTGATGAAGAAATCATCGATGTGGCCAATATTCTTGTGGAAACCGGAATGGATGCAGTGATTGCCACCAATACCACGCTGTCGCGAGTCGGAGTTGAGGGCATGCTGCACGGGGATGAGGCCGGAGGTTTGTCCGGTGCACCGGTACGTGAACAGAGTACCCATGTGGTTCGGGTGCTAGCTGCTGCTTTAGCCGGGCGTTTGCCAATTATTGCCGTAGGTGGCATCACCGAAGGGCAGCATGCTGCAGAGAAAATTCAGGCCGGCGCCAGCTTAGTGCAAGTCTACTCGGGTTTTATTTACAAGGGACCAGAGTTGATTCGTCAGTCGGTTGACGCAATTGCCGCGGTGTCACGCAAGCCTTAATCTCAAGCTGGCAGCCCTAATCAACGCTCCCGTGAGTCTTTGATAAGCGCCTCACGGGAACGTTTGAGTAGTGCTTTAACCTACGGCATTCAGCTCATTAAGCCGATGAATGCCAGCTGTGCCACGGTAACCATCCCAATTATCGCTACGACCTTCTCGCCAGCCGTTGATCCAAGCTTGACGAGTGGATGCTAAATTAAATGGACAGAGATCCCGCGACTTTCCAGTGACACCATGTTGGTAGCCACGTAAAAAAGCACGTTCTAACGGATCACGCTTGAGTCTTCTCATTGGGTGTAGCCCTCAGTGTTTGACTTAAATTGTTCCCGTCGGCTTTGTAATAAAACCGTATACTGTACAGTTATGAAGTTCATATGCTGCAAATCAGTAAAGCGCATTGCAAGTAACGCAAGCACCTAGCAGTTCTAGCTAATGCAGGGCGCTGATGGAATGATTGTTTTGTTATATGCAGCGATTATTTTTGACCCAAAAAACATAAGAAACACTGTGTTTCAGCCCAATGCTCAGCTCAGCGAGGGTTTTGAGCGCTTTCTATTTATTATGCGGTTGCGCAAATGCGGCACGCTTTTAATAAAACAGAGTTGTCAGTCGGCTATAAACTGACAAAAGGTCATTGGTTTGACTGAGTAAATATACGTTACAGATAAAGATAGTTTGAATTAAGCACCTACTGGAATTTTTATGCCCGCCAATAAAGAAGTTGAACTGTATCTAACCTGCCCTAAGAGTCTGGAGGGTTTGCTGCTGGATGAAGCGCAAACGCTGGGCTTGACCGATGCCCGCGAACAACTCGCAGGAGTCTCTGGGCGCGGCACCATGCAGGCCGCTTATCGAATGTGCCTGTGGTCGCGTTTGGCTAACCGTGTGTTGCTGGTGCTGAAGCGCTTTAGCGTTAAAACAGTTGAAGATTTATACCACGGGGTCAATGACGTGGACTGGTCAGAGCATTTGCAGGCCAACGGCACCTTATCCGTAGAGTTCACTGGGCGTGGCTCGGGGATTGATAACACCCATTTTGGCGCACTCAAGGTTAAAGATGCCATTGTTGATGCGCTGCGTGACGCAGAAGGTAATCGCCCGTCAGTGGACAAAATCAGTCCTGATGTGCGCATCCACCTACACCTACGTCGTGGCGAAGCCACTTTGTCTTTGGATCTATCCGGTACCAGCTTGCATCAGCGTGGTTACCGTTTACAGCAGGGTGCGGCGCCGTTAAAAGAAAACCTAGCAGCAGCGATTTTATTACGCGCCGGCTGGCCTGCGTTGGCAGAGCAGGGCGCGGCACTCACTGACCCTATGTGTGGCGTGGGGACCTTTCTTGTGGAAGGCGCGATGATGGCGGCAGATATTGCACCCAACTTGCGCCGTGAGCGCTGGGGTTTTAGTAACTGGCTAGGGCATAACCCTGAGATTTGGCAGCCGTTGTATGCCGAGGCGCAACAGCGGGCGCAAGTGGGTTTAGCTAAGAAGCCTCTGTGGATTCGCGGTTATGAAGCCGATCCACGGCTGATTCAGCCGGCCCGTAATAATATCGAGCGCGCTGGTCTTGCCGGTTGGATCAATATTTACCAAGGTGAGCTGGCCACCTTTGCGCCTAAGCCAGACCAGGGGCAAACCGGTTTGGTGATAACCAACCCGCCTTATGGTGAGCGTTTAGGCGATGAAGCCAGTCTGTTATACCTGTATCAGTATTTAGGTGAGCGTTTACGTAGTGCCTGTTTGGGCTGGGAGGCCGCGGTATTTACTGGGTCACCGGAATTGGGCCGACGCATGGGCTTGCGCAGTCATAAACAATACTCACTGTTCAATGGCGCATTGCCGTGCCGCTTGCTGTTATTTCAGGTTAAGCCAGAGCGTTTTGTTTTGTCTGAGCGCACCAGCAGCAATGCAGTTCAGGCACATGAACCGGCAGATGATGCAGCCCCACGTCTTACCGGTGAAGTGCCAACAGCACCTGCTGCACCCGCAGAACCAGCGCGCCTCAGTGAAGGTGGACAGATGTTTGCTAACCGCTTAAAGAAAAACCTTAAGCAGTTGGGCCGTTGGGTGCGTAAAGAGCAGGTGGAGTGTTACCGCCTGTATGATGCCGATATGCCTGAGTATGCTTTAGCCATTGATGTCTATGCCGATTGGTTGCATGTGCAAGAGTATGCGGCACCACGTACGGTGGATGCTGAGAAAGCGCAAGGACGTTTCCTCGATGCTTTAGCAGCGATTCCTACGGTGATGGATGTGCCGCCAGAGCGGATTGTGATTAAGCGTCGGGAACGTCAAACCGGTACCCGCCAGTATGAGCGCCAAGCTGAGCGCGGTCAGTTTATGACGGTCAGTGAAAGTGGCGTTAAGCTGCTGGTCAACCTGACCGATTATTTGGATACGGGGTTGTTTCTTGATCACCGCCCCATGCGCAGACGCATCCAGCAAGAAGCCGCCGGCAAGCGCTTTTTAAATCTGTTTTGCTACACTGCAGTCGCCACTTTACATGCTGCAGTCGGCGGCGCTCGCAGCACCACCAGTGTTGACTTGTCGAAAACCTATTTGGATTGGGCGAAGCGCAATTTGGCGCTCAATGGTTTTTCAGATAAGCACAATTTAGTGCACGCCGATGTCATGGTTTGGTTGGAAAATGACCGTGAAATGTATGATTTAATCTTTGTTGATCCACCCACATTCTCTAACTCGAAACGCATGGAGGAAGTGTTTGATATTCAGCGTGACCATGTGCTGCTGTTAGATCGCGCCATGGCGCGTTTGGCGCCAGGTGGTAGCCTGTATTTTTCCAACAATTTCCGCCGTTTTGTTATGGATGAAAGTGTTGAGGCGCGCTATCAGGTGACTGATATCACTGCGCAAACCTTTGATCCAGACTTTGCAAGAAATAAGAGAATCCATCACGCATGGCATTTAACTCAGCGTACGGACTGATTTTTATCGTCTATTGCGTGTGCTGTGCGTATAATAGCCAGCTTGCTAAGATTGCAAGCTTATAATTGAAAAGTAACCCACCGGGAGGTGCTTAGATGAACGATAAAACCAAACAAACTACTGTTGCACCAGTAGGCGAGAAACTGCAAAAAGTATTAGCACGGATGGGCGTTGGCTCACGCCGTGAAATGGAGCGTTGGATCAGTGATGGGCGTATCCAGGTCAATTCACGGGTGGCCAAGTTAGGTACGCGGGTTGATTCTTTGGATGCAATTGCCGTGGATGGCCGCCCGCTGAATAATCAAGCGGCGGATTACGCACAACGACGAGTGCTGATTTATAACAAGCCCGAAGGTGAGGTGTGCACCCGCAATGATCCAGAAGGGCGTCCCACCATCTTTGATCGGATCCCCAACCCCCATGCCGGTCGTTGGATCAATATTGGTCGTTTAGATATCAACACCACAGGTTTGCTGATGTTTACCACTGATGGTGAACTGGCTAACCGTTTGATGCATCCCTCGTATCAGATGGACCGGGAGTACGCGGTGCGCGTGCGCGGTGAAGTGACTGAAGAAATGATCGACAACCTCAAGCGTGGCGTGATGCTTGAGGATGGTCCAGCAAAGTTTACTGATATCCAAGCAGCCCCCGGTGGTGAAGGCTTTAACCGCTGGTTCCATTGTGTGGTGATGGAAGGTCGCAACCGTGAAGTCCGTCGTTTGTGGGAATCACAGGATGTGGTGGTCAGTCGCCTCAAGCGTGTGCGTTTTGGGCCAGTATTCTTGACCTCTGAGTTGCGTATGGGTCGTTGGCGTGAAATGAGCCAGGCTGAAGTGGATATTCTTAGTAAGGAAGTTGGTTTAGAACCAATCGCTTTACCCGAGATGAGCTTAAAGTCGAAAGAAAAACTTGAGCGTCAACAGCGGAAAAAAACCAAACCAGTAGGGCCAGGTCGCGGCAATCGTCGCGGGGCCGATAGAACGGTTTACAGCACCAGTAAAGAACAGCCGGATGAGTTTGCTCAAGACTCCAGAAAGCCTCGTAACACAGGCGCTTCTACCCAGAAAAAGACGCCAGTGCGTCGTTTGCGTCCAGAGTAAAACAGCCCAGCTATCACTAAATAGTTCAGTTAACGTGCTTTTCTAGGGCGTTAGCTGAACTGTTTTAAACACCTTTAGTTGCAGCCCTGCAGCTAAGAATTAAATCTACCCGCCAGAAGGCCGCAGCTGTTGATCTCGGCTGTCAGTGTGTTTGTGTTGTCTTGGGCGTAAAACAAGATAGGCAAGCGCCAAGCTGAACAGCTTTGGCGCAATAGGGTGCTTAATTAAAACAGTTTATTGGCGGGCATCCATGGCTTGGCCAGTCACACCTTTACTGTCTGGACCCATTAAATACAGATACAACGGCATAATTTCTGCTGGGGTTGGATTGTTGAGCGGGTTTTCACCGGGGTAGGCGTGGGCGCGCATATTGGTGCGTGTTGCACCTGGGTTGATGCTGTTGGCACGAATGTTAGTATCGTCCATTTCGTCGGCCATCACTTGCATTAAACCTTCAGTGGCAAACTTAGAAACAGCATAGGCGCCCCAGTAAGCACGGCCTTTGCGACCGACACTGCTGGAGGTAAAGATCACTGACGCGTCTTTAGATAAACGCAAAAGTGGCAGCATAGCGCTGGTCAGCATAAACATTGCGTTAACGTTGATTTGCATAACTTTGGCAAAGTTCTCAGCCGATAACTGCTCTAGGAGGGTGCGCGGCCCCAAGATAGACGCATTGTGCAATAAGCCATCCAGGTGCCCGAACTCATCTTCAACCATTGCAGCAAGTTCTTGGTACGCCTCGGCACTGGCTTGTTCTAAATCTAAAGGGATCACTACCGGTTGAGGATGGCCGGCAGCAACAATTTCATCATAAACTGCATTAAGGTTTTTTTCCGTTTTACCCAGCAGCAAAACTGTGGCCCCGTGAGCTGCGTAGGTGCGTGCTGCTTCTGCACCAATGCCACGTCCAGCACCAGTCACAAGAATAACGCGGCCTTTCAATAATTCCGCAGGCGCAGTATAATCAAACATAGCTTTCCCTTTTAAAACAATAAGTTAAGACGACAAGCTCATGCTATTAATATATAGCTCAGAACTTACTTGAAGATGATTAGCAGCTGCGTTGTAGCTCTAATAGAGTGACTAATTCAGTGATGGATTCAAGCACCGCATCAGCGCCCCAATTTGCTGGGTTGTCATCAGCTGAGTTATAGCCATAGCGAACAGCTGCAGTGCGCATATTAGCAGCGCGACCTGCATCGATATCACGCTGATCATCACCGACATAAATAACTTGGCGCGGATCAAGCTGCAATTGTTCACAAGCAGCTAAGAGCATATCTGGTGCTGGCTTGCTGTTGGCCACGTGATCTGGGCAGAGCAATACCGCGCTGCGTGCAGATAAATTCAGCGCAGCCATAATAGGTTCGGCAAAACGCAGCGGTTTATTGGTCGCAACACCCCAGCGCATGCCAGCATCATCAAGTTGTTGCAAGACCTGCAAAACACCGGGGAAGGGCACAGTGAACTTCATATACTGAACGTCATAGCGGGCCAGAAACTCATTGCGCAGCGCTTCCAGCTCCGGATTGCTAGCCTCTAAAGAGAAAGCATAGGCGACCATGGCTTGCGCACCGCGAGAAGCATATTGACGAAACTCCTCTTCACTGCTCAGTGCCGGTAAATCGCGCTCAGCCAGCATACTTTGCAAAATGGCGTAAAAATCTTTCGCGGTATCAAGCAGGGTACCGTCCATATCAAAAAGTACTGCTTCAATACGCATCAGGCATCCTTAGTGGTGTGCAGCATATAGTTCACATCAACATCCGCTGCCAATTTGTAGCGTTTGCTCAGTGGATTATAGGTTAAGCCAATAATATCCTGCACCTGCAGACCGGCCGCGCGACTCCATGCGCCCAACTCTGATGGACGGATAAACTTTTTGAAGTCATGGGTGCCGCGCGGCAACAAACCCATAATGTACTCAGCGCCAACTATGGCAAATAAATAGGCTTTTGGATTGCGGTTAATGGTGGAAAAAAACACATGCCCGCCAGGTTTTACTAGGGTATAGCAGGCTTGAATAATTGAAGCAGGGTCGGGAACATGTTCGAGCATTTCCAAGCAGGTGACGACATCAAACTGCCCAGGCATTTCCTCTGCTAAGGCTTCAGCAGTGATTTGACGGTAAGTAACATCAACACCTGTTTCTAGCTGATGTAAGCGCGCTACGGCAAGTGGCGCTTCACCCATGTCAATACCGGTTACGTGCGCGCCACGCTGAGCCATTGCCTCGCTTAAAATACCGCCGCCACAACCGACGTCTAAGACGTTTTTTTCAGCCAAGGTAGCGCGCTCATTAATCCAGTTGACCCGCAGTGGGTTAATGTCATGCAGGGGTTTAAATTCGCTTTCACGATCCCACCAACGGTGTGCTAAGGCTTCGAATTTCGCAATTTCAGCATGGTCTACATTACTCATAACCCAATCCTATACGATATGTGTTGCACTTAATTTGCCTATAATGCCAGCTTCTTCTAGCTTTTGCTTTAATGTTGCTGAGGATTACTTGCCTCATCCTAGTTCTAGCTTGATATTGTTGCTCTAAGTACTTGAATTTGCTGTAATTCTTCTGGCCCAAAGTTGGCTTTTTGCAATGATTCTTTGCTCATCCATACGCAACAACTGGCGGCTTTTTAACAGTTGTTTACCGCCTACCCAGACATGTTCAACACAGTGGCGTGCAGCAGCATAAATCAATTGCGAGACCGGATCATAAACCGGCTGCACTGATAGATCATTAAAATTAAATGCAGTGATATCGGCCAGCTTACCCACTTCCAGTGAGCCGGTTTGCGTTTCAAGACCTAATGCCCGCGCACCATTTAAAGTGGCCATGCGCAATGCACGATGCGCATCCATAGCGCTGGCAGATTGGGCAACTGCTTTGGCCAGTAAAGCAGCAGTGCGGGTCTCATCGAGTAAGTCGAGGTTATTATTACTGGCGGCGCCATCGGTACCAATAGCAACGTTAACCCCTGCATTCCACAGACGCTCAATAGGGCAAAAGCCGCTGGCGAGCTTTAAGTTGGATTTTGGACAGTGGATGACGCTGGTATTGCTCTGCACTAAAAGAGCAATATCCTCATCGTTGATTTGCGTCATATGTACGGTTTGGAAACGCGGCCCAAGCAAGCCCAAGCGCGCAAGACGGGCTAAGGGGCGCTCACCGTATTTCTCGAGACTCAACTGTACTTCCTTAGCGGTCTCATGCACATGCATCTGCATTGGCGCATTGAGTTGTGCGGCGAGCATCACCACTTCACTCAACCCTTGATCAGCAACAGTGTAGGGGGCATGGGGGCCAAAGCCGATGGTCAGGCGCGGGTGGTGTTTAAAATCATCGAACAACTGTAAAGCATTGCGCAATGCTTCGGCTCGGTCACGGGCACCTGGTACAGGAAAATCAAGGATGGGTACGGTGATTTGCGCACGGATGCCGCTGTTATGCACTTGTTGGCAGACGATATCTGGATAAAAATACATATCAGAGAAGCAGGTGATGCCACTTTTCAGTTGTTCGGCAATGGCCAAATCTGTGCCATCGCGAATAAATTCTTCGTTAACCCAGCGCAATTCAGCCGGCCAGATACGCTCATGCAGCCAGGTGTGCAAGGGCAGATCGTCGGCCATACCGCGAAACAAGGTCATGCCCCCGTGACCGTGGGCGTTGATCAACCCTGGAGCCAGTAAGGTATTTGGCAGTTCGCGAATATCTGCGCACGGCAGTTTGAGCGCTTGCTCACGGGGTGCGATTAAGGCAATGCGGTCACCGCGAATGCCGAGCGCATAATTTTTTAACACTATGCCAGCCGGCTCAACCGGCACCAACCATTCTGGCAATAACAGGCAATCTAATGGCAAATGTGACATGCACGGCTTCCTGAATTTAAGTTAACTGGTTTTTATCTCAGGCAAATGCCTTGAATGATGCGTGGTGAATTTGCTTGCAGCAGTCACTCAGAGGGTGCAGGGCGAATGCAGCTTTAGTTGCAGGGTCGGTTATAATTGCTTATTTATCAAGGGGTGAGCTAATGATACGAGAACAGATGCTGGCAGCTGAAAAAATAAAGGCGCTGGAGTGGCGCGACAATGCTTTGTATCTGCTCGATCAGCGTGCGCTGCCACAACACGGGCTGTGGCAGCGTTATGACACTGCTGCAGAGGTCGCCCAAGCCATTAGCGAGATGCGCGTGCGCGGCGCGCCCGCTATTGGAGTAGCGGCGGCATTTGCTGTGGTTTTAGCCGCTCGGCAGCATGCTCACCGACCGGTCAACCAGTGGTCAGCGGCGTTAGAAGCTGATTTTGCCTTGTTAGCAGAGTCGCGGCCCACTGCGGTTAATTTATTTTGGGCACTGGATAAAATGCGCGCCAGCCTTGCAGTGGCTGAGCAGCAGGAGCAACCTTTGCAGTTTATAGAAGCACAGGCTGTAGCCATTTTAAACGCTGATCGCGCAGCCAATCTGCGTACCGCTGAGTTGGGTTTACAAGTGATTCGTGAGGCCAGTGGCGCTAAGCAACATGTGATGACGCATTGTAATGCAGGGGCTTTGGCAACCGCCGGTTTTGGTACTGCCTTAGGGGTGATTCGCGCAGCGTATTTAGCCGGTTTGCTTGATTGTGTGCATGTCAATGAAACCCGTCCTTGGCTACAAGGCGCGCGTCTGACAGCTTGGGAGCTGGTGGCTGAAGGTATCCCCAGTCTGCTTAATGTGGACTCCAGCGCTGGGCATTTAATGAGTCAAGGTAAGATCACATGGGTGATTGTGGGTGCTGACCGCATTACTGCCAATGGTGATGTGGCCAATAAAATTGGTACCTATCAACTGGCCGTGCTGGCTCGCTATCATCAGGTTAAGTTTATGGTGGTTGCGCCAAGCTCCACTATTGATCTGCAGCTTGCCCATGGCGCAGAGATCCCCATTGAGCAGCGTGATGGTAAAGAAATTCTTGATCAGGGTGGTCAGCGTGTGGCTGCTGATATTGCCGCCTACAATCCAGTGTTTGATGTAACGCCAGCAGAGCTTATTGATGTGATTGTCACTGAGCGTGGCATAGTAAAACATCCCAATGCAGACACAATGCACGCCTTGATGCAAAGCGCGTCCTAGACTTTTGTGCTGGCGGACAATGCTTTGTATTTATGCAGAAGTGCTCGGGAATGCGGCTAAAATTGCTTGTACGGGCTAAACTAAGAAAAAGCCATAGTTGAAGGTTGAGCGCGTTAGCAGCGCATGTGTTAACATAGGCGGCTTGAATTGGGCATGATGAATTATTAAGGAACCGAGCTTCCATGGGTGAATTGGCCAAAGAAATCCTTCCGATCAGTATCGAAGATGAAATGCGACAGTCGTACCTTGATTATGCAATGAGCGTAATTGTCGGGCGAGCGTTGCCGGATGCGCGTGACGGTTTAAAACCTGTGCATCGGCGTGTGTTATTTGCGATGCGTGAATTGGGTAATGACTGGAACAAACCCTATAAGAAATCGGCGCGGGTCGTCGGTGACGTTATCGGTAAATACCACCCCCACGGTGATACTGCTGTGTACGACACCATTGTTCGTATGGCACAACCGTTTTCTTTACGTTACCTGCTGGTCGATGGCCAGGGTAACTTCGGTTCCGTAGACGGTGATAACGCCGCAGCCATGCGTTATACCGAAGTACGCATGACTAAGTTAGCCCACGAACTATTGGCTGACTTAGAGAAAGAAACAGTGGACTGGGTGGCCAACTACGACGGCACGGAAATGATCCCGGCGGTACTGCCAACCAAAGTCCCAAATTTATTAGTTAACGGTTCTTCCGGTATTGCAGTAGGTATGGCGACCAATATTCCGCCACACAACCTGCGTGAAGTGATTGATGGCTGCTTAGCGTTAATCGATAACCCTGAAATTGATGTGGATGAACTGATGCAGTTTATCCCTGGGCCTGACTTTCCAACGGCGGGAATTATTAACGGTCGCGCCGGTATTATTGAGGCCTACCGCACCGGTCGTGGCCGCATTTATATGCGTGCACGCACTGAAATTGAAGATATTGATCGAGTTGGCGGACGTCAGCAAATTGTGATCAATGAGCTGCCGTACCAACTGAACAAAGCCCGCTTAATTGAAAGAATTGCTGAGCTGGTGAAAGAGAAAAAACTCGAAGGCATCAGCGAGCTGCGTGATGAGTCCGATAAAGACGGTATGCGCGTAGTGATTGAACTGCGTCGCGGTGAAGTGCCTGAAGTGGTGCTGAATAACCTCTATGCGCAAACCCAGATGCAAAGTGTGTTTGGTATCAACGTGGTGGCCCTAGTCGATGGTCAGCCGCGACTACTGAACCTCAAAGACATGCTGGAAGTCTTTGTCCGTCACCGCCGTGAAGTGGTGACCCGCCGTACGGTATTTGAACTGCGTCGCGCCCGTGAGCGGGGTCATATCCTCGAAGGACAAGCGGTCGCACTGTCGAACATTGATCCTGTAATTGCCCTGATTAAGGACTCGCCAACCCCAGCTGAAGCAAAAGAGCGTTTGATTGCCACCGCTTGGGAGTCCAGCGCAGTGTCGGCTATGGTGGAGCGCTCCGGTGCAGAGTCCAGTCGTCCTGATGACTTGGACGAACAATACGGCATGCATGATGGTTTCTACCATCTGTCACCGGAACAAGCGCAAGCAATTCTTGATTTACGCCTGCACCGCTTAACTGGTCTTGAGCATGAAAAACTGTTGGCTGAGTACCAAGAAATTCTCGCGCAAATCAGTGAGCTATTGGACATTCTTGGCAGCTCTGAGCGTTTGCTTGAAGTGATTCGTGAAGAATTAGAGAAAATCAAAGCCGACTACGGTGATGAGCGTCGCACCGAAATCACCGCATCGCACATTGACTTAACCATTGCCGACTTAATCCCCGAAGAAGAGCGCGTGGTAACAATCTCACGCTCAGGCTACGCCAAGAGCCAGCCTCTCGATGCATATGACGCCCAGCGTCGTGGCGGCCGTGGTAAAGCAGCCACTGGGGTAAAAGATGAAGACTTTGTTGAGCACCTGCTAGTGGCTAACAGCCATACCACGCTGCTGCTGTTCTCCAGCAAAGGTAAAGTCTACTGGAAGCGTACATTTGAGATTCCAGAAGCCTCACGGGCTTCCCGTGGTCGACCTATCGTTAACTTACTGCCGCTAGAAGATGGTGAAAATATCACCGCGATGCTGCCAGTGGACGAGTACACCGAAGGCTACTTTGTCTTTATGGCCACCGCCAACGGTACGGTAAAGAAAACTCCATTGGAGCAATTTAGCCGTCCAAGAACCTCAGGTTTAATTGCTTTAGCCCTAGATGACGAGGACACCCTGATCTCAGCGGCGCTGACCGATGGTAGCCACGATGTGATGCTGTTCTCTGATGGCGGTAAAGTGACACGCTTTGCTGAAAGCGATGTGCGCGCCATGGGCCGTACCGCCCGCGGTGTACGTGGCATGCGTTTGCCAGAAGGCGACAAGCTGATTTCCATGTTGATCCCCGAAGACGGTAGCCAAATCCTTACAGCATCCGAGCGCGGTTATGGTAAGCGTACGGCGATTACTGAATTCCCCAGCTACCGTCGTGGTGGTCAGGGTGTTATTGCCATGGTGTCTAATGAGCGCAACGGTAAATTAGTCGGCGCTATTCAAGTCTTGGATGGTGAAGAAATTATGCTGATTTCTGACCAAGGCACCTTAGTGCGAACCCGTGTCGATGAGGTTTCCTCACTGTCGAGAAACACCCAAGGGGTGATGCTGATCCGTTTAGCCGCAGATGAAACATTAGTAGGGCTTGAGCGTGTCCAAGAACCGACGCTTATCGATGATGAGGAAGATGAAGCACTAGAGGGCAGCAGCGCAGCAACAGATGCGGCATCTGAGCCTGACACTACTTCAGACATCGAGCAGGAGAGCGTGCTAGGCGAGGATGAACAACAGCTTAGTGATGAATCAAGCAACCCAGAAGAGTGAGAGTGCAGTGAGTAGAGTTTATAATTTTTGCGCAGGTCCTGCTGCGCTCCCTGAGGCTGTGTTGCTACAAGCACAAAGCGAGCTATTGGATTGGCAAGGTAAAGGCCTCTCAGTGATGGAAATGAGTCATCGCGGTGATGATTTCACCTCCATCGCTACAACAGCTGAGCAGGATTTACGCGACTTATTGAATATCCCCAACAACTATAAAGTGTTGTTTATGCAAGGCGGTGCTAGCCAGCAGTTTGCGCAAATACCATTAAATTTTTTAGCCGACGGTGGCTGTGCTGACTATATTGATACCGGTATTTGGTCGCGCAAAAGCATTGATGAAGCCCGTCGTTTTGGCAATATCAATGTTGCCGCCAGCGCTAAAGAGTATGACTATTTTGCCATTCCTGGGCAGAACCAGTGGAAACTCAGTAAAGATGCGGCCTATGTTCATTACGCCAGTAACGAAACCATTGGCGGTCTGCAGTTTGACTGGGTGCCACAAACCGGCGATACCCCGCTGGTGGTGGATATGTCTTCAGATATCTTATCCAAACCATTAGACGTTTGCCGTTACGGTATGATTTATGCCGGTGCGCAGAAAAATATTGGTCCAAGTGGTTTGGTTGTCGCGATTATTCGCGAAGACTTATTGGGCCGTGCCCGCGCCAGCTGCCCAACCATGCTCAATTATCAGGTGGCCGCGGACAATGGTTCGATGTACAACACGCCACCAACCTTCTCGTGGTACCTGTCAGGTTTAGTCTTTAAATGGCTTAAACAACAGGGCGGCTTAGAGGCAATGGCGAAGGTGAACCGCGCCAAGCAAGCATTGTTATATAAAGCTATTGATGACAGCGATTTCTACAGCAACCCTGTGGCGAGCAATGCGCGTTCTTGGATGAATGTGCCTTTCCGCTTGGCTGATGCTAAGTTGGATAAGGCGTTCTTAGCCGGTGCTGATGAGCGCGGCTTATTGAATTTGAAGGGACACCGTTCTGTTGGCGGGATGCGCGCATCCATTTATAACGCCGTGACCTTAGAGGCTGTTGAAGCACTGGTTGCCTATATGCAGACGTTCGAGAAGGAGCACGCATAAATGAGCGATCAAGCATTGCAAGCGTTACGGGTACGAATTGACTCTTTGGATGAAAAAATCCTCGACTTGATCAGTCAACGCGCCAGTTGCGCCCAAGAAGTCGGGCGCATTAAAATGGCAACGTTAGCGGAAGGCGAAGAAGCGGTTTTTTACCGTCCCGAGCGCGAAGCTCAAGTTCTTAAACGTATTATGGAACTGAACAAAGGCCCCCTTGGTAATGAGGAAATGGCCCGTTTATTCCGTGAGATTATGTCCACCTGTTTAGCCCTAGAGCAGCCGTTAAAAGTAGCCTACTTAGGCCCTGAAGGTACATTCTCACAGGCTGCAGCACTGAAGCATTTCGGCCATGCCGTAGTGAGCAAACCCATGGCGGCCATTGACGAGATTTTTCGTGAGGTGGTTGCCGGTGCTGTGAGCTTTGGTGTTGTGCCCGTGGAAAACTCCACAGAAGGCGTGATAAATCACACCCTCGATAGTTTTTTAGAGCATGATTTAGTGATCTGCGGCGAGGTTGAGTTACGCATTCACCACCACTTATTGGTTGCCGAAAACACTAAAACTGAGAAAATTTCGCGAATTTACTCCCATGCGCAGTCGTTGGCTCAGTGCCGTAAATGGCTTGATGCCCATTACCCTAACGTTGAGCGTGTCGCCGTTTCAAGCAATGCCGAAGCAGCTAAGCGGGTGAAAAGCGAGTGGAATAGCGCGGCAATAGCCGGAGATATGGCCGCACAGCTCTACGGACTGACAGTGTTAGCGGACAAGATTGAAGACCGTCCAGACAACTCAACACGTTTCTTGATTATTGGCAATCAAACGGTACCCGCCACCGGTGACGATAAAACTTCGATTATTGTTTCCATGAGCAATAAACCTGGTGCGCTGCATGAGTTATTGATTCCTTTTCACGCCAGCGGCATTGACCTGACTCGCATTGAAACACGGCCTTCACGCAGTGGTAAATGGACCTATGTGTTCTTTATTGATTTTTATGGTCATAAAGATGATCAGCTGGTCAAGAGCGCACTTGAGAAAATCGCTCAAGAGTCGGTTGCTTTGAAAGTTTTAGGTTCCTATCCCAACGCTGTTCTCTAATCATGTAAAAGGCTGCTGTGGAAAAACAGCAGCCGATTGTTTGAGGAAAGTAAATGAGTTCTGATTTTCTTAGCTTGGCCTTGCCCAGCGTGCAAGAGCTATCGCCTTATGTGCCAGGTAAGCCCGTAGATGAACTGGCGCGCGAGTTTGGTCTCAACGAGGCAGATATTGTAAAGCTGGCCAGTAATGAAAACCCGCTAGGACCCAGCGCCAAAGTCTCAGCGGCAATTGTTGCCGCGCTACCTGAGTTAACCCGCTATCCGGATGGCAGTGGTTTTGCTTTAAAAGAGAAACTAGCGGCGCAGTTTAATGTGGATCCCGCACAGATCACTTTAGGCAACGGCTCAAACGATATTTTAGAGCTGGTTGCCCGCGCTTGGTTAGCGCCTGGGCGCAATGCTATTTTCAGCGAGCACTCCTTTGCGGTGTATCCAATTTCCACCTTAGCCTCAGGCGCTGAGTGCCGCCAAGTGCCGGCCAAGGATTATGGTCACGACTTGGATGCTATGGCAGCAGCCATAGATAGCAATACGCGAGTGGTATTTATTGCTAACCCTAATAACCCAACAGGTACTTGGTTTAACCAAGCGGCGTTAAATGCATTTTTAAGACAAGTGCCGGACGATGTGTTGGTGGTGTTGGATGAAGCCTATATTGAATATGCAGTTGACAGCGATCTGCCCGATGGGATGGATTACCTCAGTCGTTATCCGAACCTGTTAGTTTCCCGCACCTTCTCTAAAGCCTATGGCCTGGCTGCTTTACGCGTGGGCTATGCCATGTCTTCGGTCGAGGTTGCCAGTGTCCTGAACCGTGTCCGCCAGCCGTTTAATGTCAACAGTCTAGCCTTAGTCGCTGCTTGTGCGGCGCTGGATGACAATGCGTACTTGGAGCACAGTCGCACTGCCAATAGCCAAGGCATGCAGCAGTTGGAAGAGGGCTTTAAGCAGTTGGGGCTCAGCTGGTTGCCATCGCGCGGCAACTTTATTGCGGTGGACTTTAAACGCGACGCAGCGCCGATTAATCAGGAACTATTGGCTAAAGGCGTGATTGTACGACCTGTTGCAGGCTACGGCATGCCAACCTTTTTACGGGTATCAATTGGCACTCATGCTGAAAACCAACGCTTTTTAGATGCATTAACTCAGATATTGAATCAGGCTTAATATGCAGAAAACGCCTCTGTCGTCACCCATAATTAATCGCCTCGTTGTGATTGGATTGGGCTTAATTGGTGCTTCTTTCGCTAAAGGTGTGCGAGAAGCAGGCTTGGCGCGCGAGGTGATTGGTGTGGATCTCAACCTGCAAGCCTGTCAGCGCGCTCTCGAGTTAGGGGTGGCTGACCGCTGCACAACAGACTTGGCTGAGGCTTGTGTGGGTGCTGAGGTGATTATGCTGGCGGTTCCTGTTCTGGCATTGAAAGGCTTGCTGGCAAAAATCGCCGCGCTAAAACTTGAAGACAGCATTATCACCGATGCTGGCAGTGTAAAAGGACATGTATTGGCTGCAGCCACTGAGGTGTTTGGTCAGCTACCGCCGCGTTTGGTGCTGGGTCACCCCATCGCGGGATCAGAGCGCAGCGGGGTTGAGGCGGCCAATGCCGACCTATTTAAACACCATAAAGTGATCCTAACCCCCCATGAGCATACTGATCCCACTGCTTTAGCGTGCGTAGAAAAACTATGGCAGGGTTTGGGTGCTGATGTAGAAAGTATGAGTGTTGAACAGCACGACCGCGTGTTAGCAGCAACCAGCCACTTACCACACCTACTGGCATTTGGTTTAGTCGATTCATTGGCGAAAAGAAGTGAAAACCTAGAAATATTTCGCTATGCCGCGGGTGGTTTTCGTGACTTTACCCGCATTGCCGGCAGCGATCCTGTGATGTGGCATGATATTTTCCTAGCTAATCGTGAAGCGGTACTGCAGCAGTTAGATCAGTACCGTGATGACCTTGATGCACTGCGTAACGCTATTGCCGAAGAAGATGGACGCCACCTGCTTGGCGTGTTTACCCGAGCACGTGTCGCCCGCGAACATTTCAGTACAATTTTAGCCCAAAGGGCCTATGTGGAAACCATGCTTGATAATGATCTAGTTTTTTTAGCCAGCCCTGGTGGGAAAGTCAATGGCACCATTCGCGTCCCAGGTGATAAATCCATCTCACATCGGGCGATTATGCTTGGCTCTTTAGCCCAAGGTGTCACCGAAATTGAAGGCTTTCTTGAAGGCGAAGACGCGCTGGCCACCATCCAAGCATTTCGCGATATGGGCGTAGTGATTGAAGGACCAGAAAAAGGTCGTGTGGTGGTCCACGGCGTTGGCCTGCATGGTTTGCAAGCGCCTCCCGGACCAATATATGTCGGTAATTCGGGCACCACTATGCGCCTGCTGGCAGGTATTTTAGCTGCGCAGTCGTTTGACAGTGTTTTATCCGGTGACGCCTCGTTATCGAAGCGGCCAATGAATCGCATTGCTAAGCCTTTGCGCGAAATGGGTGCAGTGATTGAAACTGCTGCAGAAGGGCGACCGCCTTTGACATTGCGTGGTGGGCAGCGTCTCACCGGCATGCACTATGAAATGCCCATGGCCAGTGCGCAAGTTAAATCATGTTTACTGCTGGCCGGTATGTACGCCAGCGGCACCACCAAAGTAACTGAACCTGCGCCAACCCGTGATCATACCGAACGTATGTTAAGCGGTTTTGGCTACCCAGTTGAAGTCCATGGTGCCACCGTTAAGATTGAAAGTAATCATGAGTTGACTTGCACCCATATTGAGGTCCCTGCGGATATTTCATCAGCAGCGTTCTTTATGGTTGCTGCCAGTATCGCGCCTGACTCTGAACTGCTCTTGCAGCATGTAGGGATTAACCCCACCCGTACGGGTATTATCGATATTTTGACCCTGATGGGCGCTGATTTAAGCCTTGAGCGTGTACATGAAGTGGGCGGTGAGCTGGTTGCTGATATACGTGTGCGCAGTGCAGCGCTGAAAGGCATCGAGATTCCACTGGAGCTGGTGCCATTAGCCATTGATGAGTTCCCAGTGCTCTTTATTGCTGCGGCTTGCGCCGAAGGTCGCACCGTGCTGCGTGGTGCTGAAGAGTTGCGGGTGAAAGAGTCGGATCGCATCCAAGTGATGGTGGACGGTTTAACCACACTGGGGATTAAGGCTGAAGGAACCCCGGATGGCATTATTATTGAGGGTGGACAGATGGGCGGTGGCGAAGTCTGGGCGCATGGCGATCATCGGATTGCCATGTCATTCAGTGTCGCCTCACTGCGCGCCAACGCACCGATTCGTATCCATGATAGCGTCCACGTTGCCACATCGTTTCCGAACTTTTTAGAACTGTGTAAGCAAGTTGGCATGCATGTGGTTGAAGAGATTGAAGCATGACTTTACCAGCGGTTATTACCATAGACGGGCCCAGCGGCTCAGGCAAAGGCACAATTGCTGGCTTATTAGCAGCGCATCTACAATGGCACTTACTGGATTCTGGCGCGATTTATCGGCTATTAGCTTTGGCAGCCATAGAAAATGCTGTGCCTCTGGATGATGAGGCGGCATTGGAAAAGCTGGCGATGAATTTGGATGTGCAGTTTATAGTGGATAGCGATAATCAGCAGCGCATTATATTAGCCGGTGCTGATGTGACCGACAGCATTCGTAGCGAGGCAATCGGAGCGACGGCTTCGAAAATCGCTGCCTTGCCTGCAGTACGGGCGGGATTGCTGCGCCGTCAGCAAGATTTTCGTCAGGCACCTGGCTTAATCGCAGATGGCCGCGATATGGGTACTGTGGTCTTTGCTGATGCACCGCTCAAGGTGTTTTTAACCGCCGGCGCAGAAGAACGTGCGCGCCGTCGTTATTTTCAGTTGAAGGAGCAGGGCGAGGCTGTTACACTAGCGAGTCTTCTCGAAGAGATTCGTGCCCGTGATGAGCGTGACACCAATCGCAGTATTGCACCGTTGAAGCCAGCAGAAGATGCGATCATCTTGGATTCAACGACAATGACCATCGAGCAAGTATTAGAAAGAATTCTTAGTGAAGTTGCAGTACGCAGCTTGGCTGGGCAACCTGAGTAGCCACACTTTCGTGGTTTTACTCAACAAGGAATGCTGTAGAGCTGCCAGGGTAATAGCTTGCATCATTTCATTTTATAAATAAGACCACGTTATCTGGAATGTGGATTTGGGCAGATTTTGCCCTCGATCAGCAGGATTAAACATGAGCGAAAGCTTTGCAGACCTTTTTGAAGAAAGCCTAAAAACTCTAGACATGCAGCCCGGTGCAATTATCACTGGCCTTGTTGTTGATATTGACGGTGATTGGGTAACAGTACACGCTGGTTTAAAATCAGAAGGTGTTATCCCCGTTGAGCAGTTCTACAACGAGCAGGGTGAACTGACTATTGCAATCGGTGATGAAGTTCACGTTGCACTTGACGCGGTAGAAGATGGCTTTGGTGAAACCAAACTGTCCCGTGAAAAAGCGAAGCGTGCTGAGTCATGGCTGGTTCTTGAAGCGTCATTTAACGCTGAAGAAGTGGTTACAGGTGTTATCAATGGTAAAGTTAAGGGTGGCTTTACCGTTGATGTGAACAACATTCGCGCGTTCTTACCAGGTTCACTGGTAGACGTTCGTCCAGTTCGCGACACAACGCACCTCGAAGGTAAAGAGCTTGAGTTCAAAGTTATCAAGCTTGATCAAAAACGTAACAACGTGGTTGTCTCACGTCGCGCGGTTCTGGAAGCAGAAAACAGTGCTGAGCGTGAAGCGTTACTTGAGAACCTACAAGAAGGTCAGCAAATCAAAGGTATCGTTAAGAACCTTACAGATTACGGTGCATTCGTTGATCTGGGCGGTGTTGATGGCCTGCTGCACATTACTGATATGGCTTGGAAGCGCATTAAGCACCCAAGCGAGATCGTTAACGTCGGCGACGAGATTGATGTAAAAGTTCTGAAGTTTGACCGCGAGCGTAACCGTGTATCTTTAGGCCTGAAGCAGTTAGGTGAAGATCCATGGGTTGCAATCAAGGGCCGTTACCCAGAAGGTACCCGTGTTATGGCACGTGTAACCAACCTGACGGATTACGGTTGCTTTGCTGAGCTGGAAGAAGGTGTTGAAGGTTTGGTTCACGTTTCAGAAATGGACTGGACCAACAAAAACATTCACCCATCCAAAGTGGTACAGGTTGGTGACGAAGTTGAAGTTCAAGTATTGGACATCGACGAAGAGCGCCGCCGTATTTCTCTGGGTATCAAGCAGTGCAAATCTAACCCATGGGAAGATTTCTCCAGCCAGTACAACAAGAACGATAAAATCTCCGGTACTATTAAGTCGATCACTGACTTTGGTATCTTTATCGGTCTAGAAGGCGGTATTGATGGTCTGGTGCACTTGTCAGACATCAGCTGGCACGAAGCTGGCGAAGAAGCTGTTCGCAACTTCAAGAAAGGCGATGAGCTGGAAACTGTTATTCTATCTGTTGATCCAGAGCGTGAGCGTATCTCCCTCGGTATCAAGCAGTTAGAGAATGATCCATTCTCCAGCTACGCTTCAGAGCACGAAAAAGGCACTATTGTGACCGGTACCGTGAAAGAAGTTGACGCTAAAGGTGCAGTTATCCTTTTAGCTGACGACATCGAAGCAGTACTGAAAGCATCTGAAATCAGCCGCGACCGTGTCGAAGACGCGCGTAACGTTCTGAAAGAAGGCGACGAAGTTGAAGCGAAAATCATCAACATCGATCGCAAGTCTCGCGTAATCAACTTATCTATCAAGTCTAAAGACGTTGAAGATGAGAAGGATGCGATGAAAGAGATGCGTAAGCAAGAAACAGAAGCTGCCGGTCCGACCACTTTAGGTGATCTGATCCGTCAAGCTCAAGAGAACAAGAGCGAATAAGTTCTTTGTGATCTAAAAAAGGGTGACTTCGGTCACCCTTTTTTTATGCTTCCATTGGCACAAACTCTGTCCGCATACCGCATACCGCATACCGCATACAATGTGCTTTTATCTACTTTGAATCACAGGTTTAGGGATTCAGAGCTTCGAGCTTAGCTAGCTGCGATTGTAAACAAGTAAGCGTCCGCTAAACTTTTCTTGCCCGGGATTATCTTCAGTAATGGTGTTGTCTGCAGTTAAAGCAAAGCCCAAGACATCCATTTTGCGGTTAAATGCAGGACGATAGCCACGGTTTGAATCAACAATCCAAACTTCCGACTGCTCATTGGCATGCAAATTGACAAATCGAGCCAACTCCTTGGGCATATCTGGCTCATAGAGTAAGTCGCTGCCAATAATTAAGTCGTACTTGTTCTCAAGCAACAAAGCACCAGTGTCTTCGATTGAGGGTATGGGGTGTGTACCCCATTGGCCATGGCGAAAAGGTAGCTTAGGTAGGTTGTTTAAACGTAAATTTTCTTGTAAAAATACTTTAGCTTTCGGATGGCGATCAGATGCGGTTATATTTGCTCCTCTGCGGTGAGCAACCAAGCTGGCTAGGGCAAGACCACAACCAATTTCTAATATTTTCTCTTCAGCATTCACCGGGCGCAACGCTATGGCGCTGGCTAAATGGGTACTGGACGGCCAAAGCATGCCAAATAGTGACCATGAAGCTGAGCAAATGCCTAACCTCGCTGCGGCACCTTTAGGGTCATAGTACTGCTGTCGATCCAACAGGGAGCGAATAAGAAGATCGTCAACACCCTCGATCTTTATAGTTTCTGTTTTTGTATAGTAATTTTGCGTACTCATGAGCAAATCATATAAAACGCCTCTGGCATAATGACTCAATCAGTATTACACAGTTAGCAAAATCATTCTGCAAAAGCCACTTGCTTTATAAAACAATGGTGTTTTTGCGGATTTTAATTGATTATAGCGGCTTGTTTAGACCGCAATCGAAGTTGTTGTCTTGAAAAGAAGGATGAATATGTCGGCACATTGTGAACTATTTGGTACTTTAGGCTGCCATTTGTGTGAGGATGCAGAGCAAGTGTTGCAGCCTTTGGTGGCGCAAGGCTTGGTTGTCGAGTTGTTGGATATTATTGATTCACCGCACTGGCTTGAGCGTTATGCACTGACTATTCCTGTGTTACGCCGAGTCGATACAGGTCAGGAATTAAACTGGCCGTTTGACCAACAGGATGTGTTGCAGCTGCTCAGTACAACATGACCGATAGATTTTTTTATATAGGAGTGCGCCAGCAACCAATACTCAGAAAATACCCAGCACTATGTACAAGTATTCGGTTTTTTTCTAAGTGGCGTTAGAACACATCTGTGCCACTTTTTATCATTTTTCAGTAGTCTATAGATACCATGTCCGATACTAATCCATGTTTAACCTGTGGCGCATGCTGCGCTCATTTTCGTGTATCTTTTTTTTGGGGCGAGTGCCAGTCGGCAGGGGGCAGTGTTCCCGATGACGCTGTTATTCCGATTAACTCAACCTATGTAGCGATGATTGGCACTGATCGCCAACCTTCACGCTGTATGGCTTTAGAGGGCAGCGTAGGTGAGAAAGTCCATTGCAACATATATTCTAAGCGTTCCTCCAGTTGCCAGAATTTTCATGCCTCGTGGGAGTTTGGTGAGCATAACCCTGACTGCGATGCAGCACGTGCCGCCCATGGTTTGCCACCATTAACTGCGCCGCAGTAGTGCGGCATAGCGTTATCCACTCAGCTGCTTAAGAGTGATAGGTCGAAAACCTAGGTCAGATTAATCAAGCCTTTCCCCGAGCAATAACCTACTGAAATGATTGGTTATTGCTCGGGAATTGTTTAAGATATGTAATCCTAATTAAGAATCATTACAAAGTTCATTTATTTTAAGATGACTGAGGAAGAGCCATGGATGCCATTGAGCTTTTATTAAAGCGCGTATCAGTACCACGCTTAAAAGAACCTGCGCCAACTGCTGAGCAGCTCGATCTAATGCTGCATGCTGCTGGCCGCGCGCCAGATCACGGGCAATTAAGGCCTTGGCGCTTTTTAACCATCCAAGGGGAAGATCGCAGCAAGTTGGGTGAGTTATTTGTTCAAGGTTTACTGAGCACTTCGCCGAATGCAGGGCCTGAAGAAATAGAGAAAACCCGCGGCTTACCACTGCGTGCGCCCATGCTATTACTGGTGATTGCCACAATAACCGAACACGATAAAGTGCCTGCCCAGGAGCAAGTACTGGCGGCTGGTTGTGCCGCCCATGGCATATTGTTGGCAGCCCATGCACAGGGTGTTGGTGCGGTATGGCGTACTGGTGCTGTTGCGCGAAATCCAGTGATAAATAAAGGGCTTGGCTTAGCGGCGAATGAGCAGATCATTGCCTATTTGTACTTAGGTACTCCAATCAATAGCCTGCGAAATCCACCGCCATTGGATCCTGCACCTTTTCTGCGCAGCTGGCCTGAATCTAAATAATTTAATCCCTCAACGGCAACTGCACACTGGCAATAAAACCACCTTGTGGATGATTACTAAAGCGCAGCTGTCCGCCATGTTGCTCGACTGCACGCTTAGCAATGGCCAGTCCTAACCCGTAGCCTTGCTGATCTTGTCCAGGTACGCGGAAAAAGCTATCACCCAGTTGCGCAAACCATTCAGCACTGACTCCAGGTCCATGGTCGCGCACACTGATGGTTAAGTGAGAAGCGTGCTGGGATACCTCAATCTGGATTGGCTTTTCTGGAGGGTTAAAACGCAAAGCATTGCGCAACAGGTTATCCAGTGCCCGCTGCAGCAGGTCGGGCCAGCCTGGGTAATGCAAATTTTTCACCGCGCTAACCTCTATGGTTTGCTCAGGCGCCAATAAGTTCGCATCATCGCACAGCTTTTCTAACAGTTGATCAATAACAATTGTCTGTTTAGGCGTCTGTACTTGATCTAAGCGAGCCAAGGTGAGAATTTCATCAATTAACCCATCAAGGCGTTTGCATTCACGTTGCAAACGCGGCCATAAGGCCTGACGTTGAGTTTGATTGCCACGTTCAGCCAAAGCCAAGGCGACTTGTAAGCGGGCTAAAGGTGAGCGTAGCTCATGGGATACGTCGCGCAGCAATTGTCGCTGACTGCTAATAAGACCTTGCAAGCGCTGCCCCATATGATTGAAGTCAGCGGCGAGGACACCGAGCTCATCACGTCGCTTGGCCAACTGGCTGAGCTGTTCTTGATGGTAGGTGGTTTGGCCTAAGTCATGTACGGCATTGCGCAAACGATTTAACGGACGGGTAATGGAAAGGGTCAACAACAGACTCATCGCGGTCAGGACAATAAGCGCAATGATTAAAGCACTTATCGGGCGTAAGGCATTATTGCGCTGCCAAGCGTTAAGCTCGCTGTTGCTGATGCGGTACACAAATAGATAGGCTTGACCGCTGCTACCGGTCACTTCCTGGGTAATACGGCGCCAGGGTAAACTGCGTTTATTGTGTTGTTCTTCTCTGGCTAAAGCCCGAGAGGAATGAGGGCCTGTCAAAGATGCGCCGTTTTCATCCAGTATCTGTGTATGAATACGATAGTGTTGCCGCTGCTGTTGCAAATACTGCAGGGCAGATTGAGTTGCCCCCGACTCATAAAGATTGAGCCAGCTTGGAGCAAAGCCAACTAAACCAGGATGATGATTAAGTACCCAATCATCTTGGTTAAACATGCGCACTAATAAATAGGTCAGGGCGCCGGTTAGAATTAAGGCCAACCAAAATGCACCCAGTACCCTCCAGAATAATGAGCGCATAGTATTTTTCCTCAATAAAAAAGCGGCTTAAAACTAATTAAGCCGCCTGATGTGAATGTTAGTTTTTACTCAGTGTTGGAGCGCGGTGAACGCTTCGATTGACCTTCAGATTTAGTCGTATCTTTATTCTGCATATACTTTTGCATGCGCTGCTGCATTTTCTCACGATCTTGATCAAATTTGACTCGCTGCTCATCGGTGAGCAATGCACGTAACTTATCTTGATGCGCAGTGCGTGCTTTTGATTGTGTCGCATAGTGCTCTTGCATCTCGGCTTGGAAAGCCTTGCGTTGCTCAGGGGTCAGCTCTAACCGATCAAACCAAGCATTTTGGCGCTGTTGCATTTTATCAGAGCGCCAGTACTCGCGGCTTTCTGATTTAGATGCTGATTTTTGTTGCATGCTTTTCTGGCCTTGATCACGCATTTGACCCTGCTGAGACTGTTCATTTTTTTGCGCATTCTGACCTTTTTGGCCTTGCTCAGGCATTGCCCAAACAGTTAAAGGGAGCAGTGCGCTAAGGACAAGTGCAGTTGTTTTAATTCGCATGGTAAATCTCCTAGTGATTTATCCGTGATTACGGTGTGGCTCTAGTATGCCTAAGTCAGTGTCAACTGCAGTCAAGGGGATGTAAAGAAAAAGTAAAGTTAAGCACTGTAAAAGTAACCGCGACCACGTAGGGCAACTATTCTAGGACTGGAGTCGGCGTGGGGTCCGAGCTTACGGCGCAAGTTGCTGACATGCATATCCAGACTGCGGTCATACAAAGTGAGTTTACGATCCAGCGCTAACTGGGCCAACTGTTGCTTGTCAATCGGCTCGCCAGGAGTGGCTAATAAAGCTGCTAAAATTCGACCTTCAGAAACGGTTAAATCAATATCTTCTTGTTGGTTGATCTGCGCCACGCCGCGAGTGGGGCTGTACTGTAAGTCGCCAACAACAATGGTCGTTGCTAGTGCTGGACTATTTACAGTGCGTCTCAGTACCGCGCGCAACCGAGCGGTAAGCTCGCGAGGATCACAGGGCTTGGCCAAATAATCATCCGCACCCAACTCTAAACCTATAATGCGATCCGTGGGTTCACCCCGTGCGGATAACATCAAAACCGGTAGCTGTGGGTGTTCTGCACGGATTTTGCGCAATAATTGCAGGCCATTGCCATCCGGTAGCATCACGTCCAAGATAACTGCGTCTGGTTCTGGCTGAGTATCGAGGTAATGGTGTGCGCTTTTGCTATCAAAACACCCATGCAGGGTAAAACCTTCTTGGTTCAACCAATCAATCAGTAGTTCGCTCAACTCTTGATCATCATCCACTAACAAAATAGTGCTCATTGTTGCTTAATAACTCCTGCCGATTGAGGCACAGACGTATTAATTCGGAAACACTTGTTTAAAAGGCTTAACCACGACATTGGCATACACACCTGCTGCGCAGTAAGGATCAGCATCTGCCCAAGCTTGCGCTGCTGCTAATGATGCAAACTCAGCCACCACTAAACTACCGCTAAAACCAGCGGCACCGGGATCGGGGCTGTCCACCGCAGGGTGCGGTCCGGCTATAACCAGCTGTCCTGCTTGCTGTAACGCTTCAAGGCGAGCTAAGTGAGCAGGACGTGCCGCTAAACGGTCGTTTAGGCTGTTGGCTTTGTCCTCAGCTATAATTGCATACAGCATATTACTTATCCTCATTTGAATTGGATGGCACATCTTGCATATGGCGGGCCAGAAATACACCTTGGCCAATTAAAAACAATACTGTCATCGATAGACTACCGAAGACTTTAAAATCGACCCAGATTTCATGAAAAGTAAAAGCCACAAATAAGTTGGTTGCACCTAAAGTGATAAAGAACAACACCCAAGCAATATTGAGCTTAGTCCATATAGCATCTGGCAGGCTCACTGCGTGACCCATGATGCGCTTAATCAGCGGCTGCTTGCCGATAAAGTGACTGCCGGCAAAACCCAATGCAAACAGCCAATTAACCACCGGTGCTTTCCACTTTAAGAAAGTTTCACTGTGGAAAGCTAAAGTCAGACCACCAAAAAACAAGCAACCGGCTAAGGTGAGCCATTGGCCTTTTTCCAGACGACGCTGCACAGCAAATAAAGAACCGTAAACCACCAGCGAACTGATAATCAACACGGCCGTTGCGCTAAAAATACCGCCTACAGAAAAGACCTGTCCAGCCAGCTCCACATCACGGGGTTCGAGCTTAAAGACAATAAAGAATAAGATGAGAGGGATAAAATCAATGAATTGTTTCACAGTACGCGCCATAACAGAAAGGAAACGGCATAATAGCAAACACTACAGCAGGCGTAAGCATTGAACATGGATATAGATCTACATTGTCACAGTACCGCCTCCGATGGTGTGCTGACACCGCAGGAATTAGTGCTACGCGCGCACCAACAAGGTGTGCGAGTTTTAGCCTTAACTGACCATGACACCCTAGAAGGTTTGCCTGCTGCACATGAGGCCGCAGCTGAGTTAGGGATCGAGCTTATTAATGGTATCGAGTTGTCGTGTGTTTGGGGTGGGGCGACCATCCATATTCTAGGCTATGGCTTTGCTCTCGATGATCCACATATTGTAGCGGCCACTGCAGCGCTGCATAGCGGCCGTTGGCTGCGCGCTAAAGAGATTGCTAAACGTTTGGCTGCTAAAGGTATGCCAGGAGCGCTGGAAGGGGCGCAAGCGATACAGGCTGCTCTAGGCGACAGTTTAAATGCGCCGGCGCGTCCGCACTTTGCTCAATTTTTGCTTGATGCAGGCTATGTACGCGACCACGCTGAAGCGTTTCGCAAATGGCTCGGCTCAGGCAAGATTGGTGATGTAAAACAGCATTGGCCTTCACTTGCTGAGACCATGGCAACTCTGACTCAAGCCAATGCTTTGATTAGTCTAGCGCACCTGTATCATTACAAGTTTACTCGCACTAAGAGACGTCGTTTAGTGCAGGATTTTGTTAACGCCGGTGGCCACGCACTGGAAGTGGTCAATGGCATGCAGCCAGCGGAGCAGGTTGGTACGCTGTCGATTTTAGCTCGCGAATTCAATTTAAAAGTAACTGCCGGCAGTGATTTCCACCTGCCGCAGCAGTGGTCTGAGTTGGGCCGCTATCGAGCCGTGCCAGAGGACTTAACGCCTTTGTTTGCCCGGCCACAACTACAAGCTCAAGAATAGATAAAACATTTTAACCATGAGGACATGGCGATGAAATTTTTCCAGATTCATGCGGAAAGTCCGCAAGATCGTTTAATCAAACAATCAGTCGAAGTGATTCGCAAAGGTGGCGTGATTATTTATCCGACCGACTCATCCTATGCACTGGGCTGCCGTTTAGGTGACAAAAGTGCCCTTGATCGCATCCGTCGTATCCGTCGCTTAGATGATAAGCATAACTTTACTTTGATGTGCCGCGACCTGTCTGACCTAGGTACTTTTGCCAAAGTAAACTCTTCAGCTTTTCGCTTATTAAAAGCCTATACACCAGGGCCGTATACTTTTATTTTAGATGCCACCCGGGAAGTGCCGCGCATGTTGATGCACCCTAAGCGCCGTACCATTGGCTTACGCGTGCCTGAGCACCCGATAACCCAAGCCTTGCTAGCTGAATTAGGCGAACCACTGATGAGTGTCAGTTTGATTTTACCGGACGCTGAGGTGCCACTCAGTGATCCCTATGAGATTCGCGAACTCTTAGAGCATCAAGTGGATTTGATTATTGATGGTGGCTACGGCGGTATTGAGGCATCTACAGTGGTGAGCTTTGTTAATGACGAGCCTGAGATACTGCGTGAAGGCTGTGGCGACCCAGAGCCTTTCCGTGCACACTAACTGGCAAGTGCAAACTCCATGACGCAATCAACTGATACAGTGAGCCCAGAGCAGGGTGCTGCACTAGAAAAAACAATAGAGCAGTTACCTTTAGCCCTTGTGTACGGTGAGGAATACACTTCTTTGCCTGTGGATTTGTATATTCCACCTGATGCCCTTGAGGTGATTCTGGAAGCCTTTGAAGGGCCTTTAGACTTATTGCTGTATCTGATTCGTAAAGAAAATATCGATATTCTCGATATTCAAGTGGCCCAGATTACCCATCAATATATGGGCTATGTGGAACTGATGAAGGCGGTTCGTTTGGAGCTCGCCGCTGAATACTTAGTCATGGCTGCGATGCTGGCGGAAATAAAATCGCGAATGCTGCTGCCACGCTCTAAACACAGCAGTAGTGAAGACGAAGAGGACCCCCGCGCCGAGCTAATCCGCCGCTTGCAAGAGTATGAGCGGATTAAGACTGCAGCGGAAGACTTGGATGAGCTTCCGCGCCTGGGCCGTGATATTTTTGTCGCCCAAGCCATTGCACCTGAGGCGCGAGCACGGCGTTTAATGGCTGATGTAGCGCTAGAAGATGTTTTGCTGGCCATGGCAGATGTATTACGCCGGGCCGATATGTTTGCCAGCCATCAAATCAGTCGTGAAACCTTATCCACCCGGGAACGCATGAGCATGGTGCTAGATGCCTTGCGTGACGGCGGTTTTGTGCCATTTTCCCGTTTATTCAGCGTAGAAGAAGGGCGTTTAGGTTTGGTTGTTACCTTTATGGCTATTTTAGAACTGGTGAAAGAGTCTCTGATTGAGTTGGTGCAAAACGAAGCCTATAGCGCGATCCATGTACGAGCTAGAACACATGACTAAGCTTGATTTTGATGATGCATACCACTTGGCGAGTATTTTTGAGGCGGTGTTATTAGCCGCTGGCAAACCGTTAAGCCTAGAGCAGATTGCGGCCTTATTTGATGAGGATGCACGGCCCAGTAGCCGTCAAATTAAAGCCGGCTTAGAGCAATTAGCACTGGATATTCAAGAGCGGTCTTATCAGTTACAGGAAGTAGCTTCAGGTTTTCGTCTGCAAGTGCGTACTGAGTACTCAACTTGGGTGGGCCGTTTATGGGAGGAACGCCCGCAGCGTTATTCCCGCGCTATGTTAGAAACCTTAGCCTTGATTGTTTATCGACAGCCAATTACCCGTGGTGAGATTGAAGATGTGCGCGGTGTTGCGGTCAGCTCTAATATTATTAAAAGCTTACTGGAACGCGAATGGGTGCATGTGGTGGGTTATAAAGATGTACCCGGTAAACCAGCCATGCTGGCAACCACCAAAACCTTTTTAGATTACTTCAATTTAGATGGATTGGATAAGCTGCCTAATCTAAGTGAGCTGCAGGAGTCAAGAGCAGTAGCGCCAGAGTTGCAAGCACAAGCAGCAGTGGTGGCCCAGGATGCCGCCAGCGCGCAGCTAGATGAATCAGTGAACAATGCATCAGAGATTAGCTTTGCAACGCTGCTAGATGAGCTTGAAGGCATGGAACGGGGTTTAACAACGGACTTCAATGATCCAGCCGATAGCACAGATCTAACAGCTAGCGATAATGCAGATGCACAAATACACAATAAAGACTGAAAAGCGACTTTAGGTAAATCTATCCATATATGCCATAATCAATATTATGTTAAATTGACTATATTGGAATAACTAAACACGTCGATCAGCTGCTGCGCTATGTCGCATCCTATTGCGGACTTGGGCGTGTTAGATTCAATGATTAAGCTAGATACCTAGCATTTATAATTACATGAGGTTCCCGATGCGTTTAACTGCCCTAGCTGCCAGTGTGTTTGCCTTAACCTTGGGCGTGGCCAGTCCGTCTTATGCTGCAGACACACAAACACCACAACCTACTGCACAGAGCGCTGTGCAACAGCACACTGCTCTGCACGTCAGCAGCGCTTGGTCCCGTGAATTGCCGCCCACTGCGCCGGTTGGTGCAGCATTTATGACCATCGACAACCCTAGCGAGCACGCTGATCGCTTGATCAGTGCTGACAGCCCCATTGCCGATGTGACTGAACTGCATGCACACATTCATCAAGGCGATGTGATGCGTATGGTTAAAGTGGATGCTATTGATGTGCCAGCCAATGCTCAGCTGATTCTAGAGCCTGGTGGTTATCACATTATGCTGATTGATTTGAAAAAGCCTTTAGTCGCTGGCCAGCAACTGCCTCTGACCTTGCAGTTTGAGCATGCGGGAGCTATGGATATCACAGTCGAGATAAAAAGCAGCGACGCCGGTACCTCAGCTGAGCATGATAACCATCAGATGGATCATTCTGCACACTAAAAACCTGATTTTAAGCGGCTAAAATACAGCCCGAGTCAACAGTTACCCAGCAAAACGGCGCATACTTTGCGCCGTTTTGTATTTCAAGGATAAACCACCCGTCTTAGGCGCTGGGTGTACGCATGGTGACAAACTCTTCCGCTGCACTTGGATGAATACCAATGGTTTCATCAAAGATTTGCTTGGTCGCACCGGCTTTCAGAGCGATGGCAATCCCTTGGATGATCTCGCCCGCATCTGGACCAATCATATGGCAACCTAATACTCGATCAGTGGCTTGATCGACAATCAACTTCATAAAGATACGTTCTTGCTCGTCTGACAAGCTGAGTTTCATCGGTCTAAAGCTGGTTTTAAAGATCTGTACAGCAAAACCCTTTTCTCTGGCATCTTCTTCAGTTAAGCCAACTGTAGCGATATTGGGTAAGCTAAATACAGCAGTGGGAATTAAATCATAATCAACCGGCTTGTATTCCTCTTTGCGGAACAAACGCCGAGCAACTGCCATACCTTCTGCCAAAGCCACTGGTGTCAGCTGAATACGACCGGTTACATCACCGATGGCTAAGATGCTACTTTCAGAAGTTTGGTAGAGTTCATCAACGGCAATAAAACCACTGCCATCAAGCTTAACATCGACGTTTTCCAAACCGAGGTTATCCAGCATTGGACGTCGGCCTGTGGCATAAAAAACGCAGTCAACTTCTGTGGTTTGACCGTCTTTAAAAGTGATAAGAAGGCTATCATCTTGTTGTTTATCAATGCGTTGCACGTCACAATTAAAGCGCAGTGTCATATCTTTCTTCAGCAGCTCTTGATGCAAATGCTCACGCACATCACCATCAAAGCCACGTAAAAACAAATCACCGCGATAGGCTAATTGTGTCTCTGAACCAAGGCCATGGAATACTGAAGCAAATTCAACTGCAATATAACCACCACCCACCACTAAAACGCGCTTGGGCTGCTCTTTTAAGAAAAACACCTGATTTGAGTCAGTAACGTGCTCACGGCCTGGAATATCCGGCACTTGGGGCCAGCCACCCACTGCAAGCAAAATATTCTCAGCGGTGTACTGTTTGCCTTCAACTTCAACCGTGTGCGCATCAACCAGTTTAGCGTGGCCATTGATTAAAGTGACCCCGCTGTTTTCCAGCAAGTTTTCGTAAATACCATTAAGGCGCGCAATTTCAGTATTTTTATTGTCAATTAAAGTGGTCCAGTCAAAGCCTTTGGCGGCAACGTCCCAACCAAAGCTGCGGCCAATTTTAAACTCGTCTTGGAAGTTAGCCGCATACACCATCAGTTTTTTTGGCACACAACCGACGTTGACGCAGGTACCGCCTAAGTAGCGGCTTTCAGCCACTGCAACTCGCGCACCATACGATGCGGCAAAACGGGAGGCGCGCACACCACCTGAACCCGCGCCAATGACAAACAAGTCAAAATCATAAGACATGCATTACTCTCCAGTTCAGATGATTATGCAATCGGATCAACATAATTATTGACCGGCTTTATAAAGGTTCTCGTAACAAAAGTTCGTGGCATCAATGTAGCCTTCAACGCTACCGCAGTCGAAACGCTGGCCTTTAAATTTATAGGCCAACACGCAACCGTTTTGCGCTTGCTTCATTAAGGCATCAGTAATTTGGATCTCACCGCCCTTGCCTGGCTCAGTTTCTGCAATCAAATCAAAAATATCGGGAGTTAAAATATAGCGACCAATAATTGCCAAGTTTGACGGCGCATCTTCCGGTTTTGGTTTTTCTACCATTGAGGTCACACGGTAGAGGTCGTCACTGATCCGCTCACCAGCGATCACACCGTACTTGGAGGTCTCTTCAGGGGGCACTTCTTGAATCGCCACAATAGAGCAGCGAAACTGCTTGTACAGTTTGATCATTTGCTGCAACACACCATCGCCATCAGTATTGATGCACAGGTCATCGGCCAGCACCACCGCAAAGGCTTCATCGCCAATGAGCGTGCGCCCAGTCAGGATGGCATGCCCTAGCCCTTTCATTTGGATTTGGCGCGTGTAAGAAAACGTACAGCCATCAATCAAAGTGCGTATGCCTTTTAGATACTCTTCTTTATCTGTACCTAAAATCTGCTGCTCCATTTCAAAACTGATATCAAAATGGTCTTCAATGGCGCGTTTATTACGGCCCGTAACAATCGCAATCTCTTTTAATCCAGCCTCCAGAGCTTCTTCTACACCGTACTGAATAAGAGGCTTATTTACGATCGGCAGCATTTCTTTCGGCATGGCTTTGGTGGCTGGCAAAAAACGCGTGCCATAACCGGCAGCAGGAAATAAGCATTTTTTAATCATGACAAATCCTTGTGTAGTGAATGCGCATGCTCAGCATGCTTTTAAGTGAGTATGGCCCCTGCTCCAAGCAAAGCCCACATAATAAAAAGGCTCTATGGTAAACCAATAGAGCCTTTTACTAAACGTTAATCCAGTAGTCCACTAGTCGTTATTAGCAACGCCAAGGATGTGCAGTAAGCTTAAGAACATATTGTAGATGGATACATAGAGGCTGATTGTAGCCATGATGTAGTTACGCTCTCCACCATTAATGATCGAGCTGGTTTGAAACAGGATCACTGCCGATGAGAAAAGTACAAAACCTGCACTGATCGCCAGCTGTATACCTGAGATATTAAAAATAAAGCTCGCCAGCATCGCTGCGATCAAGACAAAGAAGCCTACCGTAATAAAGCCGCTTAGAAAGCTCATATCCTTACGGGTAATCAGTACATAGGCTGATAGACCAGTAAATACAAAAGCTGTCATAGCAAATGCTGAGCTGATAACGCTGCCACCATTGGGCAGACCCAGATACATATTCAGGATCGGACCTAGGGTGTAACCCATAAAACCAGTCAGCGCAAAGGTGGTCAGTAAGCCCCAGCCAGAGTCACGCAGTTTCATGGTCAGGAAAAACAAACCGTAAAAACCAACCAAGGTCAGCATCATGCCAGGATGTGGCATATTCATTTGCTGTGAAAAATAGGCCACTACACCACTGAACGCTAAGGTCAGTGCGAGTAGACCGTAGGTGTTACGCAAAACCGCATTGCTTTCTGTGCTAGCTGCGGTGCTTTGCTCGAACTGATAGTTCTGTTGTTCACGCATCGTTAAACTCCAAATTAAGTGTGCTGCAAACCACTATAGCAATAATTACCATGTTTATGCTTAAATTGTTTGACAGAAAATAATATTCGGCTATCATAGCCCCCGTTGTTAAGGAGGAGTGGCCGAGTGGTTGAAGGCAACGGTCTTGAAAACCGTCGATGGGCGACTATCCGTGAGTTCGAATCTCACCTCCTCCGCCAAATTTTAAAAAAGCTCTTGAGAAATCAAGGGCTTTTTTTTCGTCTAGATTTTCTATTGATCTGCTTATTTGTCGAAGTACTACTTTGGGTTAGTGTTGAGCTTCAGCTCATAAGTTTTTCTAGCATCAGCATCCCGGCAAGTGGTGCTGGTCCAGCGACAGCGACACTGCTATTCCTCCTAAATTACTAAACACTCATTAAAAATATACTTTATGTCGATTGAGATGCAGCAATCACGGCAGCTTTCAACCACGTAGCAGCTTTGCCTAAAGGGCGCTGCTTATGCCGCACCAGCTCTAAAGCGATTGGCAAGTCATGGTCGTCAAACTCCAAAGGCGGGGAAACCAGATAGCCATTTTCCAAGGCGCTGGCAACCACATGTTCAGGTACAAACGCCCAGCCAAGATTGCGCTGCACCAGTTCAACAATCACCCACCGGTTTTCTACCCACCACACTTTAGCAGCGATGCGCAGCCGTACCTTTTCTTGGGCGCGCAGTTTGCGCGCTAAAATCAGGCGATTATTTGGTCGAAGTGAGTGTAGAGTTGAGCAGTTTTTGCGCGCTAAAAAATCAATCCTCAACCGTCTTCAAGTGACACAGCTCTTGGCAGCTTTTATTGACCATCCAAAAATCAAAATCTGCTCTCCATTTCACCTCTGTGCCGATACTTGGCGAGTAATCCAAGATCAGCGAGTCCTTCACACCAAACACGGCATCTGACATAAGGTAGAAGTCACCGGAAACAAAGGTATGGGTGACAATGCGCTGGTACTTGGGGTGATTGAGCATAAAATGCATATGAGCGGGTCGCCAGGGGTGACGGCCAAGGTGGCTGAGCATCTCCCCGACAGGGCCATCATCAGGAATTGCGTAGGATATTGGTTTAATCCCAGTAAACCAATAACGGCCATCAGTCCCTGTTATAAACACGCCGCGATTATTCCAAGAGGGTTGTTCGCCTGGTTGCTGCACGTCGTAAAAACCTTCACTGTTATCCGACCACACATCGATCCGCGCACCCGCAATGGGGTTTCCGTCTAAATCCAGCACGCGTCCTGCATAGCGGCAAGGCTCGCCCTTGCCATCCAAAGATATAGTCGCGCCCATCTTTAGGACTGGAGCGCCATCCACATGGAAAGGTCCAAAAACGGTGTTTTCAGTGGCTGGCTCAGGCCGGCGATGCTGAATGGCGTCCACCAACATGGACACACCTAGTGTGTCGGACAGTAAAATAAACTCCTGCCGTTGAGCGTCACACATCTGGCCGGTGCGCGTCAGAAAATCGATAGCTGTCTCCCACTCAGCCTGGGTGAGCTCGACGTCTTTAACAAAGCCATGCAGATGCTGAATCAGTGAGGTCATGACCTCGCGCAAACGCGGGTTGATCGCTTCGCCCATGCGCGCGTTAACCGTCTCAGCCGATCGTTCTTCAGTGAAAAAATCGATTTTTGCCATTAATATTGTTCCTTGCTCAGGCTCGATTGTGACAGAGCCTAAGATTATTTATTCAGGGCGGGTACCGCTCCACGCACGCTGCAGCAACTCTCGCAGGGCTTGACGTTCCACAGGCCGGGGGTTCCAGTAAGGGTTTTGGACTGCTAGATCGGCCACTTTATCTAAGTCAGCTTCAGCAAGACCCAATTCTTTCAACGCCAGTGGTGCTTGAAGATCTTGCGCAAAATCGTATAGCCCCCCTCCCAAATCCCCAGCAAATAGCTCCGCTGCAGGTGCCAGCATTTCAGCTGCGGCTTGAGCGTTATAGGCCATAGTATGCGGGAGCATAATGGCATGGGTTTCTGCGTGTGGGAGGTTAAAACTGCCACCTAAGGTGTGGCAAAGTTTATGGTGTAACGCCATACCCACTGTGCCCAGTACAGTGCCACACAGCCATGCACCGTACAAAGCGTTGTTGCGCGCATCTAGATTTTCGGGTTGTTGCACAATCACCGGTAAAGCTGCTTTAAGAATGCCAATTCCCTCCACTGCCATCAATGCGGTGATGGGGTTGCGCTCTTTTGCGTAAAGGCCTTCCAAAGCATGTGCCATAGCGTTTAAAGCACTGGTGACGCTGGTGGATACTGGCAGCTCTAAGGTTAACTCAGCATCATAGATCACCACATCGGGCAGAATAGACTCGTGCTTGACTGTGCTCTTTACCCCGTTTTCAGTTTGCCCCAAAATTGCAGTGACCTCAGAGCCGGCGTAGGTCGTCGCTATAACCAACTGTGGCGCATTGTTGCGATAAGCAATGGCTTTGCCTAGGCCAACAGTGGAGCCGCCTCCCAGCGCAATAACACAATCTGCACCCATTGCAGCATATGCTTGCAGCGCACGCTCAGTCACCTCCACTGGTGTATGCATTGCGGCTTCACTAAAGACTCCGGCGCCGAGGTTACCAAGCTGCTGGTTTAAGCGCTCGGCATCTTTGCGCCGTGAAGGTGTTGACAGTACTAAGGCTTGCGCGCAGCCGAGCTGGCGTACCTCGTCATTAATTTGCGATAGGCTGCCAGGGCCAAAGACAATTCGGGCTGGATTGGCTATATATAGAAAAGAATGCAGCATGGTGTTTTTCCATCAATAAGTGCGCTAAGAGACCCAAGAACTATTCACAGGATTTTAAAATCTAAGGTTCTGAGCTGCATTAACAAAAGCAGCACCACAATCATTAGATTCGGTGCTGCTATAACTCACTATACTGACGGTTCTCTATGCATAAGCCAGCTCTGGATGAAGCGAGGCCTCATCATTGTTTTCAATTGTAGTTTGCTTAGTTTGCTTGGTATGCAGCAGCGCTGAGAGCACATCAAATAATGCAGCCTCTGGATCTGCGACCATACTCTGGGCACGCCAACCAATATGTTTATCTGGGCGCACCAAGATCACACCGTCTTCGTCCACTTCACGCTGGCGTAACCAATCGCCATAGAGGTCTTGTACCGGCTGCCCTTCACCAATCACCACGGCCTTCAAGTCGAGGCCCAAACGCTCAGCAACGCGAGCTGCTGCATCAGCCCAAGCTTGACCGGTGATGCCAGTGAAAATTGTGAAGCGGGTGCCCTCCGCAATGTCATGGGTGGAATATTTTTCTTTCGCATCACCTAGCCATGCATGGGGTAGGCGTAGTCCAGGAAAGGTCGATTTCTGGTGATGCAGCATAGGATCCTCAGTCATTGCTGGACGTTTTTGACCATCAGTAATCACTGCTGACGAGTCGTAGAACTGACCAATTTCAGTACCCTGAGCGTTAAACTCATAATCCTTATTGTCCAGCGCCGCACGCAAGGCTGCTCGACGACGAGCACCTTCAGGCGAGTTTTCCTTACGCAGTGCCAACTTCTCTATAAATTCTTCGTTGGTTGTGGCATCGGTAACGCCTAAAGCATCAAAAATCGGCTTATATTCACTGCTCGAGCCATTGGCGCGTGTCACAATTTGCTTGGCGATGGGTGCCCGCTCAGTGGAATAGGTTTCTAACAGTTCAGGCCCCGCCTGCCCTTTGAGTACACAGGCCAACTTCCAACACAGGTTGTAGGAATCTTGAATGGATGTATTAGACCCCAAACCGTGACTGGGTGGATGCTTGTGGATTGCATCACCGGCACAGAATACGCGGCCTTTCTGTAGATGCGTGGCGTACTGGTCGTTATTGCCCCAGAGTGAATAACCAAGGATTTCTACATCGAGATCGTCGATACCCACTAGATTGCGCACAATTTGAATCGCTTCATCATCGTTCAACTTGGGTGGCTCTTGATTGATATCAAAGCCCCAGACCACCAGCCACTCATTCCATGGCCGCACCATGCGGATCAAACCAGCGCCGAGGCCACCAATATTCGAACCGGGGTGGAAGACCCAATACAGGATCGAGGGTCGATGGGCAGCCAGGTGGGACAAGTCTGCTTTAAAGGTGATATTCATCGAGCCGCCGATATCCATTTTGCCTTCCATAGGCAGGTTGATATCCGCAGCCACTTTGGAGCGCGCACCATCAGCACCAATCAGGTACTTGGCGCGAATAGTATATTCTTGACCGGTCAGACGGTTGAGTACTTGCACGCTGACACCCTTATCGTCTTGGGTGTGGCTTAAATACTCAGTGGAGAACTGTGTTTGCGTGCCACGCATGGTGGCATTTTTGAGCATAATGGGCTCAAGCAAGGTTTGCGGGATATCGCAAGGCATCGCTGGGGATGCCAGCTCATAGTCAGCGCGGCGGTCAGGCCGTGCGCCCCAAGTTGGCCGGCGGCCAATTTCTTCACCGGCCATTGACTCACAATAGACTGTGTCACCCATAAGTTCATGGGGGACTGCTTCTGCTAAAACCTGATCCTCAATACCAGCGTCGCGTAAAATTTCCATGGTGCGCTGGTTAGTAATATGCGCACGGGGGGTATTCGCAGTCCAACGGTATTTGGTGATCATAATGTTGCTGATGCCCTGGGTCGACAGGAACATTGCTGCAGAGCTGCCAGCAGGGCCTGAACCGACAATTAACACCTCAGTTTCAACTACGTTGGTCTCATTTGGGGTATCAGTTGCGCTCAGCCCATCATCGAAAATGACGCTACGGCCCGGCTGCTCAAGATTATCATTACGCTGTGTAGTCATGGTCGAAACCTCTATTCTTATTGTTTTATGGGAGCGCTGATCAAGGCGCTCTCCTAGTGTGTAACAGTTGGTTTGTATGCATTAGACCTTGGCAGTGCCGGCTAATTGACTCTCTTGTGATTCGCTTTCCATAGCGCGTGGACGCTTATGACGCGTTTGCAACTGTTCTTCTGCAGTGGGTGACAGTTCAATATCAAATACCACTTCGGTCACAGCGCCTTCAGCGCCGTATTGTTGAGCGACTGGGTGGTTTTCTACCCGCTTGCCTTCCACCACTAAGTCTTCACGGGTTGCAAAAGCAAAGTCATCATAGGTGTAGGGGTCGCCAGCCAAGTTAATTTGCGTGGTTAGATGCTGATGACCTGGCGCGGAAATAAAGTAGTGGATATGCGCTGGACGTTCGCCATGGCGACCGAGTAATTTCAGTACTTGATCCGTAGGAGCGCCTTCAGGTACACCGTAGCCTGAAGGAATAACACTGCGGGCACGGTAGTAGCCTTCATTGTCAGCGATAATAGTGCGGCGCAAATTGTAAGGGGTTTGGCTCTTATCAAAGAAGGAGTAACCCCCTTTGGAGTTGCAGTGCCAAATCTCTACTTTGGCGCCGGGGATTGGCTTGCCAGCCGTATCGCGCACTTGGCCATGCAACCACATGGTTTCGCCATCCGTATCTGGATCATCATCCATGCGCGCAAAACCCTCTGTCTCAGGAGCACCAGCAACATACAGTGGTCCTTCGATGGTACGCGGGGTGCCGCCGGTGCGCTTGGCCTCTGCATCAGCGGCATCCATGCGCATGTCCATATAATGATCAAAACCTAGGCCGGGTGATAGCAAGCCAAACTGCGAAGCTTGCCCCAAAGCGTTAAGCAGGCTGACCGCAGACCAGTATTCTTCAGCAGTGATATCAAAATCGTCAATGGTGCGATACAGGTCAGATAGAATGCGGTGAATGATCTGCTTGCCACGGTCGTTCCCGCTCTCTTGGTCTAGACCAGCAACAGTTTTTAGAAAATCTTGCACTTCAGGGGTGTCATAAATTTTAACAGTCATAATTACTCTCTCATCATTTTTATTGTCGTTGTGATGTACTCCCATCGAACATTGGCAATGGGAGTGAGTCATTTGGCTATCGTCCTTGTAAGTCGACCGTAAACGGCGCTTCAATGGAGATATGCTTGGCAGTCGTACGGGCAGACTTCGTCAAGCAGTTGCCATGGGTGGTATTGTTCAAGCTTACCTTTAGGGTATCGATAGTCGTAGACTCGGCTTGAGCCTTAAGAACACTGCTATCTTTTCTATCCATGCCAAACGCACTCTGTGCGTCCGTGGTTATAATGCAAAGTGTATTCAGACTTAGGGCCGGAATACTGAGCAGGCTAGCTTTTATGGACTCGATGGTTACGGGCATCTGCTGCCTCCCAACTTTTAGTGTTGTCTTTTTGTTGTTGTTAACTCAAAGCTACAACTTCTTTATGAATGCAATCCAATACTGATTAAGTCCTTAGCGATACCTAGGAGGTATGAGTGGAGTTAAGACATTTGAGATATTTCATAGTGGTGGCGCAAGAGTTGAACATGACTCGGGCTGCAGAAAAATTGTTTATTTCTCAGCCGCCATTAACTCGACAAATCAAGCAGTTGGAGGAAAAGCTTGAGGTACAACTATTTATTCGCAAGCCTCGGGGACTTGAGCTCACCCAGAGTGGACTGTACTTTTTGCAACAGGCTGATGCTATTCTGGAAAAAGTCAACGCTACTATCGAGGGGACGCGTCAGGTGGCTCAACATCACAAGAGCGTACTTTCCATAGGCTTTGTGCCGTCAGTTTTTTATGACGAGCTGCCCTTAATCGTGCGGCGCTTGCGCCGTAACAAAAACCTGGAGGTGGTACTGCACGATCTCAAAGCTCAAGAGCAAATAGAGGCACTTAAAAGTGGAAGAATCGATATTGGCTTTGGTCGAGTGAAAATAGAGGATCCGGATGTGCAGCAAGAAGTGCTCTTCAGTGAGCCTTTGATCGTTGCCTTGCCTTCAGGTCACCCTTTAAGTAATCAGCAACCGACTTTGCAACAGCTGTCTAAACTGCCCTTAATTACCTTCCCAGCCAGCAGCAGTTCCAACTTTGCCGATATGCTTCTGGGTGTTTTTTATCGCCAAGGTCTTAAGGTACAGGTTATTCAGCAAGTGCATGATTTACAAACTGCCCTGTCATTGGTCGCATCAGATATGGGTTTTTCGTTGGTGCCAGAGCAAGTCAGGAGCTTGCGCCGTGAAGGAGTAGAGTTCGTAACATTAGCAGATAAGAGCATTACCACGCCGCTGGTTGTATCACGTCGTCGCAGTGAGCAGCCTAATGCGATTATGCGTCTGCTTAATACGATCTTGACCGAGGTGGTGGAAAATCGTTTAAATCGTAACCAAGCATAAAAACCTTTAGCTGTAATTCCTTTGGTCTGCGTGGCATGTCTGGCAGCAACTTAGCTGGGTTTATATCTGTCTTCTTTTGCTTGCTGCACCGCCAAGACTTCGATTTTCATCTCTACACCCTCAGCGGTAACTTTCTGCGGGGCCAGCACACCAATAAAGAAGAAGATAACTATAGCAACGAACAGTGCAACTAATCCGACCAGAAGGCCCAGCAAGTGACGCAAGGCTGCGTGCATGGTAGAGAGCTTTGTAACCGTATACAGCCAGGCTGCAACCAAGGCCGCGACAGATAATAGTATTGCTATAATTCCCACCTCAATCCCCTCTTCTACTGTGCTGCATAACCCATTTATAGAATGGCTGAACCTCTGGCTCGCTTAAGTAATAAACCAGCCAGAGACTAAAATCAGCCGATACTTTAAGCTCTGGCCGCGGCAGCCACAATAAGCTCTTTCATTTCAGCCACTGCTGCTGAGAAGCCAACAAAGAGCGCATGGGCAATAATTGCATGACCAATATTGAGCTCATTGATGCCAGCAATCGCGGCTATGGGTTCAACGTTATGATAATGCAAGCCATGCCCCGCATTCACCACTAAGCCCTGCTTTAAAGAAAACTGCGCAGCTTTGCGGATCAGCTCCAGCTGAGTCGACTGTTCTGCTGGTGTCACAGCATCGGCGTAATGCCCAGTATGCAGCTCAATGGTCGTGGCACCCACCCGTTTAGCCGCTAAAATCTGTTGCTCGTCCGCATCTAAGAAAATAGACACTTCACAACCCACTGCTTGTAAGCGCTCAACAGCAGCGGCAATACGCGCTTCCTGGGCGACAACATCTAAACCACCTTCGGTGGTCAGCTCTTCGCGGGTCTCTGGTACTAGACAGATATGCTCTGGGCGGATTTCTTCAGCCAGTTTGAGCATTTCTTCAGTAACGCCCATTTCAAAATTCATCGGTGTGCGCATAACTTCGCGCAATACGCGAATATCACGGTCTTGGATATGCCGGCGATCTTCACGCAGGTGCACAGTAATACCATCAGCACCGGCTTGCTCAGCATCTAAAGCCGCCTTCACCGGATCTGGGTAACGGGTGCCACGGGCTTCACGCACAGTCGCAATATGATCAATATTTACGCCTAACAAAATACGCTTATTTAAATTCATTACCTGGATCCTTTTTGTACTAAAAATAACTCACGACTCATCAATGGACGTCCACCTAAGTGGGCAGCTAAGGCTTGGCGCATCAAACGCTTGGCAGTATGCAGCACGCTCGTCTGCTGCCAGTCAGCTGCTGACAAGGCTAAAATATCCGCGCCTAAAAAAACACCGGGTTGAAACTGCGCAACTGCATCAAAACCGCTTTCAGGCACTAAACGATACAACATTTGTTCTTGCAATGCCTGCCCACTGATATCCAGTTCAAAGGAAAAACCATAACCCAGCTGCTCTAACAGACGCCACTCAAAGGTACGCAGCAACGGTTCGACAGCGCGCCCATGGGCTAAGCCCTGTACGGTCAGCATATAGTGCTCAAACAGAAGCGGCTGAGGATCATTGAGTGGTAGCAAGCGGACAAGGAGTTCATTGAGATACAGAGCGCAGAACAATGATTGCCCTTGCAAGAAATTAAACTCACCAGCAGGTTCAATACGGCTGATGGTTTTCAACTCGCTGCGCCCACGCAATTCAATCTCTAACAGCGAAAAAGGTCGCGCCACGCTGCCGAGCTTACCCCGTGCGCCGCGCAGCACCGCACGTAAACGCCCAGCTGGGGTGAAGACATCCATCAAGGCACTGGTTTCTTTGTAGGGACGGCTGTGCAAAATAAATGCTAAGGACGACTGCATAACTCAGCCTCTAAGACAGCATGCGCCGCAGAACGAAGCGCATGCTGGGTCGGTTTCAATACTCTTGATAACCCAATGAACGCAGGGCACGCTCATCATCCGACCAGCCACCTTTGACCTTGACCCACAAGTTCAGCATGATTTTCGAGCCAAACATCTCTTCCATGTCTTTACGGGCTTCTTGGCCAATGCGCTTAATCCGCTCGCCTTTTTCACCAATAATGATTTTTTTCTGCCCCTCGCGCTCAACCAAAATCAACGCATGGATATGTAGAATCCGGCCGTCTTGCTTAAACTCTTCAATTTCCACAGTGATCTGATAAGGCAGTTCAGCACCCAATTGGCGCATGATTTTTTCACGCACCAATTCTGCCGCTAAAAAACGACTGGAACGATCAGTGATCTGATCTTCTGGGAAAAAATGCTCGCTTTCCGGCAAAAAGTCGGCAACCAGACGTTCTAAGGTATCCAGATTTCTACCATGCAGGGCGGAAACTGGCACAATTTGCGCATTTGGCAGCTTTTCAGAGAGCCACTGCAAGTGCGCTAAGAGCTGACTCTTATCTTCCAGTCGGTCGGCCTTATTCACCGCGATAATTAACGGGCAAGTTAAGTGCTGAATACGATCAAAAACCATTTCATCTTCATCAGTCCAACGCATGCGGTCGACTACAAAAATAGCCACATCAATGTCTCTTAGTGCGGTTAAGGCACTGCGATTCATAAAGCGGTTCAATGCAGTCTGGCCACCAATATGTAAGCCTGGGGTATCCACATAAATGGCTTGCACTGGGCCTTCGGTTTTAATTCCGAGCATATTGTGCCGCGTAGTTTGTGGTTTACGTGAGGTAATGGCTAATTTTTGGCCGAGAATATGGTTAACCAAAGTTGATTTACCCACATTGGGGCGGCCAACTACGGCGACATAGCCGCAGCGGGTTACTTGTTCAGTCATGCGGAGGGGTACTCTCTATTCCCAAGGCCATCAATGCTAAAGACGCCGCCACTTGCTCAGCAATGCGACGACTGGCACCCTGCCCTTGGGTTTTTTCATTAAGTAAGCTCACCTGGCATTCCACAGTAAATGTGCGGCAATGCGGCTCGCCTTGAATATCGATAACTTCGTACTGTGGCAGCTCACTGCTACGGGACTGTAAAAACTCTTGTAAACGGGTTTTGGGGTCTTTATTGGTATCAACCAGGGTCAGTTCTGAAAACTGCTGCTCCAACCAAGCCAAGACCCGTTCGCGCGCCACTTCCATGCTGGAATCCAGATAAATCGCACCAATAATTGCTTCAGTGGTATCGGCCAGAATTGACTCGCGGCGAAATCCACCACTTTTCAACTCTCCAGAGCCCAAACGTAAATATTCACCGAGGCCAAAGCCCCGTGCCAATACCGCTAAGGTTTCACCTTTAACTAAACGTGAACGCAGACGCGAGAGCTGGCCTTCTTTCGCTTGAGGAAAGTGGTGAAACAATGCTTCACCTGCAACAAAATTTAAAATAGCGTCACCTAAGAATTCTAAGCGCTCATTATTACGCCCAGAAAAGCTACGATGGGTCAGTGCCAAAGTAAGCAAATTCGCATCGTTAAAGGTATAACCTATTTTTCGCTGTAAAATCAGTATTGGATCACTCACTGGGCATGTACACGCTATTGTTAATCAAAGGTAATTACTAGGTCGATAGTTTATCTAAGTGTCACGTGCTATTAAGACTTAAAGCCTGCAGCACGCCTTAAATGGCCTGAGCTAGTATACACCGCTGACTTTGTTGTTTGAGGGATTTCTATGCTTTCACTGCTGGGTGCAGCTCTATCAAAGCTGCTCAGCAATGTATTAGTGGATTAAGCCAACACGGCTGAAGCTGGGTAAGCTGCTAAACTTAGGGTCAGGCCAAGTCAACCAAATGGCAAAAGCTTTGCCGACAATATATTCATCAGGCACCATACCCTGCAGCTCAAAAGGAATACTTGGATCATCCCAGTAGCGGCTGTCCTTAGAGTTATCGCGGTTATCACCCATCATAAAATAATGCCCCGCTGGGACATGCCATTCACGGGTAGGCTCCATACGGCGGCGGCGCTCTTTACGGGTAAAATGCTCTTCTTCACCCAGCATCTCTGTATATAAACCAGCACTGCCTAAGCTGCCCGGTTCTTCTCCTAAAAATCGCTCAGCGATGGCTGTGCCGTTGACTAAAATATGTTTGTCTGCGGTGTAGGTGATGGTATCCCCGGGTAAACCAACCACACGTTTAATGTAGTTAATCCGTGTGTCTTCAGGGTATTTAAACACCATGACATCACCGCGCTTTGGGTCATTGACTTCAAGGATTTTCTTATCGATAACCGGCAAACGGATACCATAAGAAAACTTATTCACTAGAATAAAATCCCCCACTTCAAGGGTTGGAATCATTGAGCCTGAAGGAATTTGGAATGGCTCAACAATAAATGAGCGCAAGACAAAAACCACCGCCAAAACAGGAAAGAATGACTTGCCGTACTCAATTAATACTGGCTCGCGCTCTAAACGCTCACGTACCTGTGGGCTGGGCGTGCCTGACTCTTGCTCATATTGGGTTATGGCTGCACGGCGCCGTGGAGCAAAATACAGCCAATCCAACAAAGCTAAAAAGCCGGTAATAGCAACCGCAATAACCAGTATTAATGGGAAATCAAATGCCATGGGCTAGTCATCCACTCTAAGAACTGCAAGGAAGGCTTCCTGTGGGATTTCCACGTTACCCACTTGTTTCATTCTTTTCTTACCGGCTTTTTGTTTCTCGAGCAGCTTACGCTTACGGCTCACATCACCACCGTAGCACTTAGCCAAAACGTTTTTACGCAGTGCTTTAACGTTGGTTCGCGCAACTATTTGCCCACCCAGTGCTGCCTGAATTGCTACGTCATACATTTGTCGTGGAATCAATTCACGCATTTTTTCAACCAACGAGCGGCCTTTAGTCGCCGCTTCATCACGGTGCACAATTAAGGCTAAGGCATCCACCGGCTCACCGTTAATCAGCACATCCAAGCGTGATAAGTTGGAGGTCTGGTAACGATCGAAGCTGTATTCTAGAGAAGCGTAACCACGACTGACGGACTTAAGGCGGTCAAAGAAGTCCATAACCACCTCGTTCATGGGTATTTCATAGACCAATTGCACTTGGCTGCCTAAGAAATGCATATCCACTTGCACCCCGCGTTTTTGCACACACAGAGTAATTACATTACCCAGGTGCTCTTGCGGCACTAAAATAGTTGCCTTAACAATGGGTTCACGCATTTCTTCAATCAACGATGGGTCTGGCATCCGCGACGGGTTATCGACGTATAGCACCTCACCGTTTTTCTGCTCAATTTCAAAGCTTACCGTTGGTGCTGTGGTGATTAAATCCAAGTCGTATTCGCGCTCTAAGCGCTCTTGAATAATCTCCATATGCAACATGCCCAAGAAGCCAATACGGAAACCGAAGCCCAAAGCATCTGAACTTTCTGGCGTGTACTCGAGGGCTGCATCATTCAAAGTGAGCTTTTCCAGCGCATCACGAAAATCTTCAAAATCTTCCGAGCTGACTGGGAATAAACCTGCATACACCTGTGGTTTTACCCGCTGGAAACCCGGTAGCATATCCACATCAGGGGTATGCGACAGGGTTAAAGTGTCGCCTACAGGGGCGCCTTGAATGTCTTTGATGCCGGCAATAATAAAGCCCACCTCGCCGGCTTTAAGCTCTTTGGTTTGGGTCAATTTAGGGTTAAACAAGCCAACGCTATCCACCTGATGGACACGTCCAGTTGATTTAACCAAGACTTTATCGCCTTTTTTAATGCGGCCATGCTTAATTCGCACTAAAGAAACAACACCTAAATAGTTGTCAAACCAAGAGTCAATAATCAGAGCCTGGAGCGGTGAGTCAATTTCGCCCACTGGTGGTGGAATAACTTCAATTAAGCGCTCCAGCACATCCTCAACGCCAAGGCCCGTTTTCGCACTGCAGGTCACTGCATCAGTGGCATCAATGCCAATCACATGTTCAATCTCTTCTTGGACACGGATCGGATCTGCTTGCGGCAAATCAATTTTGTTCAGTACTGGCATCACCTCGAGACCTTGCTCGATGGCGGTATAACAGGTGGCTACAGATTGCGCCTCAACACCTTGGCCAGCATCAACCACCAGCAGAGCGCCTTCACAGGCTGCTAAGGATCGGCTCACTTCATAACTGAAGTCCACGTGGCCAGGGGTGTCAATAAAATTCAACTGATAGATTTTACCGTCTTTAGCGGTGTAGTCCAAGGTTACGCTCTTGGCTTTAATGGTAATACCCCGTTCACGCTCGAGATCCATAGAATCCAAAACCCGAGATTCCATTTCTCGCTCGCTCAAGCCACCGCATATTTGAATAAAACGGTCGGCCAGAGTGGATTTACCATGGTCGATATGGGCAATAATGGAAAAATTACGGATATGACTCAAATCGCTCACAGAACATCACTCTACAATTAAGTCCGTCGGCCGACTGCCAACAGAAAATAGTCAGAGAGTTTACCTGATTTGTGCTGCTTAAGTCACCTTTCTATGGGACAAGAAAGCAAAAGACCATCTTTTTCGTCGACTTAAAAGTAAAAAAAACGCCAAATTCATGGCGCTTGTAGGACTTGCTTCACTGGTAAGCAGTAATGGTGTTTTAATGATTTAAAGTCTACACAACAGTCTTGCGGCTCTGCCGACTTAACGAGCCATTAGCTTTTAATTAATGAATTCACCCATTTTGGAACAGTTTCAGCTGCTCGCCCATAGCTTGCATTATCGAACTGTGAGGCATTACTGCCTGCCTCTAAATTAAACTCTTTTGTCGCTACGCCTAAATGACGTGCTTCAGCGACAAAGCCTGCTGCTGGATAGACATGACCTGACGTACCAATCGCCACAAATAAGTCTGCTTGGCGCAACAGATAATAGACTTCGTCCAAATAAAATGGCATTTCACCAAACCAGACAATATGCGGCCGCAATGGTTGTGCTACAGCACAGCACTGGCAACGTACATCATCTGTCACAGGCTCCGCACTGTTCCACTCTATCACCTGTGCGCTTTTTACACAGCGCAGCTTCAACAACTCGCCATGCATATGTAAAACATTGTTCGAGCCGCCCCGCTGGTGAAGGTTATCAATGTTTTGCGTCACTATAGTTACAGTGCCAAGAGCATTCTCTTGATAGTGAGCTTCAAGCTCAGCTAGGGCAATATGTGCAGGGTTGGGTTTGAGTTTAGGCGCGAGCAACTGCTGCCGACGCGCATTATAGAATTGCTGTACGCGGCTGGGATTACGAGCATAACCGGCAGGGGTTGCCACTTCTTCGATGGAGTGGTTCTCCCATAAACCATCTGCGGCACGAAAGGTTGCGATGCCTGAGTCAGCAGAAATACCCGCACCAGTTAAGATGACAATGTTTTTCGGCTGACTCTTATCCATGCTTAGCCCCATCCTTATTCAGCGCATAAACGGCGGCAGGCCGCTTGTATCACTTAGCTAATTTAAAGGTTATAAAGCTGGCACGGCCTTGACGCAACACGCGCATCGACAATGAGCGGTCGTTGGGTAAGTCCTTAGCAGTTCGCGCAAAGGTTTTCGCAGAGTCAATCACTTGATTGTTCAGATGAGTAATCACATCACCCCTACGTAAACCAATCATTGCAGCAGCGCCGTCTTGCACGTCTTGAATCACCACACCGCCCTGCAGATCCATGGCTTTCTTCTGCTCAGCAGTTAAGTCAACCACACTCACTCCGAGGCGGTTGTCCTGACTGGCTTTTCCTTGCGCACCAGCTGCAGCGGCCATTTCTTTGCCTTCAGCGGGCAACGAACCTACTTTTACTTTTAAGGTTTTGCGTGAACCATCACGCATCACAGTAAGTTTAACCGTTTCGCCTGGCTTCACAGAGCCAATCAAATGCGGCAAGTCAGCCGACATCACCACCGGTTGGTCATTCATGCTTAAGATAACATCGCCCACTCGCAGATCGCCTTTCGCTGCTGGGCTGCCTTCTAAGACTTGTGCAACCAGTGCGCCTGCAGGCTTATCCAAGCCAAAGGACTCAGCCAGGTCCTTATTGACCTCTTGGATCACCACGCCAAGCCAGCCACGCTCCACTTTACCACTGCTTTTAAGCTGGTCAGAAACATCTAGCGCCACTTCCATTGGGATGGCAAAAGAAAGCCCCATAAAGCCACCAGAACGGGTGAAAATCTGTGAGTTAATCCCAACCACTTCACCGTCTAGGTTAAACAGTGGACCACCTGAGTTGCCTGGGTTTATCGCCACATCAGTTTGAATAAAAGGTACATAGTTGTCATTGGGTAAGTTACGACCTGTGGCGGAAACAATCCCGGCAGTGACCGAGTGATCAAAACCAAAGGGCGAACCAATGGCTAACACCCACTCGCCTACTTTTAAGTCGTTTGATTTACCCAGTTTAACCGTAGGTAAGTTTTTACCTTTAACTTTCAATAAAGCCACATCAGTGCGCGGGTCAGTGCCGATTAATTCTGCTACCAGTTCACTGCGGTCAGAGAGCCGCACGATAATTTCATCGGCATCGGCAATCACATGGTTATTGGTCAACACGTAACCATCAGCAGAAATAATAAACCCTGAACCTAAGGATTGCGCCTCACGCTGGCGGCCCTTATTGCCGTCTTGCGGAGAGCGAGGCATGGGTATACTGCGCTCAAAAAACTCACGAAAGATAGGTGGTAAACCTTCCAAGTCAGGAAATGAATGAAAACCACCCGGACCACTTGAACTCTGTACAGTTTGCCGCGTACTGATATTAACCACTGCTGGTGCTGCTTCCTCAACCAAGGCAGTGAAATCGGGTAACTGGGCTTGTGCGGCAGGTATAGCCAACAGCATCCAAGCCAGGCATGTACTGATGAATAATGAGGTTTTTTTCTGCAACATGATTTTCTCCATAACTAACTTCAAACTTTAAGCACAGGACTTAAAGCAATCTGTGCCTTAAGCACCACTGGTTGCATTGCTGCGGCATCAATATAGCGCTCACTGTATAAGCGTACCCACAGGATTCCAGCAAGAAAGCCCAATACCGCAGAAAAAATAATCCAAGGTTCAGAGATATTCAAGGCTTGCATGCTTAATGCCACAGCAAACATAGCGAACAGCGGTAGCATATAAACCAGAAAAGCACTGCGTACTAAGGTTTCCTCTGCAATGCCTAAGATCACTTGATCACCTTTGCGCACCGGTAAGTCTGAACGCACTTGGATCAAGTGCGGTTTTTTATCTGCAGATAAAACGGTGAGAAGGCCTTGGCCACAGGTGGCCCTAGCCGTACAACTGCCACAGGTGGTTTTACGCTGGGTGGCCACCCAAACTGTATCTGCATCAACACTCATTACCACGCCAGGCTCTTCAATCATCAGTGTGCTCCTGCTCCACTTGCATGGATAAAGCTATTCGTTCTGCACTGCCCAGAGGAATCTCACCAATCACTGTGATCATTAAATCTTGCGCCTGATGCTGTATTTTTCTAGAGACCACTGCGGTAGGACCAAGCTGACGACGACCACCCTCAATATCTAGATTGCCTATATTTTCAAAGAACACTGAAAAATGTGCTAAGCCATCTGAGTAGACTTGGCTTACCACACTGCTATCGCTATCAATGGCTGGCTTGTAATGACTTTTCAGCAAAACAAACCCTGGCGGAACCCAGCCGGGCTGTAAGCCGGTATTGCTGTTAGCCTGTTCCGCGTCTTCACTGACGCTTTTGGGCTGCTCTACGATAGGTAGACAATCAGCACTAGGTACTACAGCAGCTTCAACGGCAGCCAACTGCTGATCCGCAGGTACTTGAAACTGAATGAACTGCAGACGCTCTAGTAGCTGCCCTTGTTCATTGAGCAAAAGTGTTTTTAATGGAATTGCGGTTGCCTGATCAAGGTAGATTTCGACTGGGTAGCGATGCTGATCATTCGGAGAAAACAATAAAACCGTTGTCATCTGACCAGCAACCCGTGTCTCACCAAGGGCAAGCACCTCATACCATTGGCGTAAGTGTTCTAATTTGGTGGTTTCTGCAGGCCACATATCCACACCAGCTAACTGATCTGCAATAGCCGCACTCAAGCATATAACCCTGCCATCAATACGCACCACTTCATGTGCAGGACCGTTCAGTTGGAGAAACCGCTCCACTAACTGCCCCTGTGGATTCATTTGACGCCAAACTTGATGGGTTGAAAAAGCCCCTTTACGTTCGTAAATAAAAGCACCTTGATAGTTTTGTACCTTTTGCGCGTTTTGTAGACGCTGTAGCAACTGGTCAACAGGCGTTGTTTGAGCAGCGAATAGGCTACCGGTTAGCGCCAACCACAATGCAGCACTTGCACCAAGATCTTTTAACTGCATCCGTTACTGACCTTCCAAGCTAGCAGCGCGGGCATACGGCAGGCCACTTTCTGTTTTATTCACGCTTGATTGCTGTGCATGCTGGCGTAAATAGCTGGGTAAGCGCCGCTCATACCATGCGTCTTGCCCTGAAACAGCTTGTGCTATGGGCGCTTTTTGACCTTGTGGACTGTAACTTGCCAGTACCACCGGACTTTGCGCTGTTGTGACAGCCGGTAAACGCTGCTCACTTTGCGCAACCATGGTGTCTTGCTGCAGTGCATCTTGATTGTAAAAACGTACACCACCAAGCACCGCTAAAGTGACTGAAGCTGCAACGGCCACGCGACCCAACCAAGGTAGACCTCGTGCTTTGGCGGGCTGCTCTGCTAGCTCTGGTGCTGCAGTTTGCTTAGTAACAAGCGCAGGCTCATCGTTAATGGCAGCCATAATGCGTGCTGACAAATCCTCTTGCACGCTGAATTGCTCATTGTGCATAGCTGCACGAGCAATTTGGTAACGCGACCAGCGTCCACGCAACTCTGCATCGTCGCTAGCATTCAGGATTCGACGCAACTCCAGCTCATCTGCCTCATTATCAATTAAGGCTGAGAGAGACTGCTTAAGAACGTCTTGACTCATATTAGATTCCTCTTTGGTTTGTGCCGCGCATTATTTTGCGTTTTGCAATAGGGGCCGCAAAGCTTTATCAACTGCCTCGCGCGCTCGAAAAATGCGTGAACGCACTGTACCGACGGGGCACTGCATCACGGCTGCAATGTCCTCATAACTGAGACCATCAAATTCACGTAAAGTTAGTGCGCGACGCAAATTTTCTGGTAATTGCTTGATACTGCGCTGCACGGTTTCATCAATTTCATCACGTAACATAAGGCGCTCAGGTGATGCCATATCTTTTAATCCATGATCGCCATCGTAAAACTCTGCATCGCTTGAATCGACATCACTGCTGGGTGGTCGACGGTTGCGTGACACCAGATAGTTTTTTGCCGTATTAATAGCAATGCGGTACAGCCAAGTATAAAACGCGCTATCCCCACGAAAATTAGCCAGTGCTCGGTACGCTTTAATAAATGCTTCTTGGGTAACATCTTGCGCCTCGTGCGGATCATGCACAAAGCGCACAACCAGCCCTAAAATTCGATGCTGGTACTTTAAAACCAACAAATCAAAAGCACGTTTATCACCATTTTGCACACGTTTGACCAACTGTTGATCATCATCAACTGTCATGCGCAGTCCCCAACGAGCCAGCTCGCTCCATTACTTCTATCAGCACGTTCATTGTGCGCCATAAGTTTACTCCGCATTAAACATATACAGTACTCAGTTGGTGCCGAAAATAAGACCTATCACAACCGTGTTCTGCTCTTACTCTACTGTATCGTTTCTCCACTCTCAGTGTGTTGCTAATCAACATATATACATATTGAGTCAGCAAAGACAGCAAAAGTTCCCAGTATTATAAGTATTTTGAAAAGCAAAGCAGCGCTATACTAACCCGCGTCTTTGCAGTGGATTGTTCTAATGAGCCAATATTACCAGTATGACGTTCTAATTATCGGCAGTGGTGCAGCAGGCTTAACCACCGCCTTAACCCTTCCGCAACACTTGCGTATTGCCGTTCTAAGTAAAGGTGACCTATCCAGTGGCTCAACCTACTGGGCCCAGGGTGGTGTTGCCGGCGTGCTTGATGAGAGCGATACAATTGAGTCCCATGTGCAAGATACATTGATTGCCGGGGCAGGTTTGTGCAATGAAGATGCTGTGCGTTTCACCATTGAAAACAGCCGCAGCGCCATTGACTGGCTCATTGAGCAAGGCGTCCCCTTTACCCGCAACGAGCCCAACACCAGTGATGATACGCAGTTTGACTACCACTTGACCCGCGAGGGCGGTCACAGCCATAGACGCATTATCCATGCCGCTGACGCAACCGGCGCAGCAATTTTCACCACTCTTTTAGAGCGCGCGCGTCAGCAAGATAATATTGATTTGATCGAGCAGCAAGCAGCGGTGGATTTAATCACTGAGAAAAAGCTGGGCGGCGATAACGATGCCTGTCTCGGCGCTTATGTGCTGAATAACACCACCCAAGAAGTGGACACTTATGCGGCACGCTTTACCGTGCTTGCCACTGGCGGAGCGGCCAAAGTCTACTTATATACCAGCAACCCCGACAGTGCCTGTGGGGACGGTATTGCGATGGCTTGGCGTGCCGGTTGCAGTGTGGCCAATTTAGAATTTAATCAGTTTCACCCAACCTGCTTATACCACCCAGAAGCGAAAAATTTTCTCATCACTGAAGCCTTGCGCGGTGAAGGCGCGCATTTAAAACTGCCCAATGGCGAGCGTTTTATGCCGCGCTTTGATAGTCGCGAAGAACTGGCACCGCGGGATATTGTGGCCCGCGCCATTGACCATGAAATGAAACGCCTTGGTATTGAGTACGTGTACTTGGATATCAGTCACAAGCCTGCTGAATTTATTAAAGAGCACTTTCCCACCGTGTATGAACGCTGCTTAACCTTTGGCTTTGATATTACTCAAGAGGCAATCCCTGTGGTTCCAGCGGCGCACTATACCTGCGGTGGGGTAGCGGTGAATCAGCATGGCCAAACTGATCTTGCCAACCTATACGCCATTGGCGAAACCAGTTTTACTGGTTTACACGGAGCGAACCGGATGGCCAGCAATTCATTGCTGGAGTGTTTTGTTTACGCCCGCTCAGCGGCCAGTGCTATTACTGCACAAGACGCGCAGATAAAGCCGCCCAAGCCTTTGCCGCCTTGGGATGAAAGTTTAGTCACCAACTCGGATGAGGATGTGATTATTGCCCACAACTGGGATGAGCTTAGACGTTTTATGTGGAATTACGTCGGGATTGTGCGCACCGATAAGCGTTTATTGCGCGCTCAACACCGCGTCCATTTGCTGCTCGATGAAATTGATGAGTTTTACAGCAACTATCGCATCAGCCGTGATTTAATTGAACTGCGTAATTTAGCGGTCGTTGCCGATTTAATGATTCGCTCGGCGATGTTACGTAAAGAAAGTCGAGGCTTGCACTACACCCTTGATTATCCAGAACTCAGTGCCCAGGCGCAGGATACTATTTTATTCCCTGCCAGCGCTGACGACTGAACTTTAAGCGTAGCCGCAGACGCCGATGGCTGTCCTGCGGCAAACTATCTGCTGGGATTAAAGCACTGCGATAAAACCGCTGCCAACTGTGTCGATAGCGCACTAACACCAATGCCGGTATCGCCATGCTGTCGCCCCTTAACTGTATTGGCTGCCAACCCTGCTTGGCACTCCAGAGCTGCCAGCCTTGTGGGCAATAACGCAAACCACGCCTTAACTGAGGGGTTTGGCGGTATTGAAGCAGATACAACTGTTGCACTATGGGTCCGCATAAAGCTAGACAAACACAGACTCTTAAAGCTGCGCTTATATTTGCATTAAAAGCAGCTAAGCAACCCAGTCCTGACACCAGCAAAACTGCCCATGACAGCCTTAAGGAAGGCTGCCAAAAACAGCTAAAAGCCTGCTTATTTCGGCTTTGCATGGTCCAGAACTAACTCAATAATGCGCTTTAGATCTGGATTGTTCGGCTCAGAGCGACGCATAAACCAAGCAAAAAGATCTTGGTCTTCACAATCTAATAAAGCGCGATAACGTTCGCGATCAGCTGCGTCGAGCTTTAGGTACTGTTCTTCAACAAAAGGTACCAGCAACTGGTCCAACTCCCACATACCTCTACGACTGTGCCAATAGAGACGTTTCACTTCAGTTTCGGTAGACATGACACACTCCAAACAATAATAAATCAGTATAAGACAGGTTTAACAAAGACGCATGCGCTGACAAGAAGCATTTAGCCCTCTATGATAGACACAGGCATTATTCACAAGCGAGACAGTCATGACAGGTTGTGCAAGTTTTACACCACTCACTCACGAAGGCGTTTTGGCCGTACGCGGCGTAGACGCTAAAACTTTTTTACAAGGGCTCACCACCTGCAACCTTGCCTACATTAGCGATGAACGCAGTAGTTTAGGTGCGCGCTGTACGCCAAAGGGGCGCATGTTATCAAGTTTTCGTGTGCTTTTAGAAAATGACGGCTATTTATTGGCAATGGACAGCGATATTTTAGTCGAACAGTTGGCTGAGCTGCAAAAGTTTGCGGTCTTTTCCAAATCCAAACTCAGCGATGATAGCGCGCAATGGAGCCGTTTTGGCTTATATAAAGCTGATGAAGCCCTCACCGCTTTAGGTGTTGAGCTACCCAGTGAAGTCAATAGCACCGTGCATCACAATCAGATGATTGCGATTCGTGTCTCTGCTGAATTAACTGAGCTTTGGGTCGCTGCCGATGAAGGTCCGTGTTTGCGCAAACGTTTGCTTAATTTGCTTCCCGAAGCGCCACTTAACACTTGGCTATTAGGACTTATACGCAGCGGGATTGGCCATGTCACAATGCCCATTCGAGAACAGTTTATTCCGCAAATGCTGAACTTACCGGCTTTAGATGCGGTGAGCTTTAAAAAAGGCTGCTACACCGGGCAAGAGATTGTGGCCCGCATGCAGTACTTAGGTAAATTAAAGCGTCATATGTACCGCTTTCAATTGGCCACCAGCGATGTGCCAGAGGTTGGTACTGCGCTGCTATCCCCCGTGCACTCAAGTGCGGTGGGAGAAGTGGTCAGTGCGGCGCAAAGCGAATACGGTGTGGAATTACTGGCGACTGCGCTGGATGATGCCGTCAACGATGGCCGCATTCACCTCGAGGGGAACGAGAAAATCCTTTTGGAGAAACTCGAACTACCTTACCTCCTCGATACCGAGCGCGAGATTTTACGCTAACTTATCGCTGTAATCTGTAGCTCAACACAGCAACAGTCAACGCCCTGCTCCTTAGCAGGGCGTTTTTATATCTTTTAGGAAATTAGCTTTTCTCAACTGCTTTTGCGCTGTCAAATGTTGCCTGCTTTTAGTAGGCGGCACTGTCAAGCAAAGCCTCTTCCCAGCTGCACTTGACCTCCATCAAGGCCTCAACTGAGCAAACTGCTTAGATTAGGTGAGTTAAAAATGGATCTGCCGTCTGGATGGATCTACACCTAAAAATAGGAGATCACATGCAACTGGTTTGCCCTGCAGGCAGCCTGCCTGCCCTTAAAGCTGCTATTCGACAAGGTGCTGATGCTGTTTATGTTGGTTTTCGAGACGACACTAACGCTCGTCACTTTGCTGGCCTTAACCTCAATGACAAGCAGCTGGAAAGCGGCATTGAATTTGCTCAGCAACACAACAAACATATTTATATTGCCGTTAACACCTACGCGCAATCACAAGGCTGGGATCGCTGGCAGCGTGCTGTTGATCAAGCCGCGGACCTAGGAGTTAATGCGCTTATTGCTGCAGACCCTGGGGTCTTGGCCTACGCTAGCAAACAACATCCTGAGCTTAATCTGCACTTATCGGTGCAAGGCTCCGCCACTAACGCAGCTGCGTTAGCTTTTTATCAAGAACGTTACAATATTAAGCGCGCGGTATTACCCCGGGTATTGTCATTGGCGCAAGTTAAGCAGGTTGCCAGCCAAAGCCCAGTACCCATTGAGGTGTTTGCCTTTGGCAGCTTATGCATTATGGCCGAAGGTCGCTGCCACTTATCATCCTACCTCACCGGTGAGTCGCCAAACCTGTGTGGTGTGTGCTCCCCAGCCAAAGATGTGCGCTGGAGTAATGAGAACGGTGAGCTGACCTCGCGCCTGAATAACGTTTTAATTGACCGTTATAGCGAAGACGAATCCGCCGGTTACCCCACCCTGTGTAAGGGGCGCTTTATGGTGAATGGCCAACGCTTCCATGCGCTCGAAGAGCCAACCAGCCTCGACACCATGGACTTGATTCCACAGTTGGCACAGATTGGGGTGACCGCAGTTAAAATTGAAGGCCGCCAACGCAGCCCTGCCTATGTTGAGCAAGTGACTCGCGTCTGGCGTGCAGCCCTGGATAGCCATCAAAAAGCTCCTGATAAGTATCAGGTGGAGCCGTCTTGGCGACAAACTTTAGCCGGCCTTTCTGAAGGCAGTCAAACCACTCTCGGTGCATATCACCGTTCATGGCAATAGGGAGCATGCTGATGAAGCTTTCTTTAGGTCCAGTTTTGTTTTTCTGGGAACGCGACACCTTGATGCAGTTTTATGCCGATATGGCTGAGCAACCGCTGGACATTATTTATCTGGGTGAAACCGTGTGCTCTAAACGGCGCTCGCTCTCACTGAATGATTGGCTGGATTTGGCCCGTGATATGCAGGAGCAAAGCACAGCACAAATCGTTGTTTCAGGCTTAACCTTGGTTGAAGCAGCCTCCGAACTCTCCAGTCTAAAACGGCTGTGTGCCAATGGTGAGTTCTTAGTGGAAGCCAACGATATGGCTGCAGTGCATTATCTGCATGAAAATCAAGTGCCCTTTGTTGGCGGTCCCGCTTTGAATATTTACAATGGCCATACTCTGGCTGAGTTTATTGCCGCTGGAATGATCCGCTGGTCACCGCCGGTGGAGTGCTCAGCAGAGATTATTGCTGCTGCCTTAGCGCAACTGGATGAACTTGGCGTGGCCCGGCCTGAAGTTGAAGTGTTTGCTTATGGGCAATTACCTTTGGCGTATTCAGCGCGTTGTTTTACCGCGCGCTCGGAGAACCGTCCAAAAGATGATTGCGAGCTGTGCTGTATTAAATATGAGGAAGGGATTCCTTTGCTCAGCCAGGAAGGGCAAGCATTGTTTACCATCAATGGCATTCAAACCATGTCGGCTGAAGTGAATAATTTACTGGCTGACTTCCCTGCACTGCAAGCTGCCGGAACTGATATTGCTCGCTTGAGCCCTCGAGCACAGGGCATGACAGAGGTGATCAGCGCTTGGGATAAAGTGCGCAAAGGCGCTAGCGCCCCGCTTGCCGTACAGGGCTGTAATGGCTACTGGCATGGCCGGCCGGGCATGGTGAGCGTTGAGGAGGTAGGTTTATGTTAAGTCGCGCAGCACCTTTTATCTTATCTGCCAGTGATCGTGTTTTGCCTTTGGCCAGCCATATGCCTTTTTTTTTGCAGCGCTTAGCTTTACAGCGCAGTTTAAATCAGGTCTTTGCTCAGGCAATGAACGATGGGTTGTTCGAAATGCTCGAGCAGCGTTGGATGCGTTTACAGGTCAATGATCTGAATTTATCTTGGTGCTTAAGTAAAGACCCGCAGAGCAACCGCTTACTGATTAAAGACCGCGCACCGGTTGAAGTGACCATCAGCGGTAATTGGCGCGAGTTCTTACTGCTCGCCAGCCGTCAAGAAGACCCTGACACCCTATTCTTCCGCCGCCGATTACAGATTGATGGTGATACTGAATTAGGCTTGGCGGTAAAAAATATGATTGACAGTCTTGATTCAGAAGATTTACCCCGCTGGCTCTGGCACACCATTGAAACCCTGGGTAAAGAAGCAATTCCAACAGCAAGTTAATCTGCGCTAAACCTTGAGCATTACTTAGCCAAGCTCTATTATTATTTGCAATAGTAATAGAGCTGGCAATGCACACTGTTCTACAAATTGATTGCCCATTTGTCGACCCTGTTGGCGCTGAGTTGTATGCCGCCATGCGGCCGCTGGCCGAATCAATTAGCCAAGAACTTGGCGTACTGTGGAAAATATGGACCGAAAACGCTGAAAGCCAAGCAGCAGATGGTGTATATCTATTTACTGATGCTACATCTGGGCAAAACTATTTAGAGAAGCACAGCACACGCTTGACCGCCAGTGGCGTCAGCGGCATTCGTGTTAAGCTGTTTGCGGTGAATAAGCCGCTCAGCAAAATTTGTAAAGGACCAACTCAATGACCACTAGTAAGTTAGATAAAATTCTCGCGCAATCCTACCAAGAGCGCGAAAGTGGCTACCGGCAAAAAGCCTTAAAAATGTATCCGCACTTTTGTGGCCGCTGCAGTCGTGAATTTAGCGGTAAGCGTTTAAGTGAGCTCACCGTACATCACCGTGATCACAACCATGATAACAACCCTGCTGACGGTTCAAACTGGGAGCTGTTGTGTCTGTACTGTCATGATAATGAGCATCAGCGCCAAGTTGACTTGCACTACCAAAAAGAAATCCCTGCTGGTCAAAAAGGACCACAGCAAACTTTTAAAGGTTTAGCCGGATTAGCTGATTTACTAAAAAATACAGAGACTAAATAAAGCAACATATTTACCTGAATATAAGAATTCTTTTACGGCAATTTTATGCCCGCTAAACTCTTACTAGAACTTCCGCTGGTGTTGATTGAAGCAGCCCAGGGCGCGAGCGGAAGTGATAGAGATGTATTTCTGCACTGTTTTATTTTTAATTTTTATATATTAATGAACAATTCTGAACAGTCGGTCAAACTATTTACTAAAGCACCTCTCTAATTGCTGGACAGTCAGCGATAAGATGATTATTTTTAGTGAGCGCTATAAGAAAAGCGAAAAACAAAAAATATTGGCGATTTAAGGAATACCACCATGAAAAAAATTATAGCAGGTATGATTTTAGCCTCCGCATCGACTTTTGCTTTAGCTAACCCGGCTGGTTGCGGGTTTGGCTCGACGACTGTTTTCCCTGATGCGAACCAGTGGCACCAGTATGTAATGGCGGCCACGACCAACGCCAGTTCTGGTAACCAAACCTTTGGTATGACTTCTGGCACTTCTGGCTGTGAGGACGCTAATGGTCCTTTAAAGTCTGCACAAGTTTTTATGGATGACAATATGGACCAACTGGCCGCGGATGCTGCCATTGGCCAAGGTGAAACCTTAGCGGCCCTAGCGGAAGTAATGGGTGTTAACCTGCAAGATAGAACTGCTTTTAATCGCGTAATGCAATCTAACTTCGATGCTGTATTCAATACTGAAGCAACTTCAGCAAGTTCATTTGCTGCGCTGACTGCAGCTATGGCTAAAGATGAAAACCTACAGAAATACTTAGGTTAATTTCTTACTGACTACCAAGCCCGCCTTGGCGGGCTTGTTTCATTTATACAGTTAAGGTTTTCAGCATGATTGCTCGCTCTTTAGCTGCTGGCTTTTTGTTCTTATCCTGCTCTGCCTTTGCTCAAGCCGCATCTTTGCCATCTTTAGCAAAACTCGAGTCCCTTGCTAACAGTAAGCAATGGGCGCATCTTTTACATTACCGCAAGCATCCATTTACTGGACGCTATATCAGCCAAAACGATAGTCCCAATTTCTTTTTAGCGGACAATGGGCAAAACTCATTGCTGGCTGAACTTCAAGCTGATTTGCACCAGTTTATGCGTACAAATTTAGCTGATAACCAGTCCGCGCAATGCCAATTCCCTGCGCGCTATTATTGGCTTAAACAGCAGCTGCCAGAACTGAAGATGATTGATCAGCCGTGCTCCGAATTCGATCAATGGCGCAATGAATTAAGCGCTGAGTATCTGACCCTGATCTTCCCAGCGTCCCATATCAATTCGCCCTCTTCCATGTATGGTCACACCCTGATTCGCCTTGATAAAAAGAGCCCGACCAGCAATAAACTCTTAGCCTATAGTGTCAATTTTGCAGCCAATGCAGACCCTAACGATAATGAATTGGTTTTTTCCTGGAAAGGCTTAACTGGCGGTTATCCAGGGGTGGTATCTGTTTTACCCTATTATGCAAAAACCAATGAATACTCGCATATGGAATCTCGCGATATTTGGGAGTATAAACTCAACCTAAATAAAGACGAAACCGAGCAGTTTGTCCGTCATATTTGGGAGACTAAAGACAGCTATTTTGATTATTTCTTCTTTGATGAAAACTGTTCCTATCGCTTACTGGCTTTATTAGATGCCAGTTCTGAGCGCATTGATGTCACTGACGACTTCACCTTTACCGCTTTGCCTGTGGACACCATACGGGCCTTACAAAAACGCGGTTTAATTGACGCCACTGAATACCGGCCTTCCGCTGCAAGCACAATGGAAAACAAAAGCCAGCAAGCTACGCCACAGGTATTAAAACAGGCACGCAAGTTAGTTGAACAACCCAGTGAGATTCAAGTGCCGCTAGCAGGCCTTAGCGAGCAAGAAACTATACAGACTCTAGAACTTGCTTATGCCTATGCGCGTTATTTAGCGGTGCAAAAAAAACAAGCCAATCCAGAACTGCGCAAACGCACACTGGAGATTTTATCCGCACGGGCCAAGTACTCTGGCTCTGCAGGTTTTGCAGAAATTCCTGAGCCGGCCTATCGAGACGATCAAGGTCATTTAAGCCAGCGTCTAGGGGTTAAAGCTGGCAGTACACTGTCAGACACTCGACGCGGTTCGGGGTCAGAACATCTGGGGTTTATTGATTTAAGTTACCGCGCAGCTTTTCATGATGTGCTGGATCCGCCGCAAGGTTTTGTGCCAGGCTCGCAAATCCAAATGGCTCATTTAAGCCTCAGACTGTGGGAGGGTGGCGCAGTCAGGCTGCAACAGCTGCAATTGGTGGATATTTTATCACTTAGTCAGCAAACCCATTTTCAGCGACCGCTCGCCTGGTCTGTTAGCGGTGGATTAGATCGTTTTATTGGCGCAGATGCGGAGCTCTTTGGCTATTTGCATACGGGCCTCGGTAAGGCTTGGCTCACGTCAATGGGACGCTTTTATGGCTTAGCACAGGCGCAGTTGCTGGCAGATAATCAGTTTAATAAAGGCGCTCAGTTCAGCCTAGGACCACGGGTAGGCTGGTTATGGCAAGGTGAGCAATTTCAGGCGCAGCTGGAAGGCAACTGGCAAGGCTTAAGTTGGCTCGACAAAACCAAGCGTAGCGAAGTGAAAGCCCAGCTCGGTTGGCGGTTATCGACCAGTGCACAGTTGCGCTTAGAAGCTAAGAGCCAGCATTTTAACCTTAACCGACAGAGCAGCGAACAGCATGAGGTGAGACTTGGGCTTAATTGGTATTATTAAAGCACTCAAGAACAGAGTCGCAGCGTTAGGTTTTAGTTTTTATTCTGGATTGACTCTGTGCTTCAGCAGCCTACTTATTGCAGGCTGCTCATCGTTGTCGACACTATTTTTTTACCCCCAAAGCACTTTAATTGCGACACCTAAAGAGGCGCAACTGGACTATCAGGATATCTGGTTAACAGCTGCAGACGGCACTAAGCTGCACGGGTGGTGGATGCCAGCACAAGGAGAAATAGTCGACTCCAATATTATGCTGCTCTATCTACACGGTAATGCGGAAAATATTTCCAGTCACAGTCGTAGCATTTATTGGTTGCCAAAAAATGGCGTCAGCGTGCTGGCTTTAGACTACCGTGGTTTTGGCGCCTCTGAGGGCGTAGCACAGCTACCCGATATGCTGCAAGATCTCGACGCCGCTGCATTGTGGATGAAACAGCACTATCCGGAAAAACAGTTGCTGATCTTAGGGCAAAGCATTGGCACTGCGTTGGCTATTAACTTTGCTGCCGAGGCGGCAGAGCGCTACCAAATTCAAGCACTGGTACTGGATGCTCCATTCACCGGTTTTGCTACAACTGCCCGCAGTGCCCTGAGTGCTAATTTAGTCGGTTGGCTGATTTGGCCTTTTACCGTACTCATCCCCAGCCGGTGGGATCCGAGCAAACATATCGATAAGATTAATCTGCCGGTGCTCATCATGCACAGTCCAGACGATCAAGTTGTGCCATACAAGTACGGTAAAGCACTCTTGCAACAATGGCAGCAAGCGCACCCAGAGCAACAGCTGTGTTGGTTAGACTCCAGCGGAGCGCATATGATGTCTTTTGCTCATCCTGATATAAGGCAAGCAACGTTAAACTTTATGACCAGCAGAAAATGTCCAGATTAGAGCTTAGCTAGAGCAATAGATGATTCTACTTGACGCTTAAACTGCACCCTAAGCAATGCGCTTATGCTGGTGAGACTAAGAACCTTTTTTGCTTAATGCGCCCTCAACCAGTCGCCAGTTGCAATGCTAACCATGCCAATCAACTTGATCTAAAAATAAGATGCTTTTCCCAGTCCTCATTGGGCACCTCGAGTTCACTGACCATACGACCTAACTGCGAAATACGCTCAGTATGTACAGCGTCAGTATTGCCGCAGACCAAATGATGCCAAGCAAACAAGTCTTTACCTTCATGCACTAAGCGGTAGGCGCAAGTGTTGGGCAGCCAGCTAAAGGCATCGGTTTGCTCCGCCGTCAACTGAATACAATCAGGGACAATACTTTGACGATCTGGGTAATTACTGCAACGCGCAGTGTCTAAATCAAGCAATTTACAAGCGATATTGGTGTAATAAATTGCACCATCCTCTTCGTCTTCAAGTTTCTGCAAGCAACACAAACCGCAACCATCGCACAAAGACTCCCACTCTTCCCGAGTAAGCTCTGCTAGAGTTTTACGCTTCCAAAATGCTTCAACAATTGCTGCCATATTCTGTTCTACCTTTACTGCGCGCCACGCTAAATAAGCGGTGAGTTAATCAAGTTTACATTCAACCTGTACCCGCAATTTAATCACGGTACTGCTAAAACGTGCGGTTAAGTGTGCTTTGTCACCGCTCGCTATACGTGTTTTGCGAGTGCGCGGTGACTCAGGACCGTTACGAAAACGTGCGGTACACACAGCCGCGCGCGGACCATAGTTATGTAACGAGACTGAGCCTGTATTATTACCTAAATCTAAGGTCTGAATATCTATTTCAGCGCCATTCAATTGTTGTTCAACTTCAATTGGGAAGGCAAATACTGTAGCAGGCAGCAATAAGCAGCCCATTAGTATTAATTTCTTCATGATGATCTCATACATCAAATTACTCGCGCAGTGTAACCCATCAATAGTGGAAAAACGGCTGTTTAAGGAATAAAGTGCTGTATTTACCCAGACTGGCCATTTATCATCAGCGCGGCAAACAACTCAACCGTATTGTAGCGGGCTCAACGCTCTATTTTCTAGTGAGCAGCCCAAACCTTCTTAAGTACAGCGCCCATTAAGCCCTCTATGCAAACAATCAACTCCGCAATTAGCACCATCAATGATCTGGTTTGGGGCACGCCCATGCTGATTGCCATTCTAGGCAGCGGGTTGTTTTTGATGCTCTCGCTAAAGTTTATGCCGGTGCGCAATATTAAACGGGGCTTTAAAGAAATTTGGCACGGCCGGACCAAAGGTGACGCCAGTATTGGTCAGATCAGTCCCTTTGCCGCGCTGATGACTACCCTAGCCGCCACGGTTGGTACGGGCAATATTGCCGGCGTTGCCACTGCTATCGTCCTTGGCGGACCTGGCGCGCTATTTTGGATGTGGTGTACCGCATTAGTGGGCATGGCAACCAAGTATTGTGAAGTTGTTCTGGCGGTGCACTACCGTGAGAAAAACAGCCACAACCATTTTGTTGGTGGTCCCATGTATGCGATTAAAAATGGCTTAGGCCAGAAGTGGGCGTGGCTGGGCGCTTGCTTTGCAATATTTGGTGGGCTGGCCAGCTTTGGTATTGGCAATATGGTCCAGGTCAACAGTATGGCCGCCAGCCTAGCGGTGTCTTTCTCTATTCCTGCTTGGCTCAGTGGCCTGTGCATTATGGCTTTAGTGGGTTTGGTTATTTTAGGCGGCATTCAACGCATTGGTGCTGTAGCGCAAACCTTGGTGCCCTTTATGTGCGCAGTTTATGTGCTGGGGGCTTTATTTGTACTTATTACTCACTACGCTGCTATTCCAGCTGCATTTATCTTGATTTTTGATTCTGCTTTTAATGGCCATGCGGCTGTGGGTGGCTTTACCGGTGCGGCAATGATTGCCGCCTTACGCTTTGGTGTGGCCCGTGGCGTGTTCTCCAACGAGGCGGGACTTGGCAGTGCTGGTATTGCGCAGGCTGCAGGTACCAGTAACGATCCTGTTGTTTCGGGTCTCATTGGTATGATGGGCACCTTTATCGACACCCTGATCGTCTGCACCATGACCGGCTTAGCCATTATCTGCTCAGGTGTCTGGAGCAGTGGGCTCAGCGGTGCAGCCTTATCCTCTGCTGCATTTGAGTCAGCGCTGCCAGGCGCTGGTAATTATCTGCTCACCACCACCTTGGTGATTTTCGCCTTTACCACAATATTGGGCTGGAGTTACTACGGCGAGCGTTGCTGGGAGTTTCTCTTTGGCGCCCGGGCCATTCTGCCTTACCGCCTAATTTGGGTTGCAGTAGTGCCGTTAGGGGCAATCACTCAGTTAGAGACAGCTTGGCTGTTAGCCGATACCTTAAATGGCTTAATGGCACTGCCCAACCTGATTTCCCTATTGTTACTGAGCCCCGTGGTTATTAAGCTTACTCAGGACCATTTTGCCCAGCGCAGAGTTGATTGGCAGCTAGGAAAGCTTTAAAGCAGATGCCTACCCCGCGGTTTTACGGTAGCATTCTATTATATTGCTTTTACCTGACTGACTGGAAACCTTCATGATTGACCGTCTTACCTTGCTGCGCCCCGATGATTGGCATATTCACCTGCGCGATGGCGCGGTGTTGCAAAATACCGTAGCTGATGCTGCACGTACGTTTGCCCGTGCGATCATTATGCCAAACCTAGTACCGCCCGTACGTAACACAGCCGAAGCCGATCAATACCGTGAACGTATTTTAAATGCGCGTCCAACGCAGAGTACCTTCGAGCCTTTAATGGTGCTCTACCTCACCGATAACACCAGCGCGCACGATATTAAAGCGGCAAAAGACAGTGGTTTTGTCCATGCAGCCAAGCTCTACCCCGCCGGTGCTACCACCAACTCTGACCATGGTGTCACCAAGCTGGAAGCCATCTACCCAGCCCTTGAAGCAATGAGTGAAGTGGGTATGCCGCTATTAGTACACGGAGAAGTGACTCGCAATGAAGTGGATATTTTCGACCGCGAAAAGTACTTTATTGATGAGCAGTTGACGGGTTTAGTTAAGCGCTTCCCAGATTTAAAAGTAGTCTTGGAACATATTACCACCAGCGATGCAGCACAATTTGTTCGCGCGGCAAGCGACAATGTTGCAGCAACCATTACCGCTCACCACCTGCTGTATAACCGCAACCATATGCTGGCTGGCGGTATTCGCCCGCACTTTTACTGCCTGCCGATTCTTAAGCGTAATACTCATCAAGAGGCATTACTGGATGCAGCTACCAGTGGTTCAGCTAAGTTTTTCTTAGGCACGGATTCTGCTCCCCATGCACAAAATGCGAAAGAAATCGCCTGTGGTTGTGCCGGTTGCTACACCGCTTACGCTGCTATTGAGCTTTATGCCGAAGCTTTTGAGCAACGTAATGCGCTCGATAAGCTGGAAGCCTTTGCCAGCCACTTTGGCGCAGACTTCTACGGTTTACCGCGCAACCAAGACAGCATTACCTTAGTGCGGGAGCCTTGGGCTGTGCCGACAACTTTAGATTTTGGCGAGCAGCAACTGATTCCGTTACGTGCGGGTGAAACCTTGCACTGGCGTGTATTAGGAGCACAGAGATGAGTCAGAATATTGCAGATTACGACTATGAGCTGCCTGACAACGGCAATAACGGCCAAGAAAAAAACAATAACAGCTTAAAATCGCCCATGGCACGGCGCTTCCGCGGTTATCTACCGGTGGTAATTGATGTGGAAACCGGCGGTTTTAATAGCGCTACCGACGCCCTGCTGGAAATCGCCGCGGTTATTCCAGCTATGGATGACGAAGGCCTACTCTACGCTGAGCACACGCTGTTTTACCGTGTTGAACCCTTTGCTGGCGCTAATATTGAGCAAGCGGCCCTCGATTTTACTGGCATTATTTTGGACCACCCTTTGCGTATGGCCGTCTCTGAAGAGCGCGCGCTGGGTGAGATCTTCAAAAGCGTCCGCAAGTCATTGAAAGCCAGTGGCTGTAAACGGGCTATTTTAGTTGGCCATAACAGTCATTTTGACTTGGGCTTTTTAAATGCAGCGGTTGCGCGCTGCGGGATTAAGCGCAATCCATTCCATCCTTTTTCCAGTTTTGACACCGCCACTTTAGGCGGTTTGGCTTATGGTCAAACCGTGCTGGCTAAAGCCTGTGAAGCGGCCTCAATCAGCTTTGATAGCCGTGAAGCGCATAACGCTCGCTACGATACGGAAAAAACTGCCGAACTGTTCTTTGGTATCGTCAATCGCTGGAAAGAAATGGGCGGCTGGGACGACTTCCAGTAAAACAAAGCTATTCAAGCGCACTAAAGCCATAGCAAAAGGCTGTAAGCAATCAATATGCTTACAGCCTTTTTTATCGTAATCACTTCAATCTCAACTCAAGTAAGCGCTGAGAATGTGCTTTGACTTTAGTCGGTGGGATGGCGGAAATTTATTTTAACCGGCGCTCAATGCCCTTCTCGACCAATATTTTTGCAGAGATTTCTTCTACTGAAAAATGTGTGGTGTTAATGAAGTTGATATTTTCCCGTTGAAATAAAGCTTCCACTTCGCGCACTTCAAACTCGCATTGCGCATAACTGGCATAGCGGCTATTGGGCTTACGCTCATTACGAATAGCGGCTAAACGATCCGCATCAATGGTTAAGCCAAACAGTTTATCTTTATGCTGCTTTAACGACTGTGGAATACGTAAGTCTTCCATATCATCTTCAGTCAATGGGTAGTTGGCCGCGCGGATACCATACTGCATCGCCATATATAAACAGGTTGGGGTTTTACCACAACGGGATACACCGATCAGAATAATATCGGCACTGTCATAATGCCGAGTGCGCCCACCATCATCATTATCTAAAGCAAAGTGTACCGCTTCAATACGCTCCATATAGTTAGCGCTATGGGTGATGGAGTGTGACTTACCCACTGAATAAGAGGAACGGTCATTGAGCTCGTCCTCTAGCGGAGACAAGAAAGTCGAGAAAATATCCACCTTAAATGCGTTGGCCGTTGATAAGATGTCGCGAATTTCAGCATTAACGATGGTATCAAAGACAATAGGGCGTAATTTTTCAGTGTCCGCAATCTCGTTAATTTGTAGTACCATAGCCTGTGCTTTTTCGACACTGTCAATGTAAGGTCGAGTTAAACGGCGAAAGTCGATATTATCGAACTGCGCCAATAAGCTTTGTCCAAGCGTTTCGGCAGTAATACCCGTTCCGTCAGAAATAAAAAAAGCTGTACGTTTCATAATTGCCAAAAGCCTTAAGTCGTGAAGAGTTCTCGGTTATTATAGGCAGGATTTTTGCCAGATATGTTATCTGGCAACATTGTGACCCATTTTCCCCCAATAAGGCCAATAAATTAGCCTTTTAAAATACAGACCTGGAGAGATCACCTTGGTTGAGTACGTAGTTTCCCTCGATAAGCTCGGTAACCATGATGTTGAGCGTGTAGGGGGCAAAAACGCCTCCCTAGGCGAGATGATTAGCAACCTTGCAGGCGCTGGCGTTTCCGTTCCCGGAGGCTTTGCCACCACCGCCCAAGCCTATCGTGACTTTATCGATACGAACAATTTAGATGCACGTATCCATGACTTGCTGGATGGCTTGGACATTGATGATGTGAATGCTTTAGCTAAAGCAGGAACGCAGATTCGTCAATGGATTTTAGATGCTGACTTCCCTGCACAGCTTGACGCCGATATTCGCACAGCTTTTGCTGCAATGGCCGATGGTAATGACAATATGGCGGTTGCAGTACGTTCTTCAGCCACTGCAGAAGACTTGCCCGATGCATCTTTTGCGGGTCAGCAAGAAACGTTTTTAAATATTCGTGGTGTCGATAACGTTATTTACGCAGCTAAAGAAGTGTTTGCTTCACTGTTTAATGACCGTGCGATCTCATACCGTGTGCACCAAGGTTTTGAGCACCGCGATGTAGCCCTATCAGTGGGTGTGCAGCGCATGGTGCGCTCAGAGACGGCCGCTGCCGGGGTGATGTTCAGTCTCGACACTGAGTCCGGCTTCCGTGATGTAGTGTTTATTACGGGCGCCTATGGCCTTGGTGAAACAGTGGTACAAGGTGCAGTAAACCCTGATGAATTTTATGTGCACAAACCCACCTTAGCTGGCGGCCGTCCAGCAATTTTACGCCGTAACTTAGGCAGTAAAGCGCTGAAAATGATCTACGGCGCCGATGCCAGCGCAGGTAAATCCATTGAAACCATCGATGTTGACCCTGCTGATCGTATGCGCTTTGCCTTAACTGATGAAGAAGTGACCAACTTAGCTCAACAAGCAGTGATCATTGAGCAGCACTATGGCTGCCCGATGGACATTGAGTGGGCCAAAGACGGTGATGATGGCAAGCTCTATATTGTGCAAGCGCGTCCAGAAACCGTTAAAAGCCGTAGCAATCTAAATGTGATGGAACGCTACTTGCTCAACGAAGAAGGTAACGTTTTAGTTGAAGGCCGTGCCATTGGCCAGCGCATTGGCGCCGGTCCAGTGCGAGTGATCAGCGATATTGCCGAAATGGACAAGGTGCAGCCTGGTGATGTGTTGGTCTCTGATATGACTGACCCAGACTGGGAGCCGGTGATGAAGCGCGCCAGTGCCATTGTCACTAACCGTGGTGGCCGTACCTGCCACGCAGCCATTATTGCCCGTGAACTGGGTATCCCTGCGGTGGTTGGTTGCGGTAATGCCACAGCATTACTCAAAGACGGTCAAGGTGTGACGGTTTCCTGCGCTGAAGGTGATACCGGCTTTGTTTTTGAAGGTGAGCTGAACTTTGACATTCGCACCAACTCTGTTGAAGCCATGCCAGAGATCCCGTTCGATATTATGATGAACGTGGGTAACCCTGATCGCGCCTTTGATTTTGCTCAACTGCCTAACGAAGGCATTGGTTTGGCCCGCCTTGAGTTTATTATCAACCGCATGATTGGTGTCCACCCTAAGGCACTGCTCAACTACGACAGCTTACCAGCGGAGCTAAAAGAGAGCGTTGATAAGCGTACTGCCGGCTACGCCAGCCCTGTTGATTTTTATGTCGACAAACTGGTCGAAGGTGTCAGTACCCTCGCCGCTGCATTCTGGCCGAAAAAAGTCATTGTGCGTTTGTCTGACTTTAAGTCCAACGAGTATGCCAACTTAATTGGTGGCAAACTGTACGAGCCAACCGAAGAAAACCCAATGCTGGGCTTCCGTGGTGCCTCGCGTTATATCAGCGAGTCATTCCGTGATTGCTTTGAGTTGGAATGCCGGGCCATGAAGCACGTGCGTGATGTTATGGGCTTAACCAACGTTGAGCTGATGATACCTTTTGTGCGCACCGTTAATGAAGCCGCGCAGGTTGTTGAACTGCTGGGTGAGTACGGCCTGAAGCGTGGCGAAAATGGTTTGCGTCTGATTATGATGTGTGAGCTGCCGTCCAACGCCCTACTGGCTGATGAGTTCCTTGAGCACTTTGATGGTTTCTCCATTGGCTCCAATGATATGACCCAGCTGGCTTTAGGTTTAGACCGTGACTCAGGGGTGATTGCTCACTTGTTTGACGAGCGTGATCCTGCGGTTAAAAAGCTATTAGCCATGGCCATTCAAGCCTGTAATAAAGCCGGTAAATACATTGGTATTTGCGGCCAAGGCCCATCTGACCACCCAGATCTTGCGCGCTGGTTAATGGAGCAAGGGATTAACAGCGTTTCTCTCAATCCAGACTCAGTACTGGATACTTGGTTCTTCCTCGCGGAAGATAACTAAGCACTTCAGTCACCTGTGCGCCTGTTCAAGGCGTGCAGGTGATCTTTCTTCTGCCAAACAACTCCAGTAGCTCTCTTTGCACCATCCTTCTTTGGCTTTATGCCCTACTTTTGCCCATTTCTATCTCTCCTCCAGATTGCCAGCTGGTTATAAGAACTGATTTTTATATAACCATATAGCAAATAATTCCTTCTGCCTAAGCAAGCAGTGTGCGAGTATTGCTGCACAGATTTAGGAGTTCGCACGATGAAACATTTTTACGCCAGCTTGGCGTTTTTTTTATGCTTGATACTTGGCAACGCACAGGCAGCAACCTTGCAGCCGTTAGTGGAAGTGCAAGAGCTGTCGACTGCCCTCACCAGCAATACAGAGTTGCAGATTATTGATATTCGCAGCGCAGAAGACTATGCCAGCGGACATATACCTCATGCGCTTTCGGCACCGTACGGTAAATGGCGCGGTCCAGCGAACAACCCAGGTCAGCTGAGCGATGATGCTTATTTTCAGCAACTGCTGCGCGAGCTTGGTTTAACCAATAATCAGCCTGTGGTGGTTTATTCCAGTGGTGCTGATGAAACTGACTTCGGTGCCGCTGCACGGGTTTATTGGACCTTGAAGTACTTAGGCTTAACCGATTTAAGTGTACTCAACGGTGGTTTTTTACACTGGCAAGCAGCCGAGCAAGCGGTTGCCACTGAAACAACCCCAGTGCAAAGCAGCCAATTGACGGTGCAAAGCAATCCTAAATTAGTTATTTTTAAAGACGAATTGCTGGATAAAATCACGCACCAAGAAACCACCTACCAGTTGCTCGATGCTCGCCCGCCAATTTTTTACCAAGGCCAAGTAAAAGCCCCCACTGCCAGCACTGGTGGCACCATTGCTGGTGCACAAAACACACCTTTTGGGCAATGGTTTAACCAAGATGACACCCGCATTCGTCCTGTTGCAGAGATTAAACAGCTGGTGCGCAACCAAGGCTTAGACCAAGCCCAAGAAACTGTATCTTTTTGCAATACTGGGCACTGGGCGGCAACTAATTGGTTTGTTCTTTCAGAGTTGGCCGGTGTGGAAAATGTGCGCCTCTACCCTGCCTCACTGGCCGAGTGGACTCAGAGCAAAGCCAACTTACCCATGGAAAATACTCCCAGTCGTTTCGAGCAAATAAAAACTAAATTTTCACAGTTGGTGAATCAATAACATGAATAATCGTTTGGCCTTAACCATAGTTTTTGCAATATTTGCTGCGTTTTTATTTTGGTTTGTGTCAATTCGGCAAACTCTGCTGTTTATTGTCGGCATTGGCCTCGGTGCGGTTTTAGCTGGGGCACGCTTTGGCTTTACCACTGGTTGGCGTCATTTAATTGAGCAACGCGATGCCAGTGGGGTCTTTGCCCAATTGTTCTTACTTGCCATTGCTGCAGCTTTATCTATGCCGCTATTGGCCAGTTTTCCCACAGAACTGAGCGCCGCTTTGGGGCCGCCGAGCATTAGTCTGCTGGTTGGTGCTTTAGTGTTTGGCGGCGCCATGCAAATTGCTGATGGCTGTGGCTCAGGTACGTTGTATAAAGCAGGCTTAGGGATTCCCTTAAATATGGCAATTTTGCCAATCTTTGCCTTGGGCAGCTTTTTAGGCTCAGTGCATCTTGGTTGGTGGTTGGAACTGGGTCATGTGCAGCCAGTGGGCTTAGTTGAGGAAGTGGGCTTAAGCGGTGCTTTAGGCCTGACTTACTTAGGTTTAATTGTGCTGGGTTTAGCAGCTTGGTGGTGGTCAAAAACCAGCCCTATTTCACGCAGTCTACTGAATAAAAACTTGCTGCTGGGTGCAGTGCTTATCGCTGTATTAGCTGTACTGATTCTAGTAATTGCTGGGCAGCCTTGGGGTGTGGTGTATGGCTTTGGTCTATGGGCCGCAAAAATTGCTCAGGCCGGCCATGTATTCGACCCTGCGCTCAATGCTTTTTGGAGTCAGCCGGTTAACGCAACTGCTTTAGAGCAGTCGGTATTTTTAGACCTCACCTCCATTACCAATATTGGTATTTTGGCCGGTGCTTTATGGATTTTCTCGCGCAATAAAACCGGTGAAGCGAAAAAATTGACCACTCAGCAATGGCTGGTGGGTATTATTGCCGGTTTCTTATTAGGCTATAGTTCGCGTTTAGCCTTTGGTTGTAACGTGGGCGCTATGGTGAGTGGGATTTCTACCGGCAGTATTCATGGCTGGATTTGGGTGGTCATGGCCTTCTTAGGCTCATTGGTCGGTGTGCGTATTCGTCGTTTTTATGGATACTAATATGAATAATTTACGCATTGTGGTGTTTTGGACATTGCTGGCAGGGTTCTTTGTTTGGGATTGGCACAGCTCAGAGCCAGTCAACTTACGCTTAGAGGCGCCGATTATTGCCATAGGTTCAGGCCAGGCACCTTCTGGCGGGCATTGCGCCACCTTTTAAGTGATCGAACAGGGCGGCCTGCCGCCCTGTCGCCATCCTCGACGGACTCTGTACAAGAGCGCCATGGCGCAGATTGTCGGTCTAGCACCTACTCTAATCCTGCTGGACAGCCCCGCAGAGCAGCAAACAGCCTAGTGTTTTCACGCTATATTTTTAGCCAGCGGCAAGCGCAGCATGGCCGGCTCGGACTGGGCGCTTAAACGTCTAAGCGCATACCCGCTGATACCTGTTTGCTATTCACTGGCGGCAAAAGATAGCCATCTTGATACACAGAAATAAACAACTCAGGTTCTGCAGCATCTGCCGACTGGATAGTTAGATGAATGCGCTGACCTTGCATTTTTGCGTCTAGCAGTTGCGCAGGCTGATCATTGATCCACGCTTGACCACTGAGCTTCTGAAACTTCTGCTCTAATGCCACTTTATACACGCTGCCATCACGGGTCAGCCACTCCCAAGTCCCTTGCACTGGTGCAGGAACATACCATTTATAGAGGTATACGCCGCCAAATGCGCGTTTGGCATCAGGCTCCCAGGTGCCCATGCTAAATGCATGAGTGATAATTCGTGTGCCTGGTTTAAGCTCGCTTAAAATGCGTTTTTTTAACTGCACATTCAGTGACGGCAATAAGTACAGGGTCACCACAGTGGCATCACTAAAATCCACTGTCAGTAAGTCATCTTGAATAAATTTTACCCGGTGCTGCACGCTGACCGTTTCAGCTAAGGCATTGGCTTCAGCAATACGCCGCGGGTCCATATCAACACCTATCGCATACGCTGCGCGCTCCATAGCAGCAGCAACCACTATACGGCCGTCGCCACAGCCTAGGTCGTACAATATATCCTTATCAGTCACATCCGCCATTCTTAGCATGGCTTCGACAGTGAGTTCATCGGTTGGCACAAAGATGACATCCAGCTCAGCATCCACTTTGGTAAATCCCTCTTCAAACGATAAGTCAGTAAACAATCAGAGCACCTAATAAGTTAAAAATAAAGTCCATGATCCAGCACTTAGTTCACACCGCAGCACTAGGTGTACTGGCGCTTGAATTTTGCCGCGTGTTCTACCAAATAACGCATATCTAGGTGCTATTGTACACCTAGAGTGGCGTCTGCTGCAGAAATTGCTGAGCTCATAAGGATAGCAGCTGATGAATTAATCAGCCTACTTATGCTCGAGCTGTGCTGATAAAACTATCTAAAAAGGTATACTGTATCTTTCTTAAAGTCTGCACTTTGCAGTTTTGGCCGGTGCAGTCATGCACTAGGGGTTTTAAATGAAATACATTGGATGGTTAAGTAAAAATTTAAGTTTGAGCATTCCGTTATTTTTATTGTTGGGCTTAGTGGCAGGGCTCACCCTGCCAACAGATAACCTCAGCATTTTGATTGCACCACTGACCATATTAATGGTGTATCCAATGATGGTTGGGATTAAACCAAAGCAATTGTTTGCCCCTGGCGGTAATACCGTACAACTTTGGGCGCTGGCTCTTAACTTCTTGTTTATCCCTTTTGTGGCCTTTGCCTTAGGTCGAGTGTTTTTCGCCGAACAACCGGAATTGGCATTAGGTTTGTTGCTGGCGGCATTGCTGCCTACCAGCGGCATGACCATTTCTTGGACAGGCTTCGCCAAGGGAAATCTGCCAGCGGCGATTAAAATAACCATTATTGGTTTATTTCTGGGCTCGGTGCTGACGCCTTTTTATGTGCAGTTTTTAATGGGCTCAAAGATTCCAATGGAATTGCTTATGGTGTTTAAGCAGATTTTACTCTTTATCGCAGTGCCCTTGGTTGCCGGCCAAATAACCCGAACATTGCTGGTACGCAAGCATGGCGTGGAGGGTTTCCAGAAAAAATATGCCCCTAAATTCCCACCCTTTTCTAGTTTAGGGGTGTTGGGCATTGTTTTTGTGGCAATGGCACTTAAAGGCCCAAGCTTACTGGAGTCACCGAGTTTGATTGTACGCTTATTTATCCCACTGCTGCTGCTGTACGCGGTGAACTATATAGTGAGCACTATTGTGGCAAAAAAACGCTTAAACCGTGGTGATGGCATTGCTTTGGTGTATGGCACCGTGATGCGCAACCTGTCCATTGCTTTAGCTTTATCCATGACTGCCTTTGGTGAAGCCGGTGCGCAAGCAGCACTGTTGATTGCTTTGGCCTACATTATTCAAGTGCAGTCGGCTGCCTGGTATGTAAAGTTTTCTGAGAAGCTGTTTCCAATGGAGCAGCAAAAATAAGCGTCTAGGGGTTTATTTATAGACAGTAAAAAGCGCTCCTTTGGAGCGCTTTTTAGTTTAAGACGGGTGCTGTCTTAATTGGGCTGAACAACTGCTACCTTAAGCGCTGAAAAGCGCTCCAACACTGGCCGTCGTTCAGCAAATCCTTAGAAAGAGTCACCTGGAATACGCACCCAGCCTTCCATCAACACACGGGCGCTGCGGCTCATAATGGCTTTTTTAACCTGCCACTGACCGTTCTCTTGCACTGCTTCAGCACCAACCCGCAAAGTCCCTGACGGATGACCGAAGTTAACCGCTTGACGGTCTTCACCACCGGCTGCCAAGTTGACTAAAGTGCCAGGAATGGCTGCGGCAGTGCCAATGGCCACCGCTGCAGTACCCATCATCGCATGGTGCAACTGCCCCATGGATAAAGCACGCACCAGCACATCAATATCAGCCGCTTTAATCTCTTTACCACTGGACGACACATAGTCCGCCGGCGCCGCAACAAAAGCCACTTTCGGCGTATGCTGGCGGGCAGCAGCCTCGGCAACATCGCTAATCAAGCCCATTTTCACCGCACCGTGAGCACGGATCAGCTCAAATTTAGCTAACGCCTCTTGGTCACTGTTGATCGCTGACTGCAATTCGGTGCCGGTGTAGCCAATATCTGCGGCATTGACAAAGATGGTTGGAATGCCCGCATTGATTAGCGTTGCCTTCAGCGTACCAACACCTGGCACCTCCAGATCATCCACCACATTGCCCGTTGGAAACATCGCTGCATCATCGCCGTCGCCATCCGCTGGATCCAAGAACTCGATCTGTACTTCAGCGGCTGGGAAAGTCACACCATCCAACTCAAAGTCACCGGTTTCCTGTACTTCACCATTGGTGATTGGCACATGGGCAATAATGGTTTTTTCAATATTGACCTGCCAGATACGTACGGTGCAAATACCATTTTCTGGAATTTTATCCGCAGCAACTAAGCCATTAGAGATGGCAAAAGAACCCACCGCAGCCGTTAAGTTACCGCAGTTACCACTCCAATCAACAAAGGGCTTATCAATGGATACCTGACCAAATAAGTAGTCTACATCGTGATCAACACGACTACTTTTCGCCAGTAATACCGTTTTACTGGTACTGGAAGTTGCACCACCCATACCATCGGTTTGTTTACCATAAGGGTCTGGGCTACCAATCACTCTTAACAGTAAGTTGTCACGTGCTGCGCCAGGCTGTTGTGCAGCCGCTGGTAAATCATCAATACGAAAAAATACACCTTTACTGGTGCCACCACGCATATAGGTTGCGGGGATTTTAATTTGTGGGACCTGACTCATTGTGGAATCTCCCTAGGATCACGGTAAGTAATGCTGTAGGCGCTAATACACGCCCTGCAGAAAACAAGAACCCGCTAAACAAGCTGCACTCGCTTAGCGGGTTTAATGCTGCGCTACGGCAAGTTACGCAGTAGCACCTTCAGCGGCGAGGAACTCTTGAGCAAAGCGCTGTAAAACACCGCCAGCCTCATAGACCACCTGCTCTGCCGCGGTATCAATGCGACTGAGCATTGGTACACGGACGATTTCACCGTTACGACGGGTGATAATCAGCGTCATGGTGTTACCAGGCTCAAGCTCACCTTCTACATCGTAGGTTTCAGTACCATCTAAACCGAGGGTTTCACGGGTTGTGCCTTCAGTAAATTGCAGCGGCAGAACACCCATACCAATCAAGTTGGTACGGTGAATGCGCTCAAAGCCTTCAGCAGCAATCACTTCAACACCGGCTAGGCGTACACCTTTAGCCGCCCAGTCACGGGATGAACCCTGACCATAGTCAGCGCCGGCGACAATAATCAACGGCTGCTTGCGCTCCATATAGGTTTCAATGGCTTCCCACATGCGGGTCACTTTGCCTTCTGGCTCAATGCGCGCTAAGGAGCCTTGACGCACTTCACCTTGCTCATCTAAGACCATTTCGTTAAACAGTTTTGGGTTCGCAAAAGTGGCACGTTGTGCAGTTAAGTGGTCACCACGGTGAGTGGCGTAGGAGTTAAAGTCTTCTTCAGGCAGACCCATCTTGTGCAGATACTCACCAGCGGCACTGTCCATCATAATAGCGTTGGACGGTGATAAGTGATCCGTGGTGATATTGTCACCTAGAATCGCTAACGGACGCATACCTTTCATGGTGCGCTCACCGGCCAAAGCACCTTCCCAGTAAGGCGGACGACGAATATAGGTACTCATCGGACGCCAGTCATACAGCGGGCTCGGTGACTGGGTGATCGAACCCAGATCAAACATTGGAATGTAAACCTGGTTGAACTGAGAAGGCTTCACGCTAGCGGCAACAATCTCGTCAATCTCTGCATCGGTTGGCCACAGATCTTTCAGAGTAATTGGATTACCGTCTTTATCGTAACCCAAGGCATCTTTTTCGATATCGAAACGGATGGTGCCGGCAATCGCATAGGCCACAACCAAGGGTGGTGAGGCTAAGAATGCTTGCTTGGCATAGGGATGGATACGACCATCAAAGTTACGGTTACCGGACAATACCGCAGTGGCGGTTACAGGTGGTGCATGCAAAGCCAACGATACCAAAGCCCAGCTGCTCCAACTCTTCGAGCAGATTGGCGTCTTTCAGATACAATTCTGCAACTTTTGAACCCGGGGCAAACGAGGTTTTCACCCAAGGCTTACGCTCTAGGCCAAGCTCGTTGGCTTTACGCGCAACCAGTGCCGCTGCTACTACGTTACGTGGGTTACTGGTATTGGTACAGCTGGTGATCGCAGCAATAATCACTGCACCATCAGGCATTAAACCTTCTTCTTTTTCCCACGCGCTGGCAATGCCTTTCGCAGCTAGGTCGCTGGTGGCAACAAGCGCATGAGGGTTGGAAGGACCCGCCATATTGCGGCCTACTTTAGAAATATCAAAAGTTAGCACACGCTCGTATTCAACATCTTTTAAGTCATCAGCCCACAAGCCAGTTACTTTGGCGTAGTTTTCCACCAGTTTTACTTGCTCTGGTTCACGACCAGTCAAGGTTAAGTATTCAGTGGTTTGTCCATCAATATAGAACATACCGGCAGTGGCGCCGTACTCTGGGGTCATATTGGAAATGGTGGCACGGTCACCAATGGATAAGCTCGCCGCACCATCACCAAAGAACTCTAAGTAGGCACCCACCACACGCTCTTTTCGTAAGAACGCGGTTAACTCAAGAACAATATCTGTTGCAGTAATGCCAGGCTGGCGTTCACCGACCAGCTCAACACCAACAATATCAGGTAAGCGCATCATGGATGGCAGGCCCAACATCACAGTTTCCGCTTCCAGACCACCTACACCAATGGCCAACACACCTAAGGCATCCACATGGGGAGTATGACTGTCAGTACCAACACAGGTGTCGGGGAAGGCGATACCGTCACGCACCTGAATCACTGGAGACATTTTCTCCAAGTTGATCTGGTGCATGATGCCGTTACCGGCTGGAATTACATCAACGTTTTTAAACGCAGTTTTGGTCCACTCAATAAAGTGAAAACGGTCTTCGTTACGGCGATCTTCAATTTCGCGGTTTTTCTCAAAGGCGTCAGGATCATAACCACCGCACTCAACAGACAATGAGTGGTCAACAATTAACTGAGTAGGAACCACTGGGTTCACTTTGGACGGATCACCGCCCTGCTCAGCAATGGCGTCACGCAAGCCGGCCAAGTCAACCAAGGCTGTTTGCCCAAGAATATCGTGGCACACCACACGGGCCGGATACCAAGGGAAGTCTAAATCTCTTTTGCGATAAATCAGCTGCTTAAGCGAATCCGTTAGCTCACTGGGCTCGCAGCGGCGCACTAAGTTCTCGGCTAATACGCGTGATGTGTAAGGTAGCTTGGCATAAGCGCCCGGTTCAATGGCATCAACTGCTTCGCGCACATCATAATAGTCGAGCGCTGTGCCTGGCAGCTTTTTACGGAATTCGGTATTCATAACGTTTTAAAATCTCTCAGATAAAACATGGAGAGCGCACTTGGCTAAACCGCAACAACCAGCGCTGCTTGCACAGCGCTGGTTGTTGGATCAGCTTTAAGCACTCAAACTTTTAGCGTTGCTCAATCGGCAACACCGCACGCTCATCCTCACCAATGTACTCAGCACTTGGGCGAATAATGCGGTTATTAGCGCGCTGCTCAAAAATATGCGCAGCCCAACCAGTCACCCGTGAGCATACAAAAATCGGTGTGAACAGTTCTGTTGGAATGCCCATAAAGCGGTAAGCAGACGCGTGGAAGAAGTCAGCATTGGGGAATAGACGCTTCTCTTCCCACATAAAGGTTTCAATTGCTTCTGAAACTGGGTAAATAACAGTATCACCCACTTCATCAGCCAGCTTCTTCGAGTAGCCTTTAATCACTTCGTTACGTGGATCTGAATCACGGTAGATCGCATGCCCAAAGCCCATAATTAAGTCTTTGCGTGCAATCATATTGCGCATTTCATCAATTGCTTCTTCTGGCGAACTGAAACGCTCAATCAACTCCATCGCTGCTTCGTTAGCACCACCATGCAATGGTCCACGCAGTGAACCGATGGCACCAGTAATGCATGAGTACAGGTCAGACAAGGTTGAAGCACAAACACGACCGGTAAAGGTTGACGCGTTAAACTCATGCTCTGCATAGAGAATCAGTGACACGTTCATTACTTCACTGTGCAGCGCATTAGGTGACTTACCATGCAGTAAAGCCAAGAAGTGACTGGCAATATCTGGCTCATCGGTCATGCAGTCAATGCGCTTACCGTTTTTACTGAAGTGGTACCAGTAGAGCAAAATAGCTGGGAAAGCAGCCAGCAAGCGATCAACCACATCCAATTGTTGCTCAAAGCTCAATTCCGGCTCTAAAGTACCCAGTACTGAAGTACCTACGCGCATCACATCCATTGGGTGTGCGTCAGCAGGAATACGCTCTAAAACTTCTTTCAAAGCCTGCGGCAAGTCACGCATACTGTGCAAACGCTTGAGGTAAGCATCCAGCTCAGCTTGATTAGGCAGATTGCCGTAAAGCAGCAGGTAGGCCACTTCTTCAAAGTGCTTACAGTTCTTAGCTAGGTCGCGAACATCGTAACCACGGTAAGTTAGGCCAGCGCCTTCTTTACCTACAGTACAAAGCGCGGTTTCCCCTGCAATCTGGCCACGCAGACCAGCGCCGCTAAGTACTTTTTTCTTTGCTTCAGTCATCAGGTATCCCTCATACTTTCTTATTTGGTCATCACTGGATGATGATTTGTTTTAGATTAGCTTTTTTTCTGAGCAAACAAAGCATCTAAGCTCTGCTCAAAAGCGTGGTAATTAATGCGGTCATAGAGTTCCATACGGGTTTGCATGGTATCAATCACATTTTTTTGCGTACCGTCACGGCGAATTGCGGTGTACACATTTTCTGCCGCTTTGTTCATCGCGCGGAATGCTGACAGTGGGTACAGCACCAAGCCAACGTTCGCTTCACGCAGTTCATCAACGGTGAATAGTGGCGTCGCACCAAACTCAGTGATATTGGCCAAAATAGGCGCATTCACACGTTCAGCAAACAGCTTGTACATGTCCAGTTCAGTAATAGCTTCTGGGAAGATCATATCAGCACCGGCTTCAATGCAGGCTGCAGCGCGGTCTAGCGCAGAATTCAGACCTTCAACGGCTAACGCATCAGTACGCGCCATAATGACAAAACTGTCATCAGTACGGGCATCCACTGCAGCCTTAATCCGGTCAACCATTTCTTGCTGAGTCACAATTTCTTTATTCGGGCGGTGACCACAGCGCTTAGCACCCACTTGGTCTTCAATGTGAATTGCTGCCGCACCCGCTTTAATCATGGATTTAACCGTGCGTGCGACGTTAAACGCTGATGAACCAAAACCGGTATCAACGTCAACCAGCAATGGCAGATCACAGACATCAGTGATACGACGTACATCAACTAAAACGTCTTCTAATCCGGTAATACCTAAATCAGGCAGACCCAGTGAGCCTGCGGCAACACCACCACCGGAGAGGTAAATTGCTTTAAAGCCAGCGCGCTGGGCTAATAAAGCATGGTTGGCATTAATTGCACCGATAACTTGCAGTGGGCTTTCTTCTACCACTGCATCACGAAAACGTTGACCTGGGGTTGTACGACTCATAATTTACCTCATAAAGGCTGGACGGTGTCATTGGCACCTTGATAATGACGCTCAACATTGCGCCGTGAAGCAGCAATATGTCTGCGCATAAGTAACTCGGCTAATTCACCATCGCCAGCGGCAATGGCATCTAATATGCCGTGATGTTCTTTAAATGCTTGTTTGGGACGATTAGGCGTTGTCGAGTACTGGATACGGTACATGCGCACTAACTGGTACAGTTCTTCAGTCAGTAGTTTTACCAGCATCTGGTTACCACTGCCTTGGATGATTTTATAATGGAAGTCGTAATCACCTTCTTGCTGGTAATAACCAACTCCCGCTTGGAAAGAGGCATCACGCTCGTGGGTATCCAGCACCCTACGCAACTGATCGATTTCAGCTTGACTCATGCGTTGCGCAGCTAACCGGCACGCCATACTTTCTAAGGACTCACGAATTTCATACAGCTCAATCAATTCAGTGTGAGTTAAGGACACCACCCGTGCGCCCACATGAGGAACTCTAACTAATAAGCGCTGTCCTTCTAAACGGTGAATTGCTTCACGCAGCGGACCACGACTAATACCATAGGTGCGCGCCAGTTCAGGCTCGGACATTTTACTGCCGGGGGCAATATCACCGCAGACAATTGCCGCTTGGATACTGCGAAACACCTGTTCTGACAGGGTTGCAGAATCTCCGCTGAGCAATGTTGTATCACCTAGGGCTTCCGGCACAGTGTCGACACCTTTGTTAATCCAATGCCTGAAAGCTACATTCTAGCCTGCGTTCTGTCAACACAAGGGAGCTCTTTGTCGACAATCCTCAGACCAAGGTCGGATTAGATTGCACTCTATGGACGCTGATTGCCATGGTATTAACTGAGTTAACCAAGCCGTTACAGCAGGCTTTTAGAGTATATAAACAACACATTTTTATGATTACATGGTTATTTTTAGGTTAGCCGATTAGAATTCGCTCACCGTGACTGTCATAATCCCATGCTTTAATTCATTTTTATTAAACTGACTGAGTTATTGTCTCGGTTAATACACCCACACTTTAATATTTGCGAGCACTATGAGATCTACTATTATTGCCCTACTTGCTTACTTTGCTGTATTGCCAACCATGACCTCAGCCCAAGAAAAGAATATCTACGGTTTAAATGAAGATGTGTACATTGCTGACATTGATATGCACATGTCAGCCAAGTTGGATACTGGAGCTAAAACAGCGTCCCTAAGTGCCCGTGACATTAAGCACTTTAAGCGTGACAAGGAACCTTGGGTGCGCTTTTACTTGGCTCTAGATGAAGCCCATGAGCAGGCTTTTGAATTGCCGTTGGCGCGCATCAGCAAAATTAAGCGTCGCTCGGGCGATTACGATCCAGAAGAAGATAAAAGCTATACCCCACGACCTGTCGTTAAGATGTCAGTTTGCATGGGACGCACCTTAAAAACATTCGAAGTGAACTTAACTGATCGCAGTACCTTTCAATATCCATTTTTATTGGGTTCAACCGCGTTAAAGAAATTTAATGCGCTAATCGATCCGAGTTTAAAGTACTCTGTGGGCAAGCCACAGTGTGATACTGATGATATTTCTACCGCCATTGCTGAGTAATTACCATGCGTTCTTTGACACTGCACCTAAAAATATTAATCGTTCTCTGTGTCATCATCGGGACTTCAGTGACCGCCTATCAAATTTATGTGTTAGGTATTCCAGTCACTGCCGATGAAACGGACAACCTGTGGAACATTGACGCTAAGGTGGAATTCGATGCCAATCCCAGTGACCCAATCAAACTACAAATGTTTGTCCCGCCGCTGAACCAAAATTATGTCAGCCTCAACGAAAGCTTTATCTCCAATAACTATGGAGTGAGTGTAAATGATCGCGATGAAAACCGTGTGGTGACTTGGTCTGCACGCCGCGCCAAAGGTAAGCAAACACTCTATTACCGTATGGTTATGACCAAGCGCTATAGTGCAGAACAGGTTAAAACCAAAGGACCGATCTACCGCGAAACCTTACCCATAGAAGGCCCAGAAAAAGTTGCTGCAGAAGCATTGTTAGCGCCTATTCGCCAGCACTCTGCGGATGTGGAAACCTTTATTAGTGAAGCCATTAAGCGGGTTAACAACGAGAATGATGACAATGTACGTCTCTTACTCGGTGGCGATACCTCGAGCGAACGTAAAGCCGATGTGATTGATGTCCTTTTATCCATTGCCCATGTGCCCATGCAACGCGTGCACACCGTTCGTCTGCAAGCTGACAGCCAACAGTCTCCTGAGCTGTGGTTGCGCAGCTACAACGGTGATAAATGGCTGTATTTTAACCCTCAATCCGGTGCGCAAGGTTTGCCTGCTGATCGGATGATTTGGTGGTTAGGCGATGAGCCACTATTGACTCTAGAAGGTGGCAGTAAGGCAGCGGTAAGCTTTACCCTGAATAACAGTGAAATGAACGCCATCCGCTTAGCGCAAATGAGCAATGAAAGTGCGGGGGCTAGCGCCGGTTTTTTAGATTTCTCCTTGTACGGACTGCCGTTACAAACTCAGCAAACCTATCAAATCATGATTATGATTCCGCTTGGCGTCATGGTGATTTTGATTTTACGTAACCTTGGCGGTCTACAAACTCTGGGTACATTTACCCCTGTATTGATTGCCCTAGCCTTTAGAGAGACAGAGCTGATCTTTGGTATTTTACTGTTTACCATTATCACCTCTCTGGGTTTAGCTCTGCGCTCTTACCTAGAACACCTAAAATTACAAATGCTACCAAGGCTCTCGGTGGTACTTACCTTTGTCGTGGTGCTGATTGCAGTTATCAGCTTATTCAGCCACAAGCTTGGTTTAGAACGCGGTCTGTCCGTCTCCTTATTCCCCATGGTGATTTTGACCATGACCATTGAGCGTTTATCCATTACCTGGGAAGAGCGCGGTGGTGCGCACGCCTTTAAAGTTGCCATTGGCACCTTAGTAGCGGCTTCTTTAGCGCACTTTCTAATGAGCATTTCAGAGTTGAATTACTTTATCTTTACCTTCCCAGCTGTACTGTTAATTATGGTGGCCTTTATGCTGGCCATGGGTCGTTACCGCGGCTACCGCCTCACTGAGCTGTTCCGTTTTAAAGCTTTCTTAAAGGACTGATGCCGTGTTCGGGTTTGGATTGATTAAAACGTGGCGTGAACTCAATGCTAAAGGCATTATGGGCATCAACCGCCGTAATGCCGACTACGTGCTTAAATACAATAAGCGCAGTCTTTACCCAGTGGTGGATGATAAAATCCTCACTAAAGAGCGCGCCCTTGCCGCAGGCATTAAAGTGCCTGAGATGTATGGCATTATTACCACTGAAAAAGAAATCAGCAACCTCGACAGTATTCTGGCTGGACGCACAGACTTTGTTATCAAACCAGCCATGGGTGCCGGCGGTGATGGCATTTTAGTCATCGCTGACCGCTTTGAAGATCGCTATAAAACCGTGTCTGGTAAGATCATCAGCCATGAAGAAATTGAGTATCAGATCTCCAGTATTTTAACCGGTCTGTACTCTCTAGGGGGCGGTCGTGACCGTGCTTTGATTGAGTACCGTGTGACCCCAGATCCGCTGTTTAAAAGTATCAGCTATGAAGGGGTGCCGGATATTCGTGTGATTGTCTTAATGGGCTACCCCATTATGGCGATGCTGCGTTTACCCACTCGCCAATCTGGCGGCAAAGCTAACTTACACCAAGGGGCGATTGGCGTCGGTGTGGATCTGGCCACTGGCATCACTTTACAAGGCACCTGGCTGAACAATAAAATCAATAAGCACCCAGACACCAGCCACCCTGTGGCCGGCGTGCAATTGCCGAACTGGGATGGTTTTATGAAGCTTTCCGCCGAATGCTATGAACTCTGTGGGCTCGGCTATATTGGCGTGGATATGGTGTTAGACCAAGAACAAGGCCCACTGATTTTGGAGCTGAACGCGCGGCCAGGTCTGAATATTCAAATTGCTAATGATGCTGGATTAACCTTACGCGCCCATGCCGTGGAAGATCATATTGCTGAACTCAAACGTAAAGGTATCACTGAAACTGCTGAGCAACGCATGCATTTTTCACAAAAACTATTTGCCAGCACCCTCTCTCAACACAACTGAACAAGGCTTCTACACCCTACGCAGACTGCAAACTTTGCCTTGGGTGTGACATCAGCACTATGCCCACTTGCCAGCTTTTTGCGCTTACTTATCAAGCCGACCCCACTCACTATTTTCATCAGGTGCAGCGGCGCGTCGGCGCGCTGCTCTTGGACTCAGGTCAGCCCAGCAGTCAACGGGGGCGCTTTGATATTATCAGTGCTGATCCGCTGCTATCCATCAGCCCTGAACCTAAAGAGTCAGTGGACAGCTTTCGCCAGCGTTGCCAAAGCCTACTCCAGCACTTGGCTCAGTGCCAGCCGCCAAGCAATGTTGAGCTACCCTTTACCGGTGGCTTAATGGGTTACCTAGCCTACGACTTTAACAGTCTCAAGCACGCCACCGCTATTGAAGAGTTACCTGGCGCTGCAGTCGGTTTATATGACTGGGCCTTAATCAGTGATCATCAACAACAACGGTGTTGGTTGATGTGCCATCCCAGTGTCTCTAGGCAGCGCTGTGCAGAGTTGCTCGCGCAATTTACCACCCCAGAGAACACACAAACTGCGTCTGAACCATTTCGCTTGACCCGTCCTTTTGCCTCCTATATCACGGCTGAACGTTATTATAGTGATCTTGCACAGGTGCAAAACTATATTGTTGCTGGTGACTGTTATCAGGTGAATTATACCCAGCGTTTTAGCAGCCATTATCAAGGTGATGCTTGGCAGGCTTATGTGAGTTTGCGCGAGCGTTGCCCCACACCCTTTGCCAGCTTTATTCGGGTCAGTGAGCAGCAGGCTATTGTCAGCATGTCACCGGAGCGCTTTCTTCAAGTTCAGCAGCGCCAAGTGGAAGCCCGCCCCATCAAAGGCACTCGCGCTCGAGGTGCAACCTCGGCTGAGGATCTAGCCTTAGCCAGTGAATTACTTACCAGTGAAAAAGACCGCGCAGAAAATCTAATGATTGTTGACTTACTGCGCAATGATTTAGGCCGCTACTGCAGCACCGGTAGTATTCAAGTACCTGAGCTGTTTGCCTTGGAAAGCTACCCCAATGTGCACCATATGGTCAGCAGCGTCACCGGCAGCTTGGCCGCAGATTATGATGCTTTGGATCTGCTGTTTGGCAGTTTTCCTGGCGGTTCCATTACCGGCGCGCCAAAGCGTCGTGCCATGCAGATCATTGCAGAACTGGAAGCCAGCGTGCGCAGTATTTACTGCGGCAGTATTTTTTATCTGGATAGCCGCGGCGAAATGGACAGTTCAATTACCATTCGCAGCCTCTTGGCTAACCAAGGAGAAATCAGCTGCTGGGGCGGCGGCGGCATTGTCTATGACTCCAACCCCGCGGATGAATACCAAGAATCCCTGCAGAAAGTACAGCTGTTAATGGATACTTTAGAAGAGTTGTATTTAGCTGACTAAGAAGTGCGTGTTAATCAGATAGGCTCCGCCAAGTGCGCTGAGCATACAGAAAAAAGCCCCAACTAAAGCTTGCCGCTTAAAACGCTTAGCAATGTCTTTCTCTGCATAGCTGGACAAGACAAATGGCTGTTTCTCTTGTGGTTTACGTAGATAGTATTGAGGCGGTTGTATCCTGCGCCCACGGTGTAACTGTTCTGCTAGCTGTCTGGCACTGCTGCGCACCTGTTGCCACTCTTGCTCGTTGAGCCGACCAACCTGATCGTGATCAAAACGCTGCGGTAAATCTGCAAAATCGGTTTTCCATTTGCTGATCAGCTGATTTTCTGCAGCCTGCAGGTCAAACTCAGCATAGCCCCCACCCAGAGTAAAAAAATCACCAATGGCATACAACGGCTCTGCTGCATGTAAGCGTTGTTCTGTATAACGGTAGCGCTTAACGCCTCTGGACATAGGCCCCAGAACGCTTTTGCCGAACTGTTCTGGCCGCGGCCGACGCGCTGCACCATAGCCAACCACACGGGTTTTAGCGATCACTTGGGCACCGGCAGGATCAATCCAACAATCAGCGGTTCCATCATTCAAACACAATAATTCTGAGCTGCTACCACTCTCCACCCGCTGCCAGCGAGTATTGTCTTTATCATTGCGGACTTGTTCTTCAATCCGAAACGACCACCACACACAAGGCTGCGCACTTAACGGCGCAGTTAATACCCCCGCACCTTCGCTGAGCTGACCATAGAGCTCAACATAACCTTGCGCGGCTGAACGTATTTTAGAAGTGGGCGTATCCAGTACATAACGGGCTTTTTTAAAATTATTGATACTCCACAGACCGCTGGCAAAACTGGCAATGCCAGTGACACTGAGGGCAATGGTCAAACCAATACTATCCATTAAAAATTAACCAAATAGATTTTTAATATCAACATCCGCTGTTTCAGTATCGCTAAAGCGCAGTAACTCAGCAGCAGTAAAATTAAAATAACGTGCAATCATTACATCGGGAAATTGCTCAATGCGCACATTATTGAGATTAACCGCTTCGTTATACAGCTCACGTCGATCGGCAATGCCACTCTCGAGACCACTGATGCGTTGTTGTAAAAACTGGAAGCTTTCATTGGCTTTTAACTCTGGATAGCTTTCCGCTAAAGCAAAGAGCTTGCCCAGCCCAGCACGCAAACCGGTTTCGGCACTGCCTAATGCGCTGATATCCTGCTGCTCACGGGCATTGGATACCGCATTGCGCGCATTGATTACCTCCTCCAGTGTTTGTCGTTCATGTTGCATATACTGCTTACAGGTTGCCACCAGCTTTGGCAGTTCATCGTGGCGCTGTTTCAGCAGCACATCAATATTTGCCCAAGCTTTGCTGACCCCATGTTTTAAGCGAACCAAGGCGTTATATAAACTGACACCCCAAGCCACCAGTAACATTACGGCAACGAGTAAAGCTACTAAAAACAAATTCATCGAACGCTCCGAGGTCTATACAAAGAGCCGCAGTTTAATCACTCAGCTAGGCAGATGCCACTGTTGATAACCACCACCCCATCATATTGCACAGCACAGACAAGCACAGACAGCTGACTGTTCGTACACGGCAGCTGAGATTTAGCCAACCTCAACATAACAGTAGCGGCGGCGCTGATAACTAAGACCGCAAAGGTAGAGCTCATGGCATGACCCGCTTGGGCAAAGTAGCGCTTGTATGGATTTTGATCACCAGGAACCATCGACAAACAATATGATCTGAGCCAGTGGCAAGACTAATTCGTTATACTTACCTCATTTATATCGATCTGAAGAATTTGGTGCAGACACTATGCGTAATAATCAACACCCTGAGCCCAGTCTGAGCAATGGCCGCATTGAGCCACAACTGGATAGCTCTGCAGCACAGAGTGCACCGCTGCTGAACCATCACCTGCCAGCCACAGCCCCAGCCCGCGGTGGGCGCAAAGCCATAGGTTTCTTATTTGTCTTAAGCATTGCTGTGGCGGGTTCTGCCGGTGCGTTTGGTTGGTGGAGTTTCCAGCGCATGCAACTTTTAGAGCAGCAGCTGATTGCCACTCAAGACAGCTTCTCCAAGATTAGCGAAGACGCTGTCGGACGTATTAATGCCATTACAGGCAAAGTTAGCGCGGCAGAAAATACTGTTTTCAGTGGCACTGAAGCACTGAAAGCACGCCTTGATGCACTTGAAAACTCTGTGTTTGAAACACAAAAAAAGCAGCAAACCCGTCTAACTGAGCACTCAACAGCTATTAGCACCTTGACCCGAGAACTGGCTGACCAAGCAGAGCATAGCGAAAGCTTACAGGCCAGCATTGCCGAGCAAACGACCCGCATGTCTGCACAGCAAGCAGCGCAAAACGAGGCACTTACAGCTTTGCGCAACGAACTTAATACTGGCCTCAGCAGTCAACAGGAACAGCTGCAATCCATAGCAACACGCTTAGACTCCAATCAGCAGCAGCTTGCCCAGCTCAGCGAGCTAAAGACTGACTTAACTAGCATGAACGCTGAGCTCAGCACACTGCAAACAAGCATGCAGCAAGACCCAGCCAGCCAAAGTGATCTCACCCGCCTGCAACAAGATGTTTTAATTTTGCGCACTGAACTGGATAACCGCCCTGCGCCTAAAGCTGCACCTGTTAACCCAGGCCCATCGCTGTCGGACTTTGATGCTTACCGTGCGCAAACCAATCGCACCATCAACGCCTTACAGGAACAAGTGCGTAACTTACAAAAAAGCAGTCGCTAACTAAGCAAACACTTTGCTCGTCACTGAGCGCTGCAGCGCAGCCCTAGTCAATCCAAACCAAAAAAAGCCCAAGACCATGCCAGCATCTTGGGCTTTTCTGTTTAGGGCATCAGTTGCATTAAGCCGGCTCGGGATTGCGCTCCTGCTCGCAGTGCAAAACCAAACCATCTTCTTTTGCATCAATGCGTGCAATACCGCCATTCTCAGCCAAGGCACCAAACAGAATCTCTTCGGCTAAGGGCCGTTTAATATGGTCTTGAATCAAACGCGCCATAGGTCTGGCACCCATATCGGCATCATAACCATGCTCCGCTAACCAGCTACGCGCAGCATCAGTTACATCCAACTGCACCCGCTTTTCTTCCAACTGTGCTTGCAGTTCAGTTAAGAACTTATCCACGATGGAGACCAGTGTTGCCGGACTTAAGCGGCTGAACTGAATAATGCCATCGAGCCGGTTACGAAACTCTGGACTAAAGGTTTTCTTCAACACTTCCATGGCATCAGTGCTGTGATCTTGCTTAGCAAAGCCAATCGAGGCCCGCGCGGCAGACTCTGCACCGACGTTGGTGGTCATCACCAAAATCACATGTTTAAAGTCAGCTTTACGGCCGTTGTTGTCAGTCAGGGTCCCGTTGTCCATCACCTGCAACAGCAGATTAAACACATCGGGATGGGCCTTCTCAATTTCATCCAACAGCAGCACACAGTGCGGCTGTTTGCTAATGGCCTCAGTGAGCAAGCCACCTTGGTCAAAACCGACATAGCCTGGTGGTGCACCAATTAAGCGCGAGACTGTGTGGCTTTCCATATATTCAGACATGTCAAAGCGCACCAGTTCAATGCCTAACGAGCTGGCCAGTTGCTTGGCCACTTCAGTTTTACCCACTCCGGTCGGGCCGGTAAATAAGAACGAACCCACTGGCTTATTCGCTGATTTCAAGCCTGCCCGAGATAGCTTAATGGCTGTGGCCAGTGCATCAATCGCGGGTTCTTGGCCAAACACGGTTAGACGCAAATCACGCTCTAGGTTACGCAACTGTTCTTTATCAGAACTGCTGACCTGTCGCGAAGGAATGCGGGCAATTTTCGCAATGACATGTTCAATTTGTGCCACATCAATGAATTCGGCGCGGCTCTCTTCAGGCTGTAATCGCTGATAAGCACCGGCTTCATCCACCACATCAATGGCTTTATCTGGCATATAGCGATCATTGATATGTTTTGCCGCTAATTCTGCCGCTGCACGTAATGCTGCATCGGTGTATTTGATCTTGTGGTGCCGCTCAAAGTTATCTTGCAGACCTTGCAAAATACGGTAGGTGTCTTCCACTGAGGGTTCAATGATATCCACTTTTTGAAAGCGTCTGGCCAAAGCGCGATCTTTTTCAAAAATTTCACGAAACTCTTGATAGGTTGTGGAACCAATGCAGCGAATCTCACCGGATGAAAGTAAAGGCTTAAGTAGATTTGATGCATCCATAACCCCGCCTGACGCGGCTCCGGCACCAATAATCATATGGATTTCATCAATAAACAAAATCGCCTGCGGACGCTTACGCAACTCATTGAGTAGCGCTTTTAAGCGCTTTTCAAAATCACCGCGGTATTTAGTGCCCGCCAGCAAGGCCCCTAAATCAAGAGAGTACACCACGCTATCGAGTAAAATATCCGGCACATCACCGTCAACAATGCGCCGCGCTAACCCTTCAGCAATGGCAGTCTTACCCACTCCCGCTTCACCCACCAACAAGGGATTGTTTTTACGCCGGCGGACCAAAATCTGTGCCACCCGCTCCAGCTCATGCTCACGACCAATCAATGGATCAATGCGGCCTTGACGGGCTTGCTCATTTAAATCTTGCGCATAGGTCAATAAAGGCCCTGCGTTTTTTTCGCCGTGCCCTTCAACTGCCTCATCTGCTTCACCTTCTGCAGCGTGGCTATCGTTGTCAGCCTTGTTATGCATCTCATGGGAAATATAACTGACCACATCAAGACGCTGTACATCATGTTTATTCAGCAAATACACCGCATGACTGTCAGCCTCACTAAAGATTGCGACTAACACACTGGCACCGCCAATTTCTTGCTTGCCTGAACTTTGCCCGTGGAATACCGCACGTTGTAAGACCCGCTGAAAACCCAGTGACGGTTGTGTCTCTGCATCATCCATGCCTTCAAGCAATAAGGGCGTGCTCATATCGATAAATGTACGTAAGTCTTGACGCAATGTTTCAAGATTTACATTGCAACCACGCAAGACCGATGCTGCTTCACGATTATCTAATAAAGCCAATAAGAGGTGTTCAACCGTCATATATTCATGGCGACTGACCCGAGCATCTTTAAATGCCAGATTGAGGGTGACCTCAAGTTCTAAATTCAACATGCTTTCACCTCATTTTAAACTGCAAGCTGGTTTATATGTTCTTTTCTATTTCACACATAAGCGGATGACTGCATTCCCGTGCATATTCAATAACCTGATGCGCCTTGGTCTCTGCAATGTCACGGGTATAAATACCACATACCGCCTGCCCTTGCTGATGTACTGCGAGCATGGTTTGGGTGGATTGTTCGCGACTCATCGCAAAATAGGTTTCAAGCACCTCAACCACAAAGTCCATCGGTGTGTAGTCATCGTTCAACATAATGACCCTATACATAGGTGGTGGTTGTAACGCTGGCTTCGCCGGCGCAGTTGCTAAACTTTCATCGTACTCTTCTGAGTGATCTGGGTTTAATGGATTAACAGTCATGTTCCGCTACGCTTTAAATCTTAAGAAATTGTATGATTACCAATATACTACGCTTTGCCATGCTTCGCTTAGAAAGACATTCGAAGCCGCCTGCTGGCCCGCAGCAGCACCTGCTAAACAGTGTATTGATACAACTGCAGCCGCAAACATGGATTAAAGCCTGACCTTAGCTACAGCTAGCGCTCCTGCAGCCCTGCTGTCAACCTTTTTTAGTGATAAATAATTAAACTTGTCCACATTTAAACGGTTGACTTTTGTATTTGTTATTTTTCCTGGAAACTCCTTTGAGGTTTTTAAAAAAGATCTTAACACATTGATTACAAAGGACTTTTCTGGTCGTTTGATTTTCCACCAATCTAAGCTACACGCCCACAGCATAAGCGTTGCAGCAATCTATAACCAACTTACCCACACAGTTATCCACAGCTTCTGTGGATAACTGTGTCCTCTGTAGGAGCGGGTCATGCCCGCGATTACTGCTAGGCAAAAACCCTACATAGCAGACCGGTCGCAGGCATCTAAAGCGGCCCTTTGTATCGGGTTTTTATATTGCGTGACTTGAGCATGCAGTCGCGGTCATGGACCGCTCATACAGATAGAATGAGCCTTAGCGCCACACGCCTTTGCCACTACGGTGGTTATTCATCACCTCAACATAGTTGGCGCGATCATAAGCGCTAGGATCAATGGCTCGATCACGACAGACACTGCCCTTAAGCTGCTGCACGGATTCATATTCATGCTCCGTCATCCATACCCGCATATCATGCTCAATTTCTGCCAGAGCTTGCGGGCCTTGTTTCAGCAGCAGACTGCACAAATGAGTGACATCAGCACCGGCCATTAAAGCCTTCATGGCATCGGTGGCAGTATGAATGCCGCCAGTGACCGCCAGTGATAGATCCACTTTGCCAAACAAACTAGCAACCCAGTGCACCCGCAGCAGGCTTTCATACGAGGACGATAAACTTAAAGTGGGCACCACTTCACGGGTCAACAAATCAATATCCGGCTGATAAAAACGATTAAACAAGGACACCCCTTGCGCCCCAGCTTCCTGCAAGCTGCGAACAAAATGCCCCACCGAGCTGAACTGTGAAGACAGTTTCATGGTAATGGGCACTGACACATGCTGTTTTAATTCACGGAGCACTTTGAGATAACGTTCTTCCACTTCAGCGCCAGACTCAAAAATATCCGCCACATAATAGACATTCAGCTCCAGTGCATCGGCACCGGCGCTTTGCAGCTGTTTACCGTAACGGGTCCAGCCCTGCGTAGAAATACCATTGAGACTGGCAATCACTGGAATTGACAGGCTGCTCTTTAAGGTTTGGATATATTCTAAATACTCATCCAACTCGCTGCGGTAAATGGACTCATCAGGTATCGGCAAAAAACTACCGGCTTCACCAAAGCCAATATCTTGCTCATGTAAAAACCGTGCAGCAGCGGCTTCACTGGCTAAAATGCTTTCCTCAAACAAAGACGGCAAAATTAGCGCACTGGCCCCCGCATCTTCCAACTCACGGGCACTGTCCAAATCACCGGTCAGTGGTGATGAAGAAGGCACCAGCGGATTTTTTAATTTTAGGCCTAAATACTCAGTGGATAAATCAATCATCACTGGACTCCTTTTTCTCTAAATCCGCAGCGCCTGGTAAGTCCGCCAGCGTCTTATAATGGGCAAAACGTGCAATTACATCCTCTTGGGCTTGCGCTTGGTAAAGCTTTGCTGCTTCCGGATAGGTGCGATTGAGCATGCTAAAGCGCGCTTCAGTGGCACTGAACTCGGTGTAATCAATGGACGGCGCCGCAGAGTCCAAACGTAATGGGTTCAAACCTTTTTCTAAGCGAGACGGCTCATAACGAAATAACGGCCAGTGTCCACTCTTAACGGCCAGATTTTGTTGACGGTGGTTATGGGTTAAATCCACTCCGTGGGCGATACACGGCGAGTAAGCAATAATCAACGAAGGTCCATCATGGGCCGCCGCATCAATAAAGGCGCGCAGGGTTTGGGTATCTTTGGCACCGTAGGCCACTTTGGCTACATAGACATTTTCATAACCCATGGCCAGCATCGCCAGATCTTTTTTGGCGGTGGGTTTACCGGCATTGGAGAACTTAGCCACCGCTCCGCGCGGCGTGGCTTTCGAGGTCTGGCCACCGGTATTGGAATACACTTCGGTATCCAACACCAAAATATTGACATTACGCCCGGTGGCCAACACATGGTCCAGCCCACCGTAGCCAATATCATAGGCCCAGCCATCACCGCCAATAATCCACACACTGCGCACTACCAGTTGCTCTGCAACAGTAAGCAATTCTTTGGCGCGCGGCTCATTGGTTAATTCTGCTAAACGCTGTTTGAGCTGAGCCACCCTTAGGCGCTGCTCAGCAATCTCTTGTTCAGTGTTTTGCACAGCTGTGAGTAACGCATCCACCAGTTCGTTACCAATGACGTCCCGTAGTTCTTCCAGCAACTCTTGGGCGTAGGCATTTTGCTGGTCAATGGCGATGCGCATGCCTAAACCAAATTCAGCGTTGTCTTCAAACAAGGAGTTATTCCATGCTGGTCCTCGGCCGTCAGCGTTGACCGTCCAGGGTGTGGTGGGCAAGTTGGCACCGTAAATGGAGGAACAGCCGGTGGCATTGGCCACCACCATGCGATCCCCAAACAACTGGGTGGCCAACTTGAGGTAGGGTGTTTCACCACAGCCAACACAGGCACTGGAGAATTCAAACAAGGGCTCCAGCACCATCGCGCCTTTAATGGTGGTGTGTTTGAGTGCACTGCGATCGTAGGCTGGTAAGTCTACAAAGAAGCGCCAATTATCTTGCTCTTGGGCATGAATCGGCTCAATGGGTTGCATATTCAAGGCTTTATGGGAAGCATTGGATTTATCGCGAATGGGGCAAATGTCCACACACAAACCGCAACCGGTGCAGTCATCCGGCGAGACCTGATACATCATCACATGATCATCGGGGTAGTCACGGCCCAGTACCGAGTGAGATTTAAAAGTTTCTGGCGCATCGGCAACAAGCTCTTTGGGCACCAACTTACTACGAATCGCCGCATGGGGACAAACCATTGGACACTTACCACACTGAGTACAAAGCTCGGCATCCCAGACGGGTATCTCTAACGCCAGCTTGCGCTTTTCATAGGCCGCGCTACCCAGCGGGAAGCTACCGTCCACCGGCATCATACTGACCGGTACCCGATCACCTTCACCGGCAATTAACCGAGCGGTGAAGCGACCAATAAAGTCAGGAGCATTGTCATCCACCAACGGCGGCCGCTCGAAATTGCTGGTAGCCGCGCTTGGCACCGGCATTTCATGCAGACTGGCCAGCGCCGCATCAATGGCACGGAAATTAAAATCAATAATGCTCTGCCCTTTGCTGCCATAGGTGTCTTGCACCGCTTGTTTAATGGCGGCAATGGCTTGCTCGCGGGGCAGCACCCCAGAGATGGCAAAGAAACAGGTTTGCATAATGGTATTGATGCGCTTACCCATATTGGCCTGCTGGGCTACCGCATAGGCATCAATGCAATACACACGGATCTTTTTCTCAATAATCTGCTCTTGCATGCGCCGTGGCAGCTCATCCCACACCTGCTCCACCGGATGCGCGGTATTGAGCAAAAACACTGCGCCCGGCGCTGCTTTATCGAGCATTTCAAAGCGCTCAATAAACTGCGGTTGGTGACAACCAATAAATTGCGCTTGGTGGTCACCGATTAAATAGGTGGAGCGGATTGGCTGCGGACCAAAACGCAAGTGAGAGACGGTCATGGCGCCGGACTTTTTCGAGTCATAGACGAAATAACCTTGCGCGTAGAGGTCTGTGGTTTCACCAATAATCTTAATGGAATTTTTATTGGCGCTAACGGTGCCATCCGAGCCCAAACCATAAAACAGCGCTTGCACAGAATCCTGATGAGCATCGGTGTGGAAATGCTCATCCCACTCTAAGCTGGTATGGGTGACATCATCATAGATACCAATGGTAAAGCCATTCTTTGCCTGCGCTTGCTGCAACTCTTTAAAGATCGCCACTACCATGCCTGGGGTAAACTCTTTGGAGGATAAGCCGTAACGCCCGCCAATCACCCGCGGTAGCGCAGGAAAAGGACTGTCACCTTGCATCTGTGCTTGCGCCAAAGCGGTAATCACATCCTTATACAGCGGCTCACCGTCTGAGCCCGGTTCTTTGGTGCGGTCCAGCACGGCAAGCTGTTTAACGCTACCTGGCAAAGCCTCCAATAACGCCTGCGCATCCAATGGACGATAGAGACGCACTCGCAATACACCAACCTTCTCGCCAGCGGCCTGCAGGTGGTCAACGGTCTCATGTACGGTTTCAGCGCCCGAGCCCATGACAATAATCACTCGCTCAGCATCCGCTGCGCCATGGTAATCAAATAAGCGGTATTGACGGCCAGTCAGCTCAGCAAACTGGTCCATCAGCTGTTGCACTAATTCTGGAAAGGCTAAATAAAATTTATTAACTGTCTCGCGGCCTTGGAAATACACATCAGGGTTTTGTGCCGTGCCGCGCAATACTGGACTGTCTGGACTCATGGCCCGGGATCGGTGCCCATGCAAAGCCTGTTGTGAAATCAACGCATGTAAAACATCATCATCGACTGCTTGAATCTTCGCCACTTCATGGGAGGTGCGGAAACCATCAAAAAAGTGCAGCACCGGCAAGCGACCTATTAAGGTGGCGGCATGGGAAATCAGCGCAAAATCCATGGCCTCCTGTACCGAGCCGGCGCAGAGCATGGCAAAGCCGGTTTGTCGCACCGCCATCACATCACTGTGGTCGCCAAAAATGGATAAGGCCTGACAGGCTAACGAGCGCGCTGCCACATGAATCACCAAAGGGGTTAATTCACCGGCTATTTTATACATGTTCGGGATCATCAACAGCAATCCCTGGGAGGCGGTAAAGGTGGTGGCTAAACTGCCCAGTTGCAATGCACCATGCACCGCACCGGCGGCACCGCCCTCACTTTGCATTTCAATGATTTGCGGCACCGTCCCCCACAGGTTGGTGCGCCCTTGGGCCGACCACTCATCTGCCCACTCGCCCATGGCTGACGCTGGAGTAATGGGGTAAATCGCACACACCTCACTGAGTCGGTGCGCAATGGTTGCGGCCGCTTCATTGCCGTCAATGGTTAACCAGCGGGTTGTCTGCATATTGAGTTCCTCACTTAATGTCAGTGCACAGTGTTATGTGCAACATTATCTATTGAGTTTAACTATGCCGGTTATAGGCGCCTTGTCATAGGTCAAGGGGTTTTAGAACAGATGAGTTAGGTCATTCTTAGATCCTACAGAGTAGGCAAACTAAGGCATTCCAGTATAAAAATTCACCTTAGTCGTATACCCCGCTACCCGACTAAGGCATAGATTGTATGTAATTAGATATAATAAAAGCACACTATCAATTGCTCATCAAAATTTAAGGAGCATAAATATGAGTCAGTCTGAGAACAACAAAGCACAGCTCAGTCGACGTGATTTTTTAGCGGCGAGCGCTGCAGCCACTGTCGCAGCAGGGGCTGGAGTCAGCCTTGCCAGCGCTCCAGTACAAGCAGCCATTAAAAGCAGTGCTCACATTGTTATTGTCGGCAGTGGTTTAGCTGGCTTGGGTATGGCGAACCGTTTGCGCAGGCAATTGGATGGAGCCAAAATCACCTTGCTTGACGCTAAGCAGGTTCATCACTATCAACCTGGCTTTACCCTAGTGGCGACTGGTATTTGGCCGATGGATAAGGTCAGCAATACCAACCAAGAACTTATTCCTACTGGGGTGGATTGGGTGCAAGAGATGGCCCGTGAATTCAAACCGGATAACAACCAAGTAATTACCGACTCAGGTCGCGTGCTGGATTATGATTATTTAATAGTGGCCACAGGGTTACATCTGGACTTCGAGCAAGTTGAAGGTATGGATGTCAATCGCATCGGCAGCAATGGTTTGGCCTCGGTCTACCCAAGTCCAGAGAAGGCCTTGGCTTCTTGGCAGGCGATGGAAAAGTTTAGCCAAACCGGCGGCAGCGCTTTAATGACCCTGCCCAGCACGGCGATTAAATGTGCAGGTGCGCCGTTAAAAATGACCTTTATGCTGGCCAATCGCGCAGAACAAGCCGGCACTCTTGCCAAAAGTACTATTGATTTCCACTCAGCTATTTCCACAGTATTTAGCGTGCCGGTGATTAACCAAGAAGTATTAGACCGCTGGGACGTCATCGGCATCCCGGTGCATTTCCAAAGCAAGTTGGTAGCGGTGGATATAGATGCGCAGCGCGCTACCTTTGAGCAAGCCGATGGCAAGCGTATTGAAAAAGAGTACGACTTCCTGCATGTGGCACCGGCGATGTGCGCTCCCGACTCAATTAGAAACAGCCCGCTGGCTTGGCAAGAAGGCCCTCAAGCACAAGGGGGCTGGCTAGACGTAAACCCCGGTACCCTGCAACACAATCGGTATAAAAATGTCTTTGGAGTCGGTGATATTAACGGCACCCCTAAGGGAAAAACCGCAGCAACAGTGAAAAAGAGCGTGCCACTGGTGGTAGATAACTTGCTCAGTGTGATGGCAGGTGAAGAACCCAGCCAGATTTTTGATGGTTACACATCCTGCCCGCTACTGGTGCGTGAGGGTGCAGCTTTATTGGTTGAGTTTGATTACAGCAACAATCTGACTCCCTCCGTGCCCTTTGTTAAACCACTTGAGGACAGTTACTTTGCTTGGTTGCTTAAATACCGTCTATTTAAGCCCAGCTATATGGCTGTAGCTAAAGGACGCCTCTAGGGCTAAGGAGCTTGAGTTATGTATGAGATTTGGCTGGTAATCAACACTTTTTATGAACTGGCATTGGCCAATTTAAGCTTAGTTGTAAGCACTTTAATTGTCTGGCTGGTTCTAATGCTGGTGACTCAGTTGAGGAAAAAGCTACCGTGGAGCAAAGGCATCAAAGCTGCAACTGCAATGGGTATCATTGCTTGGATTGCATTTATTTTTATGGTGCCTGGTTTAACTAGATCGTCCTTTGCCAGCGTCAACTCAATTATTGACTGGCTAACAGTGATTGGCGTAGCCGGCGCTTTTGCCGGTTTATTGGCCCTATTTATCGGACCGCTGTATTTACTGGTAAAACGTTAAACAGGCGCTGATAAAAAAGAGCTGGCATCAGACACTACTGAAACCAGCCCTTTTCCTTTCTTATACAGCTGTCTTGGCACAGTAGCCGCTAGCAAAGATTGAGCTATATCCCGCTGTTGGCTCAAGCTGACAGCCACCGATTAGCTTTTCCAGTTCCTTTGAATTTCTTCCTTATCTAACATGCAAAACACCCAGCAAAACACAATCGACTCATAGTACAATTCAGCCCTGATTCTAGCTTGATGCAGTCCAACTATATTTCTCCGCATTTAAATCCCCTAGGTAACTCATGCCCACCACTTTTGCTGATCCTAAACGCTGGCTGGTTCTTCTGGCTGTCATGTTGGCATTTACGCCCGTTGTTTTGGATATGACCATTTTGCACGTTGCGGTACCGCGACTGACCCAAGCCTTGTCGGCTACTAATAATGAAGTTTTGTGGATTATTGATATTTATCCCTTGTTAATGGCTGGTCTGTTGGTGCCGATGGGGACTTTGGCTGATCGGATTGGTCATCGCCGTATGTTGATTATTGGTTTAGTGGTGTTTGGGGTTGCTTCGGGGCTGGCGGCATTTGCCTTTACTCCTGCGCTACTGATCGCCGCCCGCGTGCTGTTGGCTGTGGGCGGCGCGATGATTATGCCCTGCGTGCTGGGCATTATTCGCCGCACCTTTGAGGATGAAGCTGAGCGCGCCATGGCACTGGGGCTGTGGGGTATGGTGGGCGCGGCGGGCGCGGCAGTCGGCCCGCTGGTTGGCGGCGCCCTGCTGGAACATTTTTGGTGGGGCTCGGTGTTTCTGATCAATGTGCCAGTGATGCTAGTGGTGGCGCCCGCCTGTTTCTTTTTATTAACCCGGGACGCAGTGAGCGACTCGGGACATTGGCCGATTGGCCAAGCTGTTTTACTGATCCTCGGCATGGTGGCTGCGGTCTATGGCATTAAAGCTGGTTTTGGCGGCACGCAAACACTGCCCGTGGCTGCCGTGAGTGTACTGCTGGGTATGGCGCTGTTAATGATCTTTACCCGTAAGCAGTTCACCTCAGCCACACCGATGCTGGATCTCACGCTATTTTCCCATCCTGCTATTGTCGCCGGAATGATTATGGCTGCAGTGACCATTGGCGCGCTTGCTGGGGTTGAACTGACGGTCGCGCAAGAGCTGCAATATGTGCTAGGACAATCTCCGCTGCAAGCTGGCATCTTTATGCTGCCGATTATGATTGCTGCAGCCGTTGGTGGCCCGATTGCTGGCGGGTTGTTTAATCTATTTGGTCTGCGGGCAGTGTCGAGCCTGTCGCTGCTTATTTGTGCGCTATCCATGGCGTTGCTGGCTTTCAGTGACTTTAATCATCCAGGGCTGCTGGTGCCCAGCTTATTGGCAGTGCTCGGCCTGACCTTAAGCATCGCGCTGACGGCCTCGTCCATTGCCATTATGAGTGCTGTAGATGCCAGTAAAGGCGGCGCTGCTGGTTCATTGGAAGCCACCAGTTATGAGTTGGGTACTGGGCTGGGGATTACCTTCTTTGGGGTATTTATGGCCAGCGCTTTTGGTCGAGCGATGCAGGCTCCAACAGATTTGCCTGCTGACTTGGCTGAACGTGCGGCGCGCTCTATTGGGGACACCTACTTAGTAGCAGCAGAGTTATCAGCAAGCCAAGGTGCAGCACTGATTGCAGCAGGTAAAGCAGCCTTTAGCACCACCCATTCAGTCTTGCTCTCCACTTCAGCGGCAATGATCGGCCTACTCGCGGTGTTGGTATTTATGTTGCTCAGTAGTGAAGGTGAAACGGTATAAAAATCCGTTTTCGCATACAATACGCGCACTTTATAGCCGATTTGTGCGGCTGAAACGTTATTGCAGAGTTTAAACCCTTTATGAACACCCTAAACCGCCGCTTTTCCGTCGCGCCGATGATGGACTGGACTGATCATCACTGCCGTTATTTTTTACGCCTGATTACCAAGCGTGCGTTGCTGTATACCGAGATGGTCACCACTGGCGCGTTGATTTATGGCGCTACTGAGCGTTTTTTACGTTACAACCCCTCTGAGCATCCGTTGGCGCTGCAGTTGGGCGGCAGCAATCCTGCAGACTTAGCCACCTGCAGCAAGCTGGCAGAGCAAGCCGGTTACGATGAAGTGAATCTCAATGTCGGTTGCCCCAGTGATCGGGTGCAGAACAACATGATTGGTGCCTGTTTAATGGGCCACCCGCAGTTAGTGGCCGATTGCGTCAAGCAGATGCAAGATGCGGTGGAAATCCCAGTGACGGTTAAGCACCGGATTGGCATCAATGGTCGGGACAGCTATGCCCAGCTGTGTGATTTTATTGGCACTGTCAGTGAGGCCGGTTGCACAAGTTTTACTGTGCACGCGCGCATTGCGATCTTGGAAGGTTTGTCGCCGAAAGAAAACCGTGATATTCCGCCGTTGCGTTATGATGTGGCAGCACAGTTAAAAGCGGATTTCCCTGATTTAGAATTTATCCTCAATGGTGGGATTAAAACCTTAGATGAGTGCGCCGAACACTTACAAACTTTTGATGGTGTTATGATAGGGCGTGAGGCTTACCACAACCCTTGGATGATGAGTGAGCTGGATCATCAGCTGTTTGGTGATCAGCAGCGCCCCATGACCCGCACTTCGGTGCTGGAGGAGTTGCGTCCTTATCTGCTCGAACACCTTGCCCAAGGTGGTAAAGCGCCGCATATTACCCGGCATATTCTGGGTTTAGCCCAAGGCTTTCCAGGGGCACGGCGTTTTCGTCAACTGTTGTCTGCAGATATTTATAAAACCGATGAGCCTATGCGGGTTTATGATCAAGCCATTGCTGGACTCGATGGTCGTTAATTGACCTGAAACAATTGTATCCAATTCAACGCTCAGCTATGTTCTGAGCACCATTTTTAGCCCTAGATTGTGGCCCATTTATTATGACTTCAAAATTAGAACAATTAAAACGTTACACCACTGTAGTCGCAGATACTGGCGACTTTGATGCGATTGCACGGTTACAGCCGGTGGACGCCACCACTAATCCCTCTTTATTACTAAAAGCTGCAGCTTTCCCACGTTACGGCAAAATGTTGGAGCACATCCGTAAGGAATACGCCGGTAATCCGCACGCCGCTACTGAGCAGTTTGCTGTAGCGGTGGGCCGCGAGATTTTATCGTTGATTCCAGGACGGATTTCCACCGAGGTGGACGCACGCTTATCCTTTAATGAGCAAGCCACTTATGACTCTGCCCTAGGTTTAATTGAGCGTTATGAAGAGCATGGCGTGAGCCGTGATCGTGTCTTGATTAAGATTGCAGCAACTTGGGAAGGTATTCAGGCGGCCCGCCGTTTGGAGCAGCAGGATATTCAAACCAACCTCACTTTGCTGTTCTCTTTTGCCCAAGCCGCAGCCTGTGCCGATGCCGGCGTGTTTTTAATCTCGCCTTTTGTCGGCCGCATTTACGACTGGTATAAAAAGACAGACAACCGTGATTACGCCGGTGCGCAAGACCCTGGTGTACAGTCGGTGTCGCGCATTTACCGTTATTACAAAGGCAATAACTATCCCACCATTGTAATGGGTGCCAGTTTTCGTAATCTTGGGCAAATCGAAGAGTTGGCCGGCTGTGATCGCCTCACTATTAGCCCAGAGCTCTTAGAGCAACTGAGCAATGAGCATGCCCCATTGGAACGTAAACTGTTCGAGGATAGCCAAGGCGAAGAGCGCATTGAGATTGATGAGAGCAGCTTCCGCTGGGCGCACAATGAAGATGCCATGGCCACAGAAAAGCTGGCCGAAGGTATTCGTGCCTTTGCCCGCGACCAAGAGAAACTAGAGAAATTATTCAGTTAAAGGCTTACGCGCTGCTGTACAGCACAAATAACCAGCAGCGCGTTGCATTGCAGTTGCTATGACGGCGCGCTTTCTAAAGCTGTAACCAAATCACGAAACTCATCACGATTGGATTGATTTAAGCTCATCAGGATCTGGTGAGCTTCCAAAACCCGCTCTTTAACCACCTCTTCCGATTGATCCTGCTCGGGTAAGTCATCTAAACATTCAGGGCAAGGCGCAGGTGTATGCACCATATTAAACACTTGGTTAAAGCCCATTGAGTCTAACACCCGATTCACATCAGGATTGGTGCTCGCCAAAGTCGGCAGCATGCCAAATTTACGTTTAGACAAAATCGACAGCTTAGCCAACAAACCTAAAGTGGTGCTGTCGATACTGATGACTTCAGTTAAATCGATCACAATTGACTTAAAAGAATAGGCTTTGATGATCTTCTCAATGGTGTCATTGAGTGCTGAGCAAAAAGTTAAGCGCACCTCTCCGCTACACTTTAAAACAAAGATATCATTGTAGTCAGCACACTGTATTTTACCGTCACTCATGCAAGGTTCCTGCTTAGCACCAGCGTGGCGATATCATCGGGCATATTGTGGCAGTTAGCTAGCCCTAGACGCTTTACCAGCTCGGTATAATTACCCGCTGCAGCACTTACCAAACTCGGTAAAGCTGCTTCACTTTTAACTAAGCCGTCTTCCGGCAAGACATCGAAAATACCATCGGAAAACAAACTCAAACTAAATGCATTGGGTAGGATCATATGTTCATTATGGTATTGTGCTTGCTCAAATAAGCCCACGGGCTGGCCCTTACCGGCTAAAAATACCGCCTGTCCGTCACTGTATAAAATCGGTGAAGGTAAATGCCCGCCCACACTCCAGCATAATGAATTGTCACTGCTATCAATAATTGCGCAGATTAAGGTCACATGCCGTCCGGAACCGTAGCTCAGCAGACGCTGATTAATATGCGTCAATAACGAGGCGGGGGTGATAGAAGCGGTTGCTGTTGCAGCAGAAAAAACAAACTCTTGAACAATGCTCTTCATTAATATGCTGATTAATGCCGCTGCTGTACCACTGCCCGACACATCAGCCAGATAGAAAAGTATGCGACCATCCGCGAGAACGAAGTAATCCAACGAATCGCCGGTTAAATACAGTGCAGGAACAATACAATGCTCAAATCTAATGCCCTGTGCAGCCCAAGGTGTTTCTGGACGCACCTTTTCTTGCAGTCGTAAGCCGGCCAGCTGATCTGCCATCAATGCAGCCTGTTTTTCTTGCAATAACAACAACGCTTTAGCCGCTGCTTGATGATCTGTTTGCTGTGACATAACGGTTAAGTCGCAAAAAGTATTTAGGCGCAAAAGGTACTCTCATCGTCGACTTGATTCAAGCAGTCATAACCTTGAACACACTCCACTCTACCCTCTCTGCTGCACTTAAGCAGCACTCTGCAGAAGCTGATCATGCCTAGCTAATGGTATAGTCAGCCACATGGGCTTGGATGAAAGATTAGGCGGCGCCATAAGGCTATGGCGCGTACCTTAAGTGCCAAGCGCCATCTGCTTGCAGGCCACAGCCTATTTAAGTCGACGCTAGAAAGCACCTGCACCTCAGTAAGTCAGGATTTCAGCTTTTGGCACAGTTGTGACGTAGCAGGCTAGAAATCATCAATCACTTCACCGTCACGCACTTTAAACTCACGATTCTGCAAAAATGCATTACGCACAAAACGGTATCTATCACCCACAATCAAACGCTCGGTCGATAGTAAACTCGCTCGTCCATCCACCATATCTAAGGCAAGCATACTGTTACGCGCTCGCACATCATTGATATAGCGGTACGAAGAAGTGTAAGTTTCTGGATACAAAGCAGCTGCATCACGCACTGTACTTGGGCCTAGGAAAGGTAGGACCACATAAGGACCACTCTGCACACCCCAAGCACCTAGGGTTTGCCCAAAGTCCTCATCGTTGCGCTGCAAGCCCATTTTGGTTGCAACATCAAAAACACCTAACAAACCAAAGGTGGTATTAAAGAAAAAGCGTGCCGTATCTATACCTGCATCGCGCAATTTAAATTGCAGCACGTTGTTAGCCAGGTTATGCGTTTCACCTATATTACGGAAAAAATTATGCACCCCATCTTCAACCACATCTGGAGTGATTTTTTGGTACCCCTTGGCAATGGGTTTCAGGGTCCAGCGATCCACGGTGTCGTTAAAACGGAAAATCTTACGGTTTAATGTCTCCCATGGATCTTCATTTTCCCCAAAATCATCCCACTGATTATCCGGGTCGGTATAATCAGTCTGTTGCGCAGCTGCCATACTTGGCACCACCAAACAGCCTGCGACCAGTATGCTACCTAGCATGCAGCGCACGAATTTACTCTTAAAATGCTGCATAATGCACTCCAACTTTAAATAAAATAACGTCAATCGATTGATGCTGCGACAGTAACTATTTGCCCAGCACCCATACAGCATTTTATTGATCGGCCAAGCGCCAACCGGTGCCACCCTTACCGTCTTCTAATACAATACCCAAAGCGGTTAACTGATCTCGGATCCGGTCAGACTCAGCCCAATCCTTGTTTTCTCGAGCAACTAAGCGCGCAGCAATCAGTGCTTCAACCTCTGCAGCGTCGACGCGTTTTTCTGCACCGGCCTGTAAAAAAGCATCAGGCTCAAGTTGTAAAATACCCAAGACTGCACCCAGTTCTTTTATCCGCGCAGCTAAACCTGCAGCGGCCATTGGATCCTGCTTATTGATGCGATTGACCTCACGGGCCATCTCAAACAACACAGCACAGGCTTCAGGTGCATTAAAGTCATCATTCATGGCTTTTGTAAAGCGCTCAACATAGCTTTCACCGCCCGCTGCCGGGACCGACTCTATACCCTTTAGGGTTAAATAAAAACGTTCCAAGGCTGAGCGTGCTTCGCGCAAGTTGTCTTCTGAATAGTTAATCGGACTGCGGTAGTGACTGGAGACTAAAAGGTAGCGCACCACTTCAGGGTGGTACTTTTCGAGTACATCGCGAATGGTAAAAAAGTTACCCAAAGATTTGGACATTTTTTCACCATCGACACTCACCACGCCGGCATGCATCCAGGTGGTGGCATATTGCTGACCGGTGGCTGCTTCACTTTGCGCAATTTCATTTTCATGGTGCGGGAAGATCAAGTCTGGACCACCACCATGGATATCAAAACTATCGCCTAAACTGCAGGTAGACATCACCGAGCATTCAATATGCCAGCCTGGGCGGCCTGCCCCCCACGGGGAATCCCAACTGGGTTCACCAGGCTTAGCAGCTTTCCACAAGACAAAATCCAGCGGATCTTCTTTGGCTTCATCCACTTCAATGCGCGCGCCAATTTTCAAATCACTGATTTTGCGCCCGGATAATTTACCGTAGCCAATAAACTTAGCCACGCGGTAATACACATCGCCATTTTCTGCGGCATAGGCATAACCTTTATCTATTAAGGTTTGGATCATCTGTTGCATGCCAGCAATATGGCCAGTGGCTCGAGGCTCTTGATCAGGACGCAGTACATTGAGCTGACCTTCATCCTCATGCATCGCCACAACCATGCGCTCGACCAGTTGCTCAAAAGGCTCATTGTTTTCCTGTGCCCGTTGAATAATTTTGTCATCAATATCGGTGATATTGCGCACATAAGTTACATCGTAACCACTGTGACGTAACCAGCGGGTCACCACATCAAAAGCCACCATCACGCGCGCATGGCCAATGTGGCAGTAGTCATAGACAGTCATGCCGCAGACATACATGCGCACATGATTGCCCTCAAGGGGCTGCAACGGTTCTTTTTGTTTAGTTAACGTGTTGTAAATCGTTAAACTCATGCTTTCCCCCAAGAATCACGCAAGGTTACTGTGCGGTTAAAGACCAAGGCATCCGGCTTGCTGTCCACACTGTCTAAACAGAAGTAGCCTTCACGCTCAAACTGAAAACTCTCGCCCACTTGCGCCTGCAATAAAGACGGTTCAGCCCGGCAACCTTGTAATACCACCAATGACTCAGGGTTAACGTTGTTCAAGAAAGACTCACTGGTCTCCCCGTCTTCATCTTTATCTGGGTTAGCGGTGCTAAATAAACGGTCATACAAGCGCACTTCACACTCAACACTTTGTGCCACCGGTACCCAATGGATCACGCCTCTGACTTTACGTCCTTCTGGGTTTTTACCCAACGTGTCTGGGTCATAGCTACAGCGCAACTCAACAATATTGCCCGCTTCATCACGCACTGCTTCGTCAGCACGAATCACATAACTGCCGCGCAAACGCACTTCTGTGCCCGGCATTAAGCGGCGGTAACCCTTGGGTGGGTTTTCATCGTAGTCACTGGCATCAATATAGATTTCACGGGCAAACGGCAACTGGCGCACACCCATATCAGTTTTCGGATGACGGGGTAACTCTAAGGTTTGCTCTTGCTCTTCTGGGTAGTTGGTAATCACTACTTTAAGCGGCTTGAGGACACACATAGCGCGAGTGGCATTGCGGTCCAGATCCTCGCGGATGCAAAACTCCAGCATGCCTAAATCAACCACACCACCGGCACGGTTTACGCCGATCATATCGCAGAAATTTCGAATCGAAGCTGGGGTAAAACCACGGCGACGGAAACCACTAATGGTCGACATCCGTGGATCATCCCAGCCAGTTACGTGGTGGTCATCCACCAGTTGCTTAAGTTTGCGCTTACTGGTTACCGTGTAGTTTAAGTTTAAACGGGCAAACTCATACTGACGGGGCTTAGACGGCACTGGCAACTGCTCTAAAAACCACTCATACAATGGGCGGTGGTCTTCAAATTCCATGGTGCACATGGAGTGGGTAATCATCTCAATGGCGTCGGACTGACCGTGGGTAAAATCATAGCTTGGGTAAATGCACCAAGCGTCACCGGTCTGGTGGTGATGGGCATGACGAATACGGTACAAAATCGGGTCACGCAAATTCATATTGGGTGAAGCCATATCGATTTTAGCCCGCAGCGCCCGCGCACCATCAGGAAATTCTCCAGCGCGCATACGGGTTAACAAGTCGAGGTTTTCACTGACACTGCGCTCACGGAACGGACTGTTTTTGCCCGGCTCGGTTAGGCTGCCACGGTACTCACGGGCTTGTTCAGCGGATAAGTCACAAACATAAGCTTTACCCTGCTCAACCAGGTGCACCGCCCATTGATACAGCTGCTCGAAATAATCTGAGGCATAGCGGACGTCACCGTCCCATTGAAAACCTAACCAACGCACATCAGCTTTAATTGCATCAATGTACTCCTGCTCTTCTTTTGCAGGGTTGGTATCATCGAAACGCAAGTGACAGACACCACCAAATTCTTTAGCTAAACCAAAGTTAAGGCAGATGGACTTGGCGTGGCCAATGTGTAAATAACCATTGGGTTCGGGGGGGAAGCGCGTAACAATGCTGCTGTGCTTGCCTGACTGCAAATCAGCTTCAACAATAGAACGAAGAAAGTTCGCGGCGACATTTACGGAAGGATCTGACGTGCTCATGGGCTTTTAAATACTCATTACTGCCTAATACGGGTAGGCTGGCTCAAATAAAGTGCTTATCATACCTGAACCTGCCACCTCTCTGACAGGTCTATGACTTTTTAGCTTCTATGGATCGATTTAATGATTAAATTACATACCAATCACGGCGTTATCACCTTAAACCTCTTTGCTGACAAAGCACCGGAAACCGTTGCCAACTTTATTCAGTACGTTAAAGATGGCCACTATGACAACACCATTTTTCACCGTGTGATCAGCAATTTTATGATCCAAGGCGGTGGCTTCGACACCGAGATGAAAGAAAAAAGCACCCGCAGCTCAATTAAAAACGAAGCAAACAACGGTGTTTCCAATAAGAAAGGCACCATTGCCATGGCGCGTACCATGGAGCCGCATTCAGCCTCAGCGCAGTTCTTTATTAACGTGCAAGACAACGACTTCCTCGACCACACAGCACCCACCACTCAAGGCTGGGGTTACACCGTATTTGGTGAAGTGGTTGATGGTTTAGATGTGGTTGAAGCCATTAAAGGCGTGGCCACTACCAGCAAAAACGGTCACCAAGATGTACCGCGCGAGAATGTGATCATTGAAAAAGCAGAGCTCATCGAGTGATTTTGCTGATTTCTGATCTGCATTTACACGAGGAGCGCCCGGATATCACCGGCGCGTTCCTTGCGTTTCTGGAGCAACACGCCAAGCAGGCGCAAGCTTTGTATATCCTCGGTGACTTCTTTGAAGTATGGCTTGGCGATGATGCCATCAGCCCCTTTCAACGTTCCATCGCCGATGCGTTAAGTGCGGTGGCAGCAACAGGCACACAGATTTATCTGATGCACGGTAATCGTGACTTTTTAATCGGTGACGATTTTTGTCAACTGGCTGACTGCCAGTTACTTAAAGACCCCAGCTTAGTAAAACTGGCTGGCGAACCTGTGTTATTGATGCATGGCGATAGCTTGTGCACCAGTGATAAGAGTTACATTCGTTTGCGCAGAGTACTGCGTAACCCTTTAGCTTTATTTGTTTTACGCAACCTGCCACTGCGTGTGCGGCAACGCTTAGCTGGTGACTTGCGGCAGAAAAGCAAAACCAGCACCCGGATGAAAGCCGCTGATATCACTGATGTAAACCCCCAAGCTGTAACTCAGGTTATGGCACACTATAAGGTGCGCACATTAATCCACGGCCATACCCATCGGCCAGCTGTGCATGACCTGACGGATAATAAACAGCGCATGGTCCTAGGTGATTGGGATACCCAAGGCTGGTTTATTCAAGCCACGGCGAACCAGCTGGAGTTGCGCGCCCTGCCATTCCCTAACGCTAGCCCTACTACCACAACAGTCCCTTAAGCTTAGACTGCAGTACCTGTGGATGCTGTTGCTGGTTGCACCTTGGGCACACCACTGTGAAATCTAAATTCAGTGTCTTCGGTTAAAATGGCTGCTTGCTCAATTTCAGCGAAAAAGGCGATACGCTCAGTGATGGGCTGTTTAGCGTACAATTCTGCCATCCGTAAATAACCTTCAAAGTGACGCGCTTCGGCCTTTAGCAGTGAAGTGTAAAAGCGACCCAGTTCTTCATCAAGGTGCGGTGCCAGACGGTAAAAGCGCTCACAGGAGCGGGCTTCAATAAAAGCCAAAACAATCAGCGTATCAATCAGTTTGTCAGGCTCTTGCGGGGCGACATGCTGTTGTAAGCGCCGCGCATAATTGGACGGACTCAGCTGGCGGTAACGCATCCCGCGTTTTTTCATTAAAGCTGTAACTTGCTCAAAATGGCGTAACTCTTCACGGGCTAAGCGCGAGAGATATTGCTGCATTTCCTCCCGTTCAGCGTAACGAAACATTAAACTGAGCGCCGTGCCCGCTGCTTTTTTCTCGCAATTAGCGTGATCCAGCAGCAGTTCTTCTGGGTGTTTAAGTGCCCAATCAATCCAGCCTTGGGGAGTTTGGCACTGTAAAAATGCTTCAATTTCAGGTATTAACATAGACATACACTAGAGTCGAGAATGAATGTGCGCCATTATACGGAGCAGCAACAGAACAACCAGCCTTGCGTTTGATAAGCATCAATACCCACTCAGCAAGAAAGCTGGCACTCTAGTTGTAGAAGCGTTTTACACTTTAAAAGCCACAGGAAGAAAACTATGCAAGAGGTTCGTAATATTCTGGTTGTAGTGACACCCAATCAACCGGAAGGGCTCGCACTGCAACGCGCCAAGCTAATCGCCGGAGTCACTCACTCACGCTTGCATCTATTGGTTTGTGATAAGCGTGATCAGCACGGGGAATACTTGGCGGAAAAAGAGCGTGAGCTTAAAGAGGATGGTTACGAGGTAACCACTCACCAGGCTTGGCACGAGTCTTTTCATGAAACCATTATTAAAGTCCAGCAAGCAGAAAGCTGCGGCTTAGTGATCAAACAACATTTCCCTGAAAGCCCACTCAAGCGTGCTTTGCTCACTCCAGATGACTGGAAACTTTTACGCTACTGCCCTTGCCCGGTGCTGATTGCTAAAACCAACCGTCCTTGGACTGAAGGTTCTATTCTTGCCGCAGTGGATGTGGGCAATAGCAGCGCTGAACACAAAACACTGCATGCTAATTTAATCAGCAATGCCTATGAAGTTGCTGCTATTGCTAAAGCTAAATTGTATGTCTTTACCGCGCATCCCACACCTATGCTCTCAGCCTCAGACCCGACCTTCCAGCTGCGGGAAACCATTGAAGCTCGTTACCGTGAGCAATGCGCAAGCTTTGCCAAAGAGTTCGAGTTGGACGATGGGCAAATGATCGTCAAAGAAGGCCCAGCAGATGTATTAATTCCTGAGATGGCTAAACAACTGGATGCGGTAGTGACCGTCATTGGTACTGTGGCACGCACTGGCATTTCTGGCGCCTTGATTGGCAATACCGCAGAAGTGGTGCTGGATGCGGTGGAAACCGATGTACTCATTCTAAAGCCACAAAATGTAATAACCCAGTTAGAAAACCAGCTAGAAGCTAATTGACATCCTTTATTGACAGGTTCTTATTGGCTATCTGTAACCATAAGAACGATAATCACTAGACAGGGTGAAAAGCATGCTAGCTCTTGGTCTAACATGACATTTACTCTTCAATACACTGATTGCCCTTAACTTTATGGTGTTCTTAGCGTAGAATGGGCGCGCCATTTTGGGCAGTCACATCCAATAATTGAGGCTGTTTTCAAAGCGGCATGGTTTTAAAACCTCGGCGCTACAGCGTAAATAGCAATGAGAATACTCAATTCTCTTGTGTTTATGTCTGCTGGAAATACTTTGAAAACAGCTTCTGGAAAAGCCCCCTTCCTGATTGGGGGCCAATGATGAGGATAAAATACTGTGCTTGAAGCCTACCGTAAACACGTAGCAGAACGTGCTGAACAGGGCATTGTCCCCCAGCCACTCGATAGCGAACAAACCGCAGGTTTAGTTGAGCTACTGAAAAACCCACCTGCAGGTGAAGAAGAGTTCCTCTTGGACCTGATCACCAACCGCGTCCCAGCGGGTGTTGACGAAGCCGCTTATGTTAAAGCTGGTTTCTTATCAGCCATTGCTAAAGGTGAAGCCACTTCACCTCTGATTGACAAAGCACACGCTGTTAAGTTGTTAGGCACCATGCAAGGTGGTTACAACATTGAAACATTGGTTGCTCTTTTAGATAACCCTGAGTTAGCAGAACTCGCTGCAACTGAACTGAAGCACACCTTGCTAATGTTTGATGCGTTCCATGATGTTGCCGAAAAAGCCAAAGCTGGCAACGCCAATGCTAAAGCAGTGATGCAATCATGGGCTGACGGTGAGTGGTTCAAAGCACGTCCAGCGCTGGAAGAAAAAATCACTTTAAGCGTGTTTAAAGTGACTGGCGAAACCAACACTGATGACCTCTCCCCTGCACCTGATGCATGGTCACGTCCTGATATTCCCTTGCACGCATTAGCCATGCTGAAGATGGAGCGTGATGGTATTAATCCAGACGAGCCAGGCGTTGTCGGCCCAATCAAGCAAATCGAAGCGTTGAAAGCTGAAGGTTACCCTGTTGCTTATGTGGGTGACGTTGTTGGTACGGGTTCTTCACGTAAGTCAGCAACCAACTCAGTTCTGTGGTTCTTCGGTGACGATATCCCGAATGTACCTAACAAGCGCGGCGGTGGTTTCTGCTTTGGTACTAACATTGCACCAATCTTCTACAACACCATGGAAGATGCTGGCGCTCTACCAATCGAATTCGATTGCACTGATTTAAATATGGGCGACGTGATTGACGTTTACCCTTACAAAGGTGAAGTACGTCGCCACGGTTCTGACGAACTGGTGACTAACTTTGAATTAAAAACTGACGTTTTGCTTGATGAAGTACGTGCCGGTGGCCGTATTCCATTGATTATTGGTCGTGGCTTGACTGAAAGAGCACGCGCTGAGCTAGGTTTAGAGCCATCAGACCTATTCAAAAAACCTGTGCCACCTGCAGGCAGCGATAAAGGTTTCACCTTAGCGCAGAAAATGGTTGGTCGTGCATGTGGTTTAGCAGAAGGTCAAGGCGTACGCCCTGGCACCTACTGTGAGCCGAAGATGACCACCGTTGGTTCGCAAGACACCACAGGTCCCATGACCCGTGACGAGCTGAAAGACTTAGCCTGCTTAGGTTTCTCTGCAGACTTGGTGATGCAGTCGTTCTGCCACACCTCAGCCTATCCAAAGCCGATTGACGAAATCACCCACCACACACTGCCTGACTTCATTATGAACCGTGGTGGTGTTTCCCTGCGTCCAGGCGACGGTATCATCCACAGCTGGTTGAACCGTATGTTACTGCCTGACACCGTTGGTACCGGTGGTGACTCTGTTACTGCCTGACACCGTTGGTACCGGTGGTGACTCTCACACCCGCTTCCCAATTGGTATCTCCTTCCCTGCAGGTTCAGGTCTGGTTGCCTTCGCCGCAGCTACTGGCGTTATGCCACTGGATATGCCTGAATCAGTCTTGGTTCGCTTTAAAGGTGAAATGAAGCCTGGTATCACTTTACGTGACCTGGTTCATGCCATTCCTTACTACGCAATCCAGGAAGGTCTGCTGACTGTTGAGAAGAAAGGCAAGAAGAACATCTTCTCTGGTCGTATTCTCGAAATTGAAGGTCTAAACGATCTGACTGTTGAGCAAGCGTTTGAGCTGTCTGATGCGTCTGCTGAGCGTTCTGCTGCTGGTTGCACCATTAAACTGCCAGAAGAAGTGATTGCTGAGTACTTACGCTCTAACATTACGATGCTGCGCTGGATGATCAGTGAAGGTTATGGTGATGTACGTACCATTGAGCGTCGTGCCCAAGCCATGGAAGCATGGTTAGCCAACCCTGAGCTACTGCAAGCGGATGCTAATGCTGAGTACGCTGCAGTTATCGAAATCGACTTGTCTGAAATCAACGAGCCGATTCTGTGCGCGCCAAACGATCCAGACGATGCACGTCTGCTGTCTGAAGTTGAAGGTCGCAAAATTGATGAAGTGTTCATCGGTTCCTGCATGACCAACATCGGTCACTTCCGTGCTGCGGGTAAACTGCTGCAGAAAGTTGATAGCAAGATGCCAACCCGTCTGTGGTTAGCACCACCAACCCGTATGGATAAGTATCAGCTGACTGAAGAAGGCTACTACGAGACCTACGAGAAAGCCGGCGCCCGTATTGAAGAGCCTGGCTGCTCACTGTGCATGGGTAACCAAGCACGTGTTGAAACAGGTGCCACTGTGGTGTCAACCTCAACCCGTAACTTCCCCAACCGCTTAGGCGACAACACCGACGTATTCTTGGCTTCAGCTGAGCTTGCGGCAGTTGCCTCGATCACTGGTAAGTTACCAACAGTTGCCGAGTACATGGAGTACGCAGCAGACATCGACAGCATGTCCGCTGATGTCTACCGCTACCTCAACTTCGACCAAATGGCCAACTACACAGAAGCCGCTGCTAAAGCGACTATCCCTGTGCTAGAAGTGTAATTTAGCGTCGATTGCAACACTAAATGCCCCGCTTAATGCGGGGCATTTTTGTTTCAGTGGACTTTATACTCCGCTTTAATTCTTTACTCATTTGCCTACTGTCCGAACTGCTTAGAGTCTCGTACACTCAAAGCCTGTTACGGAGGTGGCGACAATGCGCACAACAGACAAAGACCAACCAGAAATGCTGCAGGCTTGGCGAGCACAAGCGCGCAACAAGCCTTGGCTTAGCCTAAGTTTTGCTGCGATTGTATTGCTCATTACTGTATTGATACTGGTCTCTATCTATCAAGGTCTACAGCTCGATCATTTTCATTATGCGCTTAGCGGCGGAATAGCAGGATTTCTTGCCACAGCATTTGGTGCGCTACTGATTTATTTCACCCAGTCCACCAGCATACGCAGCCAAGACAGTCTGCTCGGTTTTGCCGCAGGCATGATGCTAGCAGCCAGCGCCTTCTCATTGATTCTTCCAGGTATTGACGCAGCACAAGAGATTCTAGATCAACGTTTTTTAGCTGCAGGCATTGTGGCGCTGGGCTTAGGCCTAGGCACAATTATGATGCTTGGCTTAGATTATTTAATCCCCCACGGCCCAGCCAGCGAAACACTCTGTGAAACAGAATGCCAACGAGTCAGCGGGATTTGGCTGTTTGTCTTCGCTATTGCTTTGCATAATTTACCGGAAGGCATGGCCATTGGCATTTCCTTTACCCATGGTGATTTTAAAATAGGCCTGCCACTGACCATCGCCATTGCAATTCAAGATATTCCGGAAGGTTTTGCCGTGGCCTTAGCCTTGCGCAGCGTGGGCTTGAGCACTACTAAGTCTTTTCTGATTGGTGCAGCAACAGGACTGCTAGAGCCCTTAGGTGCCATTCTAGGCTTTGCCATGTCCAGTAGCGTGGCCTTGGCTTATCCAGTGAGTATGGGCTTAGCCGCAGGAGCAATGATTTTTGTGGTGTGCCACGAAGTGATTCCAGAAACTCACCGCAATGGCCACCAAGCGGCTGCAACATCTGGCTTGATGCTAGGCTTTGCGGTGATGATGTTTCTCGATACCGCGCTGGGCTAAAAACAGCTTAAGCAAAACCTGTTATTTATCTTTATTGCGCACAATTTTAATTTTATGGGTGAAGTCTGCTTTGCGGGTCACGCTAATGGCCTTGCGCGTCAGCGTATCTATGGTGATATTCCAGTTGCCCGTGCTGGGTACTTTTATCCGTGCCGGAAAATCTTCAAAAGCACCACCATAATAGGTATGGCGGCCACCATTTTTATAGCTGCGAAAATTGCGGTCATTCATAAGACGGATATTGCAGGTTTGCGAGCAGTGAATTATCACTGTGTCATCTTCATTTAAAAATTCTCGCCGATGTACGAACTTCATAATACCTATCACAAATCAATTATTTGCGGGTAATATACCACGTTAGTTCTCAGCAATTTGCATTAATCGCGCTCTGCCTGCTGCCCTTGCCGTTCGACCTTAAAACCCTAAATGATAAAGTCTATACTTCGTGTACTGCGAATTTACTTGCTTTGCTGTTGTGCGGATAAGCAGCTGCATGGCTGGCGAGCGTTCTTTTCGCCAGCCCTCTTCTAATCAAAAGCCCTTATGTTAACTCTAAAAACCAATCACGACCCACTGATTTTCAATATCCTCGCCTCCCGTATTGGCTACTTTATCGTCGGCATGGGTTTATCTATTTGGGCACCTTTAGTGCCTTATGTGCGTTTAAAAATACCCATGAGTGATGCCACCTTTGGCCTGATGCTGCTCAGTATTGGTGTTGGCTCATTGTGTTGCATGCCGATCTCTGCGGCGTTAACCAACCGCTTTAGCATTCGCCATTGTTTGAGCGTGATTACAATTGTTTTATTAGCTGCATTACTCGCCATGGCCACAGTGTCATCGTTGTGGCTGCTAGGGCTGGCTTTATTTTTATTTGGCGGCTCCCTCGGAGTGCTGGATGTGATTCTCAATATCCAAGGCTTAAGTATTGAAAATCGCGCCAATCGCAGCATGATGTCAAATTTTCACGGCATGTTTAGCCTGGGTACAATTGCCGGAGCAGGACTGATGATTGTTCTGCTGATGCTCGGTTTATCTGCTTTGCTCAGCACTTTGCTGCTTGTTGCTCTAATGCTGTTACTCAGTCTATATGCGGTCAAAGGTTATTTGGATGAGCGTACACTGCGCGGTGCGACAGCCTTTATCTGGCCCAACAGTTGGATCTTATTAGTGGGTTTAATGTGCTTTATTGTCTACTTAGCCGAAGGGGTTATTTTAGACTGGAGCGCTTTATTTCTCATTGAAGAAAAACAGATTGCAACCGCACAAGCGGGTTTAGGCTATGCCAGCTTTGCCGCAATGGTTGCCATAGGCCGTTTTTTGGGTGATGCGCTGGTGGACATGTTTGGCCGTGTACGGATTATTAGCGGTGGCGGCTTGCTGGCTGCAGGCGGTATCGCCCTAAGTATTGTCAGCCCACACTGGAGTGTCGCATTGCTTGGTTATGCTTTATGTGGGTTGGGCTGCGCCAATGTGTCACCAGTGCTGATTTCTTCTTTAAGCAAGCAGTCCCATATGCCAACCCATCTGGCAATCACTGCAGCCACCACCATTGGCTTTGCTGGCGTACTGGCAGGACCTGCAATGATGGGGGCAGTTGCGCACTACAGCTCATTAAGCGCAGCATTTGCCGTGTTAGCGGCTGCTTTATTGCTGGTTGCCGCCTGCGGACCTCGCTTTAAGTAAAACCGTGATGAATAATAACTAGGTTAGCCCCGTGCATACGGGGAACACTTTTAAGCGCCTTTTTAAGTGGTTTGGTGATGCGGTTTAGCCCCGTGCATACGGGGAACACTAAACATCATCACGCAACGGTATTACGCCAAACGGTTTAGCCCCGTGCATACGGGGAACACGCCACCTTATAATGGTACATTTGAGGTATAGACGGTTTAGCCCCG
>CAJDVK010000014.1_pt1 | contig 150452 bp, 133 predicted proteins | sample 7391401 | NCBI WGS metagenome assembly CAJDVK01 (sample SAMEA7055696, study PRJEB34461) | soil metagenome | biome: terrestrial ecosystem; feature: Peninsula; material: soil | place: Antarctica | collected 2016
TTTTGTCACTGTTAAAGTGATCGCCGGATACTCTTGCGCGGCTTCGCCCACTGTACCAAAACGCACATAATTACTGGGCTGCAGCGGTCCATCACTGACTGTGGCCACATCGCTTAAGTAAATTGCTCGCCCCTCTTGCACTGCGACAATCAGCTGGGCTACTTCCTGCGCATCACTTAAAAACCGTCCAGCATCAATCTGCACTTGCTGATTGCCCTGCACCAGATTGCCTACTGGTAAACCCAAGTTAGCCGACTGCAGGGTGGCACGCAGATCATTCACGGTTAAACCCAGCGCACTTAAACGCCCCGGATCAAGATCAATCCGGACTGCACGACCCGGGCCACCAATACTGCGCACTTCGCGAGTCCCAGGTACGCGCTTTAACTCAATCTCGATACTGTTGGCAATGCGCTGCAAATCATACGCACCGGTATCGGCAACAGTGCTATATAAAGTTACTGCGACAATCGGCACATCATCAATGCCCATAGGCCGAATAATGGGCGTTAACACACCTAAATCTCTGGGTAACCACTGCTCATTGGAGCGCAAGGCATCGTGCAAATTAACCAAGGCATCATTGCGCGGCACACCGACCTCAAACTGTACCGTGAGCACCGCCATACCTGGCTGCGACACCGACATCACATGCTCAACCCCAGCCATTTGCGAGAGCACTTGTTCAGCTGGTGTGGCCACCATGCTTTCCACATCCCGTACTGCAGCACCAGGAAACGGAATAATCACATTGGCCATGGTGACATTAATTTGCGGCTCTTCTTCTTGCGGGGTGACGAGAATGGCAAAAATACCCAGCAATAATGCCAACAGCGCCAATAACGGAGTGATTTGTGCCGACTGAAACGCCGCGGCAATACGACCGGACAAACCCAGTTCAGGACGCATACCTACTCCTTACTCACCGCATGGCGATCCAGTAAAACCCGTTCGCCAAGGGACAGCCCACTGCGCACTTCAACCTGATCATTGTCAGATGCACCCAAACGCACCTGCCTTAACAGTGGCTTGCCTTGTTCGCTTAACACATACACAGCGGTCAACTCGGCGCGTTGAATCACCGCTGCTTTGGGAATAAATAAGCGCTGCGCTTGTCCTGCCACTGCAGGTTGCAGTAACTGAACTTTGACATGCTGACCAGGGAATAAATCACCCTGTTCATTGGCCACAGCAATGCGTAACAGCATGCTGTGGGTAGCGCGATCAGCAGTGGGTAGCACTTGCACACTTTGCACTGTTAGCGCCCGTTGCCCATGCAGCACACGCACCGCTGCTGTATCTTTTTCAGTTAAGCGCGCCTGTTCAGCAGCAGCCACTGGAACCGAGACACTGACCCGCAATGCCTTAGGATTAAACAAAGACAGTAACGGCATACCGGGCATGGCCATATCCCCTTGCATCACTGGCACATCAATCACTACACCAGCATAGGGCGCACGAATAATAAAAAAATCAGTGGTGACCTGCGCTGCTTGTGCTTGGGCCTGTTGCGCTTTAAGTTGCGCTGCCGCAGCTTGTTGCTGGGCTTGTACACGTTCTAAGGCGGCTTGACTGATGTAGTTTCTGGCAAACAGCTGCTGCTGGCGGTTGAGCTCTTGGTTCAAGGCATGCAACTCAGCACGCAACGCATCCACTTGCGCAGTTACCGCTGCTTGCTGTTGCTTGGCATGGGTGGCATCAATCTGCAACAACACTTGCCCAGCGCGTACCTGGTCCCCTGCGCTGACCTCTATATGTTGAATAACACCTGACACTTGCGCCGCAATCGAGGTTTCAGTTACCGCTTCAATATGCCCTTCATAAGCCGCACTGTTGGCTAAAGATCCGCCCGTGACTTGCGCAGTTTTCGGATCTTGAGCAATGGCACATGTGCTGATTAATGCACCTACAACAACAAAAAGCACCTGTCGAATTATCGTCACTAGCGCGCCCTCAGAAATAGTTTACACAATTCTTAAGTGAGTATGTCGCTACACTTGCAGATAAGCAAGCAGCAGCGACACCGCCAGTTAATAGGCTTAAGAACTCTGAGGTTATGGAAGTATTGCTAATAGGTTGTGAGCAGCTTGCCACTTAAAAAACAATAAACAACGGCACAAACAGCTCACTTGGAAACAGCAGTGTAAGGCTCAGCTGTTAAAGAATCATAAATTACATCAACCAGCCAGTCCTGCTCTGCAAGCGGATAACGATCAGCAGCTAAGCGAATATTGCCGTCCACTCCAGCCGCCACTGCTTGCCTATCCTGCCCCATGCGAACACGCACCTGCTGTATTTCCATAGCACCTGACTCAACCTGTATAGCAGCCACTGCACTGCGTATTTCTGAGTTAATGTGTTTTGGGGTGATTAAAAACCAAACAGAATATCAGGTTCAAGCACCGTGATTTAGATGCTTGAGCTTAATTGCGAGAGATGGTATCTACATTTAGAGTTTTTAAAACACACAAAGGAATGCGCATAGAAAATTCTCTTAAAGCGAACACAATACAGAGAAGCAGAGATGCAACACAGGGAGGGGTGCCGGTATTGGGTGATTAGAATATAAAAAACAGGCACAAAAAAGCCCCAATTAAGGGGCTTTTTTATTCTTTAGGCTTATCGAGCCTTTAGATGGTGCGGACAGAGAGACTCGAACTCTCACACCTCGCGGCGCCAGAACCTAAATCTGGTGTGTCTACCAATTCCACCACGTCCGCATGTTGCTAACACATAAAGCTCTGTACAGAGCTCTATGTTTTCCGAATATGGGGTGGACGATGGGTCTCGAACCCACGACACCGGGAATCACAATCCCGTGCTCTACCAACTGAGCTACGCCCACCATATTGCAGCTTACTACTATAACACACTTTTCCCGTTTGCCCTAATGGCGCGCCCGGCAGGATTCGAACCTGCGACCACCCGCTTAGAAGGCGGGTGCTCTATCCAACTGAGCTACGGGCGCTTGCTCTATCACTACTAAGTAGCAACTGACCAAGGCTCGAATGCTGTCCAATAAATTGTTCAGCTTTCGTATCCAGCTCCGGGCTGTACTGGGTAAGCGGGGTGAATATTACCGATGGTTATTGAGCACGTCAAGCATTATTTAAAAAGAATCAATGAGTTACTCGCAAGAGACAAATACTTGCCTCGCTTCTTTGCCCGATGTCGCTGGTCGTGCGAGAATAGCCGCATCTTTTTTTTACTCATATTAGTATGGCCCACTACCTCATGACAGCACAATTGATTGACGGCAAACAGATCGCCGCAAATATTCGTCAAGATATCACCCAGAAAGTACAAGATCGTCTCAGCCAAGGTTTACGAGCACCTGGCTTAGCGGTGATTTTAGTTGGCAACGATCCAGCCTCTGAGGTTTATGTCGCCCACAAACGTAAAGACTGTGAACAAGTAGGCTTTCAATCGCAAGCTTATGACCTACCCGCCAGCACCACACAAATAGAGCTGCTTGATTTAATCGACCGGCTTAATGCTGATAACAATATAGATGGCATTTTAGTCCAGCTACCCCTGCCAGATCATCTTGACTCCTCTTTGTTGCTCGAGCGCATCAGTCCTTATAAAGATGTTGATGGCTTCCACCCATACAACATTGGTCGCCTGGCCCAGCGCATGCCGTTAATGCGCTCCTGTACCCCAAAGGGCATTATGACCCTCTTGGAACACACTGGCGTGGATTTGCATGGTTTAGATGCAGTGGTAGTTGGCGCATCCAATATTGTTGGTCGCCCCATGGCATTTGAATTGTTATTAGCCGGCTGCACCACTACTATTACCCACCGTTTTACCGAAAACTTAGAAGAGCATGTGCGTCGCGCTGACCTGGTGATCGTTGCTGTGGGCATTCCTAACTTGGTGAAAGGCGAGTGGATTAAACCAGGTGCCATAGTGATCGACGTTGGTATCAACCGCCAAGACAATGGCAAGCTGGTCGGTGATGTAGGTTTTGCTGCAGCCTTGGAGCGTGCCGCCTGGATCACCCCTGTGCCTGGCGGTGTTGGCCCCATGACCCGCGCCAGCTTGCTGGAAAATACGTTGCAAGCATGCGAGCAAGCAGAGCAAGCATAATCACTGACTGTGCAGCCTCACCCTGCTGCACAGTCTCCTGAGGTTTTTATCTACCCAGCACTGCAAAGGCGGATAAAACCAGCTTTACAAACACTTCTTGATCATCGCATTGATTTTCTGCGCCCGCGGATCCACCAAGACGCTGGCCCCAAGGCTGTTGGTAATAAACGCTACGCTCACTTCCCGCTCAGGATCGGCGCAGCCTAACGTGCCACCGGCACCTGGATGGCCAAAACCCTGCTCACCTAAAGCATAGCTGGCGGGCAACTGATCAACCTGCTCCAGCATGCAGCCCAAACCAAAACGTGTGCTGGTTTGTAAGGTTAAGTCCGCGCCTCGACTATGCTCTTTTAACATATCGGCGAGCATCTCAGTGTCGAGTAACTGATTTTGTAATAATCCAGTATAAAACCCTGCTAAACCCCGCGCGGTACTGTGCGCATTAGCTGCTGGCTGCTGCATGCGCCGCCACTCAGGCTTATTGCTGCTGGTCATCATGGACGGTGGATTGGCAAAGGCTTTGGCCACCATGCCTTGCGGTTCATTGCCGATGGCTTTGATTAAGCGCATGGATGCCGCATCAGCCAAGACACCTTTCATCCGCATCACATCGCCCACTTGCGGCAATTGCTGTTCATTCAGGCCTAAATACAGCTCTAACTGCAAAGGTTCAGCAATACGTTTAGCAATTGCCTCCCCCGGCTCACGGCCGTCAACCCGGCGAATCAACTCGCCAACCAACCAACCATAGGTCATTGGCGCATAACCATGGGCACTGCCCGGCGTCCACCACGGTGGCGTACTTTCCACTGCAGCAACCATTTGCTGCCAGTCGTACAGTGTTTCTGGCGCCACCGGTGCCAGCAATGCAGGCAGCCCTGCTTGATGGCTGAGCACATGGCGCAGGGTAATTTGCTGTTTGCCATGCAGGGCAAACTCGGGCCAATACTCAGCGATTGGCGTATCCAGTTGTAAACGCCCTTCAGCCACCAACTGCAGCAATACCACCGCTGCCACCGGCTTGCCGCTGGAAAAGATATTCACCAAAGTATCGCGCTGCCAAAGCTGCTCGCCATGGCGATCAATCACTCCACCCCAGACATCCAGCACTGTTTCCCCTGCAACCTGCACACATAACGCTGCACCCCGCTGCTCCGGGTCTTCAAGTATCTGGCTAAACACATCCAGAACGCTGGAAAATGCACTATCACTGATGCCATCGAGATGCATACTGACCTCTTTTATAACTGTAAGTAGTTAATCGATTTCACGCCGAAACGGCGGTAACGAATTTAAAATTGCTGTGCCGTATCGCTGGGTGACTAAGCGGCGATCCAATAAAGTGATACTGCCAATATCTTGTTCATTGCGCAGCAAACGTCCACAAGCCTGAATTAAGCGCAAGGATGCATCTGGCACGGTAATTTCCATAAACGGATTACCGCCACGGGCTTCAATCCATTCCGACAAAGCTGCCTCTACCGGATCATCCGGCACTGCAAAAGGAATCTTAGCAATCACCACATGCTGGCAATAGGCGCCGGGCAAGTCGATGCCCTCGGCAAAGCTGGCTAAACCAAACAAGACGCTGACCTGGTCTTGATCAATTTGCGCTTTATGTTTCGCCAAGGTTTCTTGCCGGGATAAATCACCTTGGATTAGCACCCGCTTACGCCACTCGAGGTCCACACCGGCGAATACATCACGCATTTGTCGACGGGAAGAAAATAACACTAAACTGCCCTGGGCGCCCTCCAGAATGCCCGGCAAATCACGCACAATGGCTTGAGTATGGGCGTCAGAGTCACGGGGATCTGCTCGTAAATCAGGTACGCGCAAGACGCCAGCATCGGCATATTTAAAAGGACTGGGCACCACAACTTTAACTGCTTCACGGGGCAAGCCAGCGCGCATATTAAAGCGATCAAACTTACCTAAGGCGGTTAAGGTTGCTGAAGTCACCAAGGCACCATGGGCTACATTCCATAAATGTTGACGCAAAGTCTCCGCCGCCAGAATAGGACTGGCATTGACTTCGATATCAAAACTACCACCTGCATCGGCTAACGACAGCCAGCGTGCCATGGGTGGGCTTTTCTCAGGATCCTCAGCAGTAAACGCCGTCCACAGTTCTTGGTTGTTTTCAGCCCGAGCACATAAACTACCAAACAACGGGTACCATTCCTCGGCCTGATGACTGGGCACGCCTAGGCCTGGCTCATCATCCATGGCTTTTTTCAACAATTCAGTCACACGGCTGAAAATGTCCGCCAGTTTATTAAATTCTTTTTTCAGCTCAACCCCCAGCTCAGCCAACTGCTCTGGGACTACACCACCGATAAAGCGATAGCGGGGTTTATCATAACTGTCCGGATCGGTATTGGGCTTAAACTGCGCCAGTTGCTCACAAAAAGTAAACATAAACTGCATTTGTGTGCGCAGGCTTTTGGCCATTGCGGGCACCGGCTCTAATAAGCGCCCGAAATCCCCAGGTAAAGGGTTCTGCGCCAGTAAGCGGGTTAAGTTTTTTTCCACCTGCCCAAGCCAATCCGCTGTAGAGCGTAAACGGGTAAAGTGAGCAAAATGGTTAATGGCTTTATCCGGTAAGTGATGGCCTTCGTCAAATACATAAATGGTTTCGCGAGGATCGGGTAATACTGCGCCGCCACCTAACGCTAAATCAGCCAAAACCATATCGTGATTGGTAACAATCACATCCACTTTAGTCATACCTTCGCGGGCTTTATAAAAAGCACACTGCTGAAAATTAGCGCAGTGACGGCCAGTGCATTGGGTATGGTCGGTGGTCACCCGCGACCAGATCACATCCTCCAACACTTGCGGCCACGTATCACGATCACCATCCCAGCGATTACTGGCCAATTTTTCAATCATGTCGCTAAACAGTTTCTCGCTGTCGCTATCCACATCAATGTGAAAACCTTCATCGGCAAATAACTCTGCGGTAGCCTGCTCAGCTTCACCTTGTTGTGATAAAGCATCTAATTTAGATAGGCACAAATAACGACCACGGCCTTTGGCAAGGGCATAGCTAAAGGTTAAACCACTGTTTTTAATAATATCAGGGAGGTCTTTATCAACGATTTGTTCTTGCAAAGCGACCGTTGCCGTCGCTATCACTAAACGTTTACCCGCTGCACGGGCCGCCGGAATAGCAGCTAAACTGTAAGCGACGGTTTTACCGGTTCCAGTACCGGCCTCGATCGCCACCACCGCTGGGGCTCCAGAGCGCTTGCCCTCTTCATCCACGGCAATGGCGCCCAAGGCTTTGGCTACTTCAGCAATCATTAGACGCTGACCATAACGGGCTTTAAGATCTTTGCTATCCAAAAAGCGTGTATACGCACTTTGAATGGTGTTTTTTAATTCATCGCTGAGCATGCTGCTTCCACTTTCTCGAACTGTACGTTTGTTCAGTGCCTACTTAAAAACGTATAATAGCCTGCTTAAACACTTTGTGCTCTACGGATTCAAAATGACTGCCTTATCTCCCTGCCCTTGCAACCCCAATACAACCTATCCAGCCTGTTGCGGCCGCTACCATGCTGGCGAACCGGCCAACAACCCACAAACGTTAATGCGCGCGCGTTACAGCGCCTACGTTAAGGGCGATATTGAGTTTATTATCGCGACCAGTTTGCCAGTGCAGCAAACACAGCTTGATACAGCAGCCATGACTGCATGGAGCCAGAACAGTCAGTGGCTTGGCCTTGAAGTCTTAACAGAAACCCTCGCGCCGGATCTACGCCATGCCACTGTTGATTTTATTGCCCACTGGCAAGATACTCAGGGCCAGCAACAGCATCAAGAAAAGTCGCTATTTATTAAACCCGCTGAGCGCTGGTACTTTTATGATCCCAATGTACCGCTGACAGCTGAGCGCAACGCGCCCTGCCCCTGCGGCAGTCAGCGCAAGTTTAAAAAGTGCTGTGGCCCCTACCTTTAAACTCAATTTTCAACCTTGACTCGCGGCGCAACAGCATCACACAAGCCTGCTCTGCCGCAACAATGCAAGCTGCATCGGCTGGGAGATTCACACTCAGCGACGCAATACTTTGCCCCAGCTCCCTTTGCCCAGCCAACTATTTGATATATAAGCGGTAAACAGGCACTGTGGATGTTTTATTTACTCTGCCGCACATTTGCTTGATACACTGCCCGCCAGATTTGGAGTTAAGTAATGAACTATTTGGCAATTATAAAAAAAACATCTGCATACTTAGTTTTGCTTGTCGTATTTTCTTATCTTGGCGGCTGCTCCACTGGCGCAGGCAGCAAGTTCCAAGACCCTGAAATCCAACTGGTGGATGTGGAGCTGGTTCGCGCTCGTTTGCTGGAACAGCAATTTATTCTGCACTTCCGCATTGATAATCCAAACTCAAAGAGCTTTCCCATGCGCGGTATGAACTACCGTGTACTGCTCAACGACACCCCACTCGCCACTGGCAGTAACAGCCAATGGCTGACAATACCCGGCAATAGCCATGCTTACTTGAAAGTGCCCGTCAACACTAATTTATGGCGGCATATGAAAGTCGTTATACGCATGCTGGAAAACCCCAGTCAGCGCATCCACTACACGCTCTATGCTGAGATAAAAACCGGTCTTTTATTCAGCAAAAAAATCAATATCGTTCGCCACGGTGATATCATTCCGGGCGACTACATTCGCGAGTAATAGCTATGTCCTCTACAGAACACGTTCACGGCCCTGACTGCCAACATGATCACCATGACCACGGGCACACTCCCCATGTTCACGGTCCACACTGCAACCATGGCCCCCAAGAGCCATTACGCAATCCATTAAAAGATATTGGCCGTAACGATCCATGCCCATGCGGCAGCCAGAAAAAATACAAAAAGTGTCACGGTGCTTAATATGCTTATGTTCTCTATGGTTGCTGGCTCTATTTTTATTCTAGCGTTAGCGGTTTATTCAATCATTCTATGGCGTCGGATATGGCTGCAAGAACGGCAACGGCAGCAGCAGCGCCAACACCAGCAAACACTGCAAAAACAACGGCTCAAGGATGACTTAATTGTTTTAACTGGAAGCTTTTTAACCGAGCAAATGCCTTGGGCTGAAGGCTGCATTCGGATCAAGGTTATTTTAGATCACTACGATGCAGAGCTGAGCATGCAACCGGACAACCAAGTGCTGCACGAAGTATTCGCCGCCACTGAAAACATCCCCACCCATGAAGCGTGGCGCAACTTAAGCAGTGCGGAAAAAAAGCCCTATCAACAATTGCTCAATGAGCTTGAGTTGCAACACAAAAAAGCCTCTACCCAAGCAATTAAACAACTGCAGCAACAGTTGCAAGATTAATCAGGGTTGCTTGGATCCACATGGGTCAGCTCGAGGCGTGCGCGGTCTTGCCATTGTTCAGCAATTTCAGTTTTGACCGCCACGCCCAACTGTTGAAAGTCACTGGCTTGTTTGATTAAGTTACCGCGACCATTGACCAGCTGATCACAGGCTCGGCGATAGGCCTCTTGCGCCCGATCCAAACTGCTGCCAATACCATCCATACTGCCGAGAAAAATCCGTAACTTATCGTAAACTTTACTGGCCCGCTCAGCCAACTCAGCGGTACTGCGGCTTTGCTCCTCAAAGCGCCACAACTGCCGCACTATGGTCAAACTGGCCAGTAAAGTACTGGGTGTGGCAATTAAAATATTTTGCTCAATGGCACGCAATAAAATGCCTTCGTCGGCCCGCACTGCATCAGCAAAAGCCGACTCAATGGGCACAAACATCACCACCATATCTGGTGCATTAACACCGGGCAAAGCTGCATAATCTCGCTCAGCCAACTCTTTAACCCGAGCACTGAAAGCTGCCACATGCTCGCCTAGCGCTTGCGCCTGCTGAGTGTCACTCTCAGCATTCACGTAGCGTAAGTAGGCGTTTAAAGAGACTTTGGCATCAATAATTAAGTGTTTATTTTGTGGCAAGTAAACAATGGCATCTGGGCGCTGCCGCCCCTCGCTGGTGCTGAAGCTGACTTCGCGGGCGAAGTCGGTACCAAGTTGTAGGCCAGCCCGCTCCAACACATTTTCTAAAATCAATTCACCCCAATTTCCTTGCGCTTTTTTCTGACCGCGTAGCGCATTACTCAGTTCATGGGCTTCTTGAGTAATCTGCTGATTGAGCTCTTTGAGCTGCAATAACTGTTGCTGTAACGATGCCTGTTGCTGGGCATCTTTATGGTGAATATCTTCAACCTTCTGGCGAAAGCCATCAATTTGCTCACGGAAGGGTTTAAGCATCGCTTCCAGTGACTGCTGACTGCTCTGGGTGAGCGCTTGGCCTCGGGCATCGAAAATCTGCGTGGCCAGCTGCTCAAACTCCAACTTTAACTGCTCCCGACTGTCTTTAAGTAATTGCTGCTGCTCCAATAAGTGCTGTTCTTTTTGTGCACTCAAACTGCGCAACGAAGCGTAATCCTGCTGCAACTGCTGATGTGTCTGCAGCAACTCTTGATACAGTCTTTGTTGTTCGAGCAACGCTTGCTCACGAGCCTGTTGCTGCTGTTTAAGCTCACGGTAACTGGCTTGCGCACCGTCGGCCAGACTGCGCCCTTGCAGCAGCTGCTCATGTAAGCTGCTGTACTCGATCTTTAACCCTTGGTAATCCGCCTCACGTTGCTGTAACTGCGCATAAAGCTGATCTTGCTGACTGCCAAACACTTGCAGATCTGTATCCTGCTCATGCAATTGCTCCTGTGCAGCCAGCAGGCTTTGCTGCTGTTCAGTTATCTGGCGCTGCAACCTCTGCCCACGCAACAATTGCAACACAACAATAGCGAGCAATAATACAACGGCTGCAAGCAACGGCACTGTGTAGTGACTGAGCTCCTGCGCGACTAGGCTGAGCATAGTTTCTCTTTGCTCGAGGTTGGCAGTTGCTGAAGATCATTTTCGCGCGCCTCTTTAGCCACTTTTACAAAGCATAGCATCCACTGTGCCACACTGTGGCCATCGTGCTCTTGGGCTAAACTTTGGCAAGCTGCTTGGTACTCTTTAGGGCAGTAGATCGATTCGCGCAGGCTGAGTAAACCGCGAGAAAAATCATGGGTAAACTCTGGATGCCCCTGAAAACATAACACCTGCTGCCCCACAACAAAGGCAGCATTCTGGCAAAACTCACTGCTGGCTAATAATTCTGCGCCATCTGGCAAGGCTGTCACTTGGTCTCTATGACTGATCAACAGTTGAAACTCATCCACATCACTGGGCAACCATTTTGGTTTGTGCTCGATGGTATAACTGTGCATACCAATGCCCCAGCCTTTATCCGAACGCTCAGCAATACCGCCTAACACTAAAGCAAGGATTTGATGGCCGAAACAGATCCCCAGTAAAATATCACTCTGGGCAAAACGCTCAGCTAAGTATTCACGCAGCCTGACAATCCACGGATCGTTGGCAAAAGAGTCTGCTTTACTGCCAGTCACTAAATACGCATCAAAGGTTTGACTGGCATCAGGATAATCACCCTGCACTACATTAAATATTGAAAATTCCACCGCAGTGTTTTGCGCCTGAAATAACTCAACAAACATCCGACCAAAACCCACAAAGGGCTCTGCTAAGGTAGGATGCAAATCATCTGCCTCTAAAATACAAATACGTAAGGTCATTAATGCACCTCAAAAAACTACTGATTAAACACACAGTATAGATGAAATCAGCCCGCACCGACAAAATTCCAACGGCTCATTCTGTCTCGAACCATTAAAACTCTTCTATACCATTATCTATAAGCACAAAAAAGCCGACTCAGCCTTAAGCTTGAGTCGGCTTTGCTAATCTGCTGACGCTTCAGTTACCAGCGTCACATTTTACAGATTAATCTTCGCGGTAACGGCGCAATTTCAACGCCTTGCCCACCACTCGCGTGTCTTTCAACTTACTCAGCAAGTTGTCCAAGCCTTCTTCTGGCAACTCAACCAAGCTAAAGCTTTCACGTATTTGAATACGCCCAATGGCGTCGCGGGATAAGCCACCTTCATTTAGGATAGCGCCGAGCAAATTACGCGCAGCGACACCGTCGCGATTACCCAGCGCTGTACGGCAACGCACTTTACCTTCACTCAGAGCTAAAGGTGCACGACGCTCACGGCCACGTCCTTCTCCGCGGCCATCACGGGAGCCTCGCTCACGATCATGACCACGACCACGCGGCGCCAGTACCGGTTGCTCACGTTCAACGCCAGCTAAGGTAAAGGCTTGACCTTCAGTATTTTTCGCCAATAAAGCCAATGCTAAATCTTCGGCACTGCAGCCTAACTCTGTGATTAAGTGGGCTAATAATTCCGGGTTGTGACTCTCTGTATTTTTAACCAACGGCGCTAAGCCTTGGGTTAAACGGCGAATACGTGCTTGCAGAATGGTTTTTGCATCCGGCAAGGATATCTCCGCAACTTTCTGCCCAGTCACACGCTCAATCACCTGCAGCATACGACGCTCACGCGGGGTCACTAATAATAATGCACGACCTTCACGGCCCGCACGACCGGTACGGCCAATACGGTGCACATAGGACTCTGGGTCATAAGGCATATCAATATTAAACACGTGAGTGATGCGCGGCACATCAAGACCACGGGCAGCAACGTCAGTTGCAATCACGATATTTAAGCGACCGTCTTTTAATGAATCAACCACACGCTCACGTTGATTTTGTGCGATATCACCATTGAGTGCAGCAACCTTATAGCCTTTTGCTTCCAGTGCAGCAGCCATATCCAGCGTTGCTTGCTTAGTACGAACAAAGCCAATCATTGCGTCAAAGTCTTCGACTTCAAGCAAACGCAAGACCGCATTGACTTTTTGATCTGCGTGGACCATTAAGTGGGCTTGCTCAATGCGAGCCACAGTTTGCGTTTTGCTGGCAATTTTTACTTGCTTTGGCTCACGCAAATATTTTTCGGCAATGCCGCGAATCGACGCTGGCAATGTGGCAGAAAACAATACTGTCTGACGTGACTCAGGCATGGCATTGAAAATAATTTCCAAGTCATCCATAAAGCCCAGTTTTAACATCTCGTCAGCTTCATCAAGGACTAAAAACTTAATCGTCGACAGCATGCCGCCATTACGGCTGAGGTGATCCACTAAGCGCCCTGGGGTTGCCACAATCACTTGTGCACCTAAACGAATAGCTCGCAATTGCGGCCCCATAGGTGCGCCACCGTAGATGGCTACAACATTAACGCCGGACATATTGGCGGCGAAACTTTCAAAGGATGTGGCCACTTGCAGGGCCAGCTCACGGGTCGGTGCCAGCACCAACACTTGTGGTTCACGACGCGCCGGATCAATCTGCGATAAAATAGGTAAAGCAAAGGCAGCAGTCTTACCGGTTCCGGTTTGTGCTTGGCCAAGCATATCGTGGCCAGCCATTATCAACGGAATAGACTGTGTTTGAATTGGGGATGGTTCTTCGTAGCCAACCGCTTCAATTGCAGTAAGAATAGAAGGATGGATGCCGAGTGCGGCAAAGCTGCCGATTTCTTGGGTCATTGGTATGCCTCATGTGCATCCGCAAAGACCCATGAAAGCTGCACACGCCATGAAAGACCATAATGGTCGCCCTTTTTGGCAGCCTGTTTGCGAGTATTTGCGAGAACGCTGTTTTAGAAAAAACGTCTAGGGTAGTCCTGTACAGGACAAGCAGTCGAAGCAGTGCTTCGGGATATTGCAGTAACCTTAACGGTAGCCGATCTGGCCGGCGCATATTATAGCCACTTATAAGACTTTTGGCTAGCCCTATTCAGTAATTCACAGGGTTAAACTGAACTCGCTTTTAAAGCTGCGCAGAACTCCAGTCACAGGATCAACAAAACTGAGTTGCTGCGCCAGCAACTTCAGCGGCTGCGCATAACACTGTGGTTCAGCCATGGCTTGCAGCTGTGGATACAATGGATCATTGACAATGGGCGCACCTAAAGCAGCCAAGTGAACACGCAACTGATGCTTGCGTCCGGTGACTGGATACAAGCGATAACGCCACAAGGCACCATGCTGTTCAACCACCTCAATCACTGTATCGCTATTGGCCACGCCTGCGACTTCCTGCATGCGGAAAAACTGCTCTGCTGGCTCCAAGCGACTGCGATGACGGTAAGGCCACTGCTGCTCTGGCAATGCCGGCGCCAAAGCCTCGTAACACTTAAACACCTTACGCTCACGGAATAGCCCTTGATAAAGAGCACGGCTCTTGGGGTTAAGGGAAAACAGCACAACCCCTGCGGTTAAACGATCAAGGCGGTGAATGGGCACAATATCTGGATTATTAAAACGCTTGATTAAACGGCGCAACACCGTTTCTTCAAGATAACGGCCCGCCGGCAGGGTCGGCAAAAAGTGCGGTTTATCCACCACGAGCAAATGCGCATCCTGATAGAGTATTTTTTCCGTAAAAGGCACCGCGGTCTCATCGGCCACAGCACGGAAATAATACACCAGAGTCCCCGCCTGATAAGGCGCTGTGGGTGGCAATGCGTGCTGCTCAGCGTTCAGCACCCTGCCATTGAGCATCCGTTGCTGCCAGGTTTCACGACTGATCGCGCTAAAGTGAGCAGCTAAGAAATCGAGCAGTAGCCTGTAAGGCTGCTCTGGCAACCGTACTCTACTGGCGCCAAATAAAGTTGATCCCGTCATACCAACAATTAATGCAACGTATGCCCAGCAGGATCATCATCGTCTATTTCAGTATCGGCCTCTTCTTCAGCTAAATGCCCCGCTGCCAACAAGCCGGCATGAAACATTTCTTTAGCGATATCAATATAGCGGGCTTTTAAAAAACCTCGTGCTTCACTTGAGAAAGTCAGTGTAACTAAAGCTGTGTCTTCCTCAGAACGGCGCAAAACAATGCGGCCATCAGGTAACTCTACAATTTCCAAAAACGCACTGGACATAAAAAACTCTTACTCTTTAAATAAAAAACTGCAGGGCCGATGACCGACCCTGCAGGTAACTGATTTTACCCTATTACTTTTTCTTGCGCTTATCTTCGACCTGCCACTGTTTGCCATCGTACAGTGCTTTCCAGCCGCTGGCTTTACCGTCAATCTCTGACTGCACGTATTGCTCTTTGTTTTTACGGCTGTAACGCACCACTGTCGGCACACCATCCGGATCGTGAGTCGGCGCGCTCATTAAGTAATTGTACTTTGGATCAATCTCATCTTTATGCGGTAGCAACTCCAATACCAAAGGCGCACGGGTCTCGCGCTTTTTCGGGAACTGACTGGCAGCTAAAAACATCCCAGCAGCACCGTCACGTAACACATAAGTGTCATCAACCTTCTGGCACTGAAGCTCTGGCATCGGCACTGGATCCATTTTTGGTGGTGCTGCCTCGCCGTTACGCAGCAGTTTACGGGTGTTTTTACACTCGCTATTGGTGCAGCCAAAGTATTTACCGAAACGACCGGTCTTTAGCTGCATCTCGCTGCCACATTTATCACACTCTAAGCTAGGGCCTTCATAGCCTTTAATGCGGAACTGCCCTTCCTCAACTTCAAAGCCGGTGCAATCTGGGTTATTACCACAGACATGCAGCTTACGCCCTTCATCAATTAAATAGGCATCCATGGCTGTATCGCACTTTGCGCAGCGGCGCTTATTACGTAGCAGCAAGGATTCAGACTCACCCTCATCATCGGCAGCAATCTCATCCCCTGGCACCAGGTTCATGGTTGATTTGCAGCGCTCTTTTGGCGGTAAAGCATAGCCTGAGCAACTCAAGAATACGCCAGTTGATGCGGTACGAATCATCATCGGCCGACCACACTCTTGACACGGAATATCAGTCAAGGTCGGTGTGTTTTCACGCATACCATTTTCAGCGTCACCGGCTTTTTCAAGTTTCTGATGAAAGTCTTGATAAAACTCATCCAGCAATTGCTTCCATTGCAACTTGCCATGAGCCACATGGTCCAGTCGCTCTTCCATCTGTGCGGTAAAGTTATAGTCCATTAGATCGGAAAAACTTTCACTTAAACGTTCAGTGACAATATCGCCCATTTTTTCTGCATAGAAACGGCGATTCTGCAAAGCCACATAACCACGGTCTTGAATCGTCGAAATAATTGCCGCGTAGGTGGATGGACGGCCAATGCCTTGTTTTTCCAGCTCCCTGACTAAACTTGCCTCGCTGAAACGAGCCGGCGGCTTAGTGAAGTGCTGCGATGGATCGAGCTTGATTAATTCAAGCACGTCACCTTTGTTCAGATCCGGTAACTCAGCATTTTCTGCACCCTTACCTTGCTGTGGCTGAACTCGCGTATAACCATCAAACTTCAGGATACGGCCGCGGATCCGCAATTCAAACTGCTCTGCCTCAACGGTCAGACTGGTGGATAAGTACTCTGCTGGCGGCATCTGGCAGGCGACAAATTGACGCCAAATCAGCTCATACAAGCGCTCCGCATCACGCTCCATACCTTTTAGCTGAGCGGTCTGTAAGTTGACATCTGATGGGCGAATCGCTTCGTGCGCCTCTTGTGCGCCCTGCTTACTGCTGTAGGACAGCGGTTTCTCAGGTAAGTACTTGGCACCAAATTCTTGATTGATAAAGCTGCGCACCATCTCGACTGCATCAGCAGAGATATTGGTTGAGTCGGTACGCATATAAGTAATGTAACCGGCTTCATATAAGCGCTGCGCTAAAACCATGGTTTTCTTTACACCGAAACCTAAGCGAGTACTGGCCGCCTGCTGCAAAGTTGAGGTGATATACGGCGCACTTGGACGGCTGCTGGTTGGCTTATCTTCACGCTTAACAACCGTATAAGAGGCTTTTTTCAGCGCTGCTAAGGCAACATCTGTTTGCTCTTTGCTAACCGGGCGGAATGCTTTACCGGATTCCCGTACCACTTCAAATCGGGTCTGGATTTTATCCGCACTGTTTAACTCAGCATGCACCTGCCAAAACTCTTCAGGAATAAATGCGCGAATTTCTTTTTCTCGCTCAACCACCAACTTCACTGCCACGGACTGCACCCGACCGGCGGACAAACCGCGCGCCACTTTCTTCCACAGTAAGGGCGACACCATAAAGCCCACCACGCGATCAAGAAAGCGCCGCGCTTGCTGCGCGTTGACTTGATCCAAGTTGAGTTCACCGGGCTCAGCAAAGGCCTCTTGAATAGCCTTCTTCGTAATCTCGTTAAACACCACCCGCTTATAACGGCTGTCATCGCCACCAATGGCTTCACGCAAATGCCAGGCAATGGCCTCACCTTCGCGGTCCAAGTCCGTTGCTAGATATATAGTGTCTGCATCTTTAGCTAACCGGCGCAGCTCTTCGACCACTTTTTCTTTGCCAGGTAATATTTCATAGCGAGCCTTCCAGTCCTTTTCAGGATCGATACCCATTCTGGCAACTAACGTGCGCATGGCTTTTTGCTTTGGCGTGAGATCTGCAGTATCCGCGGCCTTACCTCGCGCTCGACCTGAGCCACTAGTCGGTAAATCACGAATATGACCCACACTGGACTTCACCACGTACTCATTACCTAAGTACTTGTTGATTGTCTTCGCCTTAGCAGGGGACTCTACGATAACCAGCGATTTGCTCATTGCTTAGAATATTCCTGGAATAGATAAAGTGATATGCCTGTACCAGCGCTTGAGATATCACATAAAATTATAATTTCTTAGTGCACAATGACGCTATATATAGGTTGAAACCTACTTAGGTCAAGTTTTTGCAAAAACTTATTGCCGTTTTATGCTGGGGTAAACAGGGAGTTTTCTTCGTGCAGCAATGCAAAACGTGGCTGCTGCAAGCCGTCAATTTCCACTTGTTCAAGAAACATTGCTAAAGGCCTGACCCATAGATCAAAAGCCCCGTAGAGCGTTTGATAGACGACTAATTGCTCTTCCGTTTCTGAGTGTTGCGCCACGCCAACCACACGGTACTGTTGGCCTTTATAATGTCGATAAATACCTGTCGGTAAACTCATTGTACCTTCCTAATAAAAAAGCCGAGGCATAAGGCCCCGGCTTGCATATTTGCAGTGGTGTTTACACCCGTTCAAATATGGTCGAAATACCTTGGCCAAGACCAATACACATGGTTGCCAAACCTAAGGTACCACTATTTTGCTGCATAACATTGAGCAAAGTGCCTGAGATACGTGCACCTGAACAACCGAAGGGGTGTCCGAGCGCAATCGCACCACCGTGCAAGTTAACCTTCTGCTCCATGTGCTCGAGCAGTTTCAGATCCTTCAGTACCGGCAATGCTTGGGCAGCAAAGGCTTCGTTAAGCTCAACAAAGTCAATGTCATCCATGGTTAAACCAGCACGTTTAAGTGCTTTCTGCGTCGAAGGTACTGGACCGTAACCCATAATGGCTGGATCAACACCGGCTAGCGCCATCGAACGCACCACTGCCATCGGCTGAATGCCTAGATCTTTAGCACGTTGCGCTGACATCACAATCATGCACGAAGCCCCATCCGTAATCTGTGATGAGGTGCCTGCAGTTACAGTTCCGCCTTTAGGATCAAAAGCTGGGCGCAATGCGGCTAAACTTTCCAATGTTGTATCTGGACGAATGGTTTCGTCGTAGTCAAAGACTTTGAGGAAACCATCGGCATCATAACCTTCCATTGGGATAATTTCGTTTTTGAACTTACCTTCAACAGTGGCTTTGTGCGCCAAACGGTGCGAACGCTCGGCAAAAGCGTCTTGGGCTTCACGTTTAATACCGTGCATTTTACCCAGCATTTCCGCGGTTAAACCCATCATGCCCGATGCTTTTGCAGCGTACAGTGACAGATGCGGGCTGGGATCAACACCATGCATCATACTGACGTGGCCCATATGCTCAACACCACCGACGACAAACACATCACCGTTACCGGTTTGAATCGCTTGTACTGCGGTGTGCAGCGCACTCATGGATGAACCACATAAACGGCTGACAGTCTGTGCAGCGCTGGTATGTGGAATAGCCGTCATCAAAGATGCCATACGGGCAATGTTCCAGCCCTGCTCTAAGGTTTGGTTAACACAACCCCAGATCACATCTTCAACTTCAGCAGGGTTTACTTTGTCATTACGATCTAGCAAACCAGTAATTAAGCGTGCTGACATATCGTCAGCGCGTGTATTGCGGTGCATGCCACCTTTAGACCGGCCCATAGGGGTACGGCCAAAGTCGACAATTACTGCATCTCTTGGATTCAAGCTCATTTCTTTACTCCCGCTCTAATCTGTCCGCGATTAACCGAAAAAGGTTTGACCGTTTTTGGCCATTTCACGCAATTTCTCGGTTGGGTGATATAGCGCACCCAAGTCAGCATATTTGTCTGCCAAGGCAACAAACTCAGCTACACCGATACTGTCGATGTAACGTAATGCGCCACCACGGAAAAGAGGGAAACCAATACCGTAGATTAAGCCCATATCTGCTTCTGCAGCGGTCTCGACAATACCGTCTTCAAGGCAACGTACTGTTTCCAAGCAGAGTGGAATCATCATCCAATTGATAATGTCTTCATCGCTCACTTCACGCTGTTCGTAGATAATCGGCGCTAAAACTTCGGCAACAGCCTCATCAACAACCTTTTTCGGCTTACCACGCTTATCTGTTTCGTAAGTATAGAAACCTTTACCGTTTTTCTGACCTAAACGATCGGCTTCATACAAGGCGTCCACTGCTGAACGACGCTCATCTTTCATGCGATCTGGGAAACCTTCAGCCATAACGTCACGACCATGGTGTCCGGTATCAATACCCACCACGTCCATTAAGTAAGCAGGACCCATGGGCCAACCGAATTTTTCCATCACTTTATCAATGCGGACAAAATCAACACCGGCGCTGACCAATTTGGCAAAACCACCGAAATAAGGGAACAGGATGCGGTTGACTAAAAAGCCTGGGCAATCATTGACCACAATGGGGTTTTTACCCATTTTTTGTGCATAAGCAACGGTGGTTGCAACTGCTTCGTCAGAGGAATGCTCACCACGGATCACTTCAACCAGCGGCATCATATGCACTGGGTTAAAGAAGTGCATGCCGACAAAGTTTTCTGGGCGCTTAAGCGCTTTAGCCAGCAAATTGATCGAGATGGTTGAGGTATTCGACGCAATAATGGTGTCTTCGCGCACATGCTGCTCAACTTCAGCCAGCACTGCTTGTTTAACCTTAGGGTTTTCTACCACTGCTTCAACCACAATATCCACAGCGCCAAAATCGCCGTAGGACATAGTTGGGCGAATGGCATTCAATGCTTTGGCCATCGCCTCTGGCTTGATGCGTTTGCGCTCAAGACGTCTGACCAGCAACTTGGCTGCTTCATCCAGCCCCAGTTGAATACCGTCTTCACGAATATCCTTCATCAGGATCGGCGTGCCTTTTAGCGCAGACTGATAGGCAATCCCGCCACCCATAATACCTGCACCTAAGACGGCAGATAGTTTTACCTCACGGGCAATTTTTTCGTGCGCTTTTGCTTTTCGCTTAAGCTCTTGGTCATTTAAGAACAGGCCCACTAAGCTTTCAGAAACTGAGCTTTTAGCCAGTTTGGCTAAACCTTTAGATTCAATTTCCAAAGCTTTTTCACGACCATGATTGGCTGCTTTTTGGATGGCTTTAATTGCTTCCACTGGCGCTGGGAAATTAGGGCCTGCTTTACCCGCGACAAATCCTTTAGAGGTCTCAAAGCACATCATTTGTTCGATGGCATTGAGTTTGATTTTTTCCAGTTTTGGTTGACGCTTCGCTTTATAATCAAGTTCACCAGCGATGGCACGCTTAACCATATCAAGTGCTGCTGGGAGCAATTTTTCAGCACTGACCACGGCATCTACAGCGCCCGCTTTCAGCGCTTCTTCAGCACGTACTTCTTTACCGGCAGCAATCCACTCAATGGCGTTATCTGCACCAATGACACGTGTTAAGCGTACAGTTCCACCGAAACCTGGGTAAATACCCAATTTAACTTCCGGTAAACCGATTTTTGCGCTTTCAGCCATAACGCGGAAATCCGCAGCTAAACACATTTCAAAACCACCACCTAAAGCAATGCCATTGATTGCAGCTACGGTGGGGACCTCTAGGTCTTCAAAAGCATTAAAGAATGAGTTGACTTCAAGGTTGGCTGCAACCAGCTCCTCCTCTGGGAGTTTAAAGTTTTCAACAAACTCCGTAATGTCAGCACCAACGATAAACACATCCTTACCACTGGTTACAACCACACCTTTCACATTTTTATTGGCGTTGATTGCAGCAACTGCATCGCGCAGCTCAGTCAGTGTAAGGCGATTAAACTTATTGACGGATTCACCCTCGAGGTCGAATTTAAACTCGACAATATCGTTTTCAAGGGTCTTTACCGTGATGGCTTTACCTTCGTAAATCATCAACTGATCTCCATAGTTATGGAAGCTGTGCAGTTACACGCTAGGCACTGACAGCCATTAAACATTGTGCAAGGCACTTTGCGAAACATGGATCAGCATGCCTGCCACTGTTATCTCCAAGGATTTAACACAGCAGTGCCAATACACATTTCATACGCCCGTTTGATTTGGGTGTACACACATTCACGGAAAACTTTCCCTTTGTCAATTATAAGCCACACTGAAATAACACAAATGTAGAATAAGTCAGCGCAAGCTGTTTATTTAAAAGAGAAAAAGACAGTAAAAAAAGAGCTTCGCTTTGCTCTAGAGCTAACCAGTACGTTAGCAGAGGCCATTGGCTAAAGGCTGTATTTGCGCAGGCAACCCACTTGTAACACAACAGCCTCTTCTTAGCTGCAGCACAATCAAAAGCAGCTGTAGAGGAAATCTATCTGAGCAGTGCAACCCATTCAAGCCCGCTTTAAATTGGATTAAAGCCTTGTAATCATTACGTGCATTTCAGAGAAAGTGGCGTTACATTGAAGATTGAAAGAACAGCAATGGCGACAGCACAGCACCTGTGGCTGTAGATACTCGCAAGTCAGCCCACAAGTGAACTGACACAGTTCACTGCACACCATGCGCTGTTAAAACAATTAAATAGCTGCGTTATCAGAGCCTATGCTTAGCGCAGCGATATGGAGACCGTTATGGCGTATTCTCACTTGCTAATTGCTATTGATCTGACTGAAGACTGCCACCTGGTCTTAGAAAAGGCGCACAAACTGCGTGATGCTTTATCGTGCAAAGCAACTTTAGTTCACATCGTTGAACCGCTGACCATGGCATTTGGTGGCGATGTACCCATGGACTTATCCCTGCTGCAAGAACAACAAACTGAGCAGGCACAAAAAAAACTCAATATTTTAGCTGAGCAACATGAATTACTAAAAGCCAATAACTGCCACTTGCGCTACGGGCAGCCACGGCAGGAAATTCATCAGTTAGCCAAAGAGCAAAACTGTGACCTGATTATAGTGGGCAGCCACGGTCGGCATGGTTTAGCTTTACTATTGGGTTCCACTACTAAAGACCTATTATCCGGTGCTCCTTGTGACATCTTGGCTGTTGATTTGGCCGAGCATGATGACTAAGGAAAATTAAGCACAGCTAGCACAAGCACAGGATTAAATGCTGTGCTTGTGCTTTGGTTTTAACCTGTGCATCTCAACAAACAAGCCTAGCACTTCTTACTCAGGTATAGCGCCTCAGCAGCCACTAACCCTCCAGTTCAGCCCAACGTTCAATCAACCTATCCAACTGCTCTTGTACAGCGGTAATTTGCGCCAACACAGCTTCGGTTTGCTCCAATGGCTGCTGATAAAAATCAACCTGCGACACCTGCTCATTTAAATCACTCAACTCAGCTTCTAAAGCTTCAATCTGCTCAGGAATCGCATCCAGTTCACGTTGTAAGTTATAGCTGAGTTTCTTTTTCGGCTCTAGGTCAGCCGTAGCCGCGGGTTCAATTGGCTGCGCCGCTGGCTCAGCTTTCTCCGCAGTAGCCGCTGGCTCAGTGTTCTTCGACTCATCCACAGCACCCAGCAAACGAATGCTCCCGCCCTGTCTAAGCCAGTCATCGAAGCCACCAACATACTCACGTACGCGTCCGGTACCATCAAAGACTAAAGTACTGGTCACTACGTTATCCAAGAAAGCCCGGTCGTGACTGACAATCAACACAGTGCCTTTAAACTCCAGCAGCACTTCTTCCAGCAGCTCAAGGGTTTCCACATCCAGGTCGTTGGTGGGCTCATCCAGCACCAGCAAGTTAGCCGGACGGGTAAAGAGTTTAGCCAATAACAGTCGCGCCCGCTCACCGCCAGACAAGGCTTTTACTGGTGTCCGTGCCCGCTGTGGACTGAACAAAAAGTCGCCCAAGTAACTCAGCACATGCTTGCTTTGCCCATTAATCATAATGGTATCGCTGCCTTCACCGACGTTCTCGACCACGGTTTTTTCTGGATCCAATTGATGGCGCAGCTGATCAAAGTAGGCCACTTCAAGCTTGGTACCCTCTTCAATGGTGCCTTTAGAAGGTTGCAAATCACCCAATAACAGCTTCAGCAAGGTGGTTTTACCGCTGCCGTTAGCACCGAGTAAGCCAATGCGGTCGCCGCGCTGTAACACCATGGAAAAGTCTTTAATTAACTCTGGGCCACCTGGGTGGGCAAAGCTGACATTTTCCACCACAATCACTTGTTTGCCGGATTTTTCCGCGGCACCCAGTTGAATATTCGCCGTGCCTTGGCGCTCACGGCGTTGACTGCGCTCAACCCGTAAGGCTTTAAGCTCGCGCACCCGCCCTTCATTGCGGGTACGCCGCGCTTTAATACCTTGGCGAATCCATACTTCTTCTTGAGCCAGCTTTTTATCAAACAGCGCATTGGCTGTTTCTTCTGCCGCCAGCTCTTGCTCTTTATGCACAAGGAAGCTGGCGTAATCACCGTCCCAGTCAATTAAATGGCCACGATCCAATTCTAAAATACGGGTGGCTAAATTTTGTAAAAAAGCTCGGTCGTGGGTGATAAACAGCACTGCTCCGGTAAAGTTAAGCAGCGCCTCTTCTAACCAAGCGATAGCACCAATATCCAAGTGGTTAGTGGGCTCATCCAGCAATAATAAATCTGGCTCTGCCACTAAAGCTTGTGCCAGCAACACTCTGCGGCGCCAGCCACCGGACAACTCATTGAGTTTTTTCTCAGCAGGCAGCTGCAGACGACTTAAAGTGCTTTCCACCAGCTGTTGTAAGCGCCAGCCATCACGGGCCTCAAGCTCTTGCTGCACATGCATCAGCTTATTTAGATCTTCATCGTTAGTAATGTTTTGGCTCAAATGGTTAAATTCAGCCAATAACTCACCGACCCCATCAAGGCCTTCGGCAACCACATCAAACACACTGCGCTCATCAGCCACAGGTAACTCTTGCGGCAGCTCACCGATTTTCAAACCTGGGGCGCGCCACACTTCGCCGCTATCGGCCTGGCGTGAACCTTTGACCAAGTGCAGCATGCTTGATTTGCCAGTACCGTTACGGCCAATAATACACACCCGCTCGCCTCGGCTAATCTGCCACGAAATTTCTTCTAAAAGCGGTGTAGCGCCGTAAGCCAGTGATACTTGAGTTAATTTGAGCAAAGCCATTCATGTTCTCCTAAAATCTGCGATGTATTGTACAGACTCACAGTATGATTCGTTGGATATCTGCAGGAAGTGCCCAACTATTCCCTTCCACCACTGTACGCAAGCAGATAAGCTAGGCTGTCTTCGCCATACAGTGCATCTGCTGTTGGTCTGTTTGCTGGGCATTTATTTTGTAGGGCTTTTTTATGCGCAGTCGTTATGTGTTTTCTCTAGTGCTGTTAATTGCAACACTCAGCCACGCCTTTCCTTCAGCTTATGCTGCCCCAACAGCGCAGCAACGCAACTTATACAACCAAGCCAAACTTGCTTTAAGCAAAAACGACGCTTCGGTGTACCTGAATAACCGCGCCGCATTGCGCGATTACCCTTTGACCCCTTACCTGGCTTACGATGAGCTTATTCAACGTTTACCCACAGCCAGCAGTGACGAAGTAGAAAAATTTCTGCTTGAAAACGGCGATCTGCCGCAAATCAAATGGATGAAGCTGCGCTGGTTACGCTTACTCAGTGAGCGCCAACAATGGCCACTGTTTTTAAAGTATTACAGCCCTGAGTTAAATCTCACTGAGCTCGATTGCCACTATGCGCAGTACTTATTGCACAGTGGGCAAACCCAAGCGGCTTTTAACAGCGCAGAAAAACTGTGGCTCAGTGCCCGCTCACAGCCCAATGCGTGTGATCCAGTATTTGATAGTTGGCGTGCAGCGGGCCAGCTCAGCGAAGATAAAATTTGGCAACGCTTAAAGCTGGCTACCGATGCGGGCAACTACGGTGTCGCCAATTACTTAGTTAAATTACTTGCTGCGCAACAGCAGCAGGGGCAACGCCTAATTGATGTGGCACAAAATCCAGCACTGCTTAAACAAACCCAGCGCTTTAGCGGACGCGATAATAAAGACGCCGAAGTGATTGCTTTGGGTTTACGCAAGCTGGCTCGGCAAGACTTGGACGCCAGCGTGCAATTACTCAGTCACTACGAAAAACAAGTAACTTTTAGTGCAGAGGATCAACTCACTCTGGCCAACGATATTGGCCTGCGTTTAGCCAAACGCTTCGATGCTCGCGCTTTAGCAATTATGGAGCAATATGATCCACAGCTGCACAACGCCAATCTAACTGAGTGGCGTGTACGCCTTTTGCTGCGCCTAGGCCGCTGGGAAGAAGCTCACCAGCTGACCCGTAAGTTACCTGCAGAACTGGCTCGAAGCAACCGTTGGCGCTACTGGCAAGCACGTAGTTTGCAGTTGGCCCAGCCTAAAAGTCAGCAGCCTCTGCTTATGTATCAGCCACTGGCACGCGAGCGTGACTTTTATGGTTTTATGGCCGCAGACCACAGTCAACAACCCTACCACCTCAACCATCAAGCACTAGCCTTGCCGCCGAACACCATGCAAAAAGTGCGCAACAGTGCAGGCCTGCAACGGGCATTGGAATTTAACGCGCGGGACGAAATGACTGAAGCTCATCGTGAATGGTATCACCTCAGTGATTTCCTCAGCCGCGAAGAGTTGGTTGCCCAAGCCCGTATTGCTTATGATATGGGCTGGTATTTCCCAGCCATTCGCACCATTAGCAAAGCCCAATACTGGGACGATCTGGACATTCGCTTTCCCATGGCCCATAAGAGCAACTTCCTCACCGAGGCAAAAACCCGCGGTATCGATACCAACTGGATGTTTGCCGTGACCCGCCAAGAAAGCGCCTTTATGATCCAAGCTAAATCCCATGTCGGTGCTATGGGGTTAATGCAGCTTATGCCAGCCACTGCCAAAGAAACCGCGCAACGCTATGGCATTGCACTGGCAACACCGCGCAGCGCAGTCAACCCAAATATTAATATCCAATTGGGTGCAGCCTATTTAAGCCAAGTGCTCGGTCAGTTTAAAGGCAACCGCGTCCTCGCCTCCGCTGCTTATAATGCTGGACCGGGCCGTGTACGCCAATGGTTACGTGATGCCAAGCACTTGCCCTACGATGTTTGGGTGGAAAGCATCCCCTTTGATGAAACCCGCTCGTATGTGCAAAATGTTCTGACTTATTCGGTCATCTACAGCGATAAACTGGAACAACCCATGCCATTGGTTGAATGGCACGAGCAGACATTCGAGCAACAATAACTGAGCTCTGCTCTGCCTAACTCAGACCATTAAGCAGAGCATCTACAAAAAGTCGTGTCGCAGGCTGCGCTTTAGTGCGCGTACCGTTATAAATTGGATCTTTGTGCGCACCTCGCTCAAGACCTTCGCCACTGCCTAAACTTAACTGGCAAGGGGCATCATAACAGCCATGACAGGCCACACACTTCTGGGTGAATATCGGCTGAATACTCTGACTATAGGACGTTTGCCCAGTGTACACCCAGTGACTCAACAGCAATCCCACAACAGCTAAAAACCATGTTTACATAACGCCTCAAATATTCATTTGGAAAATGCATTCCCGCCACAATCAAGCAACGCACCCACACTCACAACCAAGTTTTACGCTTAATACCCTTGCATCTCACTCAAGCTGCAGAGGATTTGTTATCATTACTCTTTTTACCATTGCACAGTATTAATAATTAGGTAGATAGCCCATGGCCAACCATTTAGCACGTCAACAAGCCCTCCAAGAAGCATTGCAGCAACGTATTCTCGTGCTCGATGGCGGCATGGGGACTATGATTCAAAGTCACAAGCTGTCTGAAGAGGATTTCCGTGGAGAGCGCTTTGCTGACTGGCCACAAGATCTGCAGGGTAACAATGACTTACTGATCCTGACCCAGCCGCAACTGATTCAAGATATCGAAAGAGCTTATCTCGATGCAGGCGCAGACATTATAGAGACCAACACCTTTAACTCAACCCAAGTTTCCCAAGCCGATTACGGTTTAGAATCCATTGCCTATGAGCTGAACTTTGAAGGTGCCCGTATTGCCCGCGAAGTGGCGGATAAAAAGTCGTTAGAGACGCCAGATAAGCCGCGCTTTGTTGCTGGCGTGCTTGGCCCCACCAGCCGTACCTGCTCTTTATCACCGGATGTGAACAACCCAGGTTTTCGTAACGTCACCTTTGATATTTTGGTGGAGAACTACAGTGAAGCAACCCGTGGATTGATTAATGGTGGTGCTGATCTGATTATGCTGGAAACCATTTTCGATACGCTGAATGCTAAAGCGGCTATTTTTGCCGTGGAAGGGGTCTTCGAAGAACTTGGCATCACTTTACCAATTATGATTTCTGGCACCATCACTGATGCTTCAGGCCGCACTTTATCCGGACAAACTACCGAAGCCTTCTGGAACTCGATTCGTCACTGTAAGCCATTGTCTGTTGGCTTGAACTGCGCCTTGGGGGCCAAAGAATTGCGCCCGTATTTGCAAGAGTTGTCTGAGAAAGCCGATACCTTTGTTTCGGTACACCCCAACGCCGGCTTGCCCAACGCCTTTGCTGAATACGATGAGACACCAGAAGAAACCTCAGCAATGATTGAAGAGTTTGCTGCGTCTGGTTTTCTAAATATCGTTGGTGGTTGCTGTGGTACCACCCCTGAGCATATTCGTGCCATTGCGGAAAAAGTGGCCAAGTACCCACCACGGGTGATTCCAGAAATCGCTAAAGCCTGTCGTTTATCAGGTTTAGAGCCCTTTACCATTGATCGCAGCTCATTGTTTGTCAACATTGGTGAGCGCACTAATATCACCGGTTCCGCGCGTTTTGCCCGTTTGATCCGCGAAGAAAACTACACTGAAGCGCTGGAAGTTGCTCTGCAGCAGGTTGAGTCTGGTGCTCAGGTGATTGATATCAACATGGACGAAGGCATGCTGGATTCTAAAGCAGCCATGGTCACCTTTCTCAACTTAATTGCCGGTGAGCCTGATATTTCTCGCGTGCCAATTATGCTTGACTCATCCAAATGGGAGATTATCGAAGCTGGCTTAAAATGCATTCAAGGTAAAGGCATCGTTAACTCCATTTCGATGAAAGAAGGCGTGGATGAGTTTATTAAACATGCCACCTTATGCCGCCGCTATGGTGCTGCTGTGGTCGTAATGGCCTTTGATGAACAAGGCCAAGCCGATACTGCTGCACGCAAACAAGAAATCTGCGCACGCTCCTACGATATTTTAGTTAATCAAGTGGGCTTTCCGCCGGAAGATATTATTTTTGACCCCAATATCTTTGCCGTCGCCACTGGTATTGAAGAACACAACAACTATGCCGTGGATTTTATTCAAGCCTGCGCCTGGATTCGCGACAACCTGCCCCATGCACTCACCTCGGGCGGCGTCTCCAACGTATCTTTCTCTTTCCGCGGCAATAATCCGGTCCGTGAAGCCATTCACTCGGTTTTCCTCTATCACGCCATTCAAAATGGCTTGAATATGGGGATTGTCAACGCAGGCCAGTTGGAGATTTACGACCAAATCCCCACTGACTTGCGGGAAAAAGTTGAAGACGTGATTCTCAATCGCAATCCCAATGCAACCGAAGCCTTGCTGGCTATTGCTGAAGATTATCGTGGCGATGGCTCAGTTAAAGAGGTTGAAACAGAAGAGTGGCGCGAACTGCCGGTGAACCAGCGCTTAGAGCATGCCCTAGTTAAAGGCATCACCCAATGGATTGTCGAAGATACGGAAGAAGCCCGCCTGCAATACGCTCGCCCCATTGAAGTGATTGAAGGGCCTTTGATGTCCGGCATGAACATTGTTGGTGATCTATTCGGCAGCGGTAAAATGTTTTTACCGCAAGTGGTGAAGTCTGCTCGGGTAATGAAACAAGCGGTCGCGCATTTAGTCCCCTTTATTGATGCTGAAAAAGGCGATCAGCCCGAAGCCAAAGGCAAGGTGTTAATGGCGACGGTAAAAGGCGATGTGCACGATATCGGTAAAAATATTGTTGCCGTGGTGCTGGGCTGTAATGGCTACGATATTGTTGATCTTGGGGTAATGGTGCCTGCCGATAAAATCCTAAAAACCGCCATTGAAGAAAAATGTGACATTATTGGCCTGTCTGGACTGATTACCCCATCACTGGATGAAATGTGACTGACGCCTCACGGGCAGTGGGGGTGGTCACCACCCTCTTGTCGCAAGAGCTTAAGCCTGAATACACGCGTAAAATTCGTGAAGAGTATGCACAGGTGCGTGAGCGGGTTGCTGCCCGTACGGTACGCACTAAACGTCTCACCTATGAGCAAGCGTTGGCCAATAAGCCGCAGTATGACTGGACTGATTACCAAGCGCCCAAACCCAAGGTCACTGGTATCCAGCGTATCTACGATATCGATCTCAAGGTGCTAACGGAATACATTGACTGGACGCCTTTCTTTATTTCGTGGAATTTAGTCGGTAAGTACCCGCGCATTCTGCAAGATGAAGTGGTCGGCGAAGCTGCGCAAACATTATTTGATGAAGCGCAAGAACTACTGCAGAAAATGACCGATGAAAAGCTGATTGAAGCTCGCGCCACCTTCGCTTTCTGGCCAGCCAATCAAGTCAATCATGACGATATTGAAGTCTATGATGAACATGGTGAGCCAATTGCCATGCTGCATCACTTACGTCAGCAAATTGAAACCAGCAATAACCGACCAAACCTGTGTTTAGCCGACTTTGTCGCTCCTAAAGACAGCGGCGTCACCGATTACATTGGTGGCTTTATTGTCACTGCAGGAATTGGTGTCGATGAGCTAGCTAAGTCATATCAAGCTGAAGGCGACGACTACAATGCAATTATGGTGCAAGCTCTGGCTGACCGTTTAGCCGAAGCCTGTGCTGAATGGTTGCACCAACAAGTGCGAACTGAGTACTGGGGTTATGCCGGCCCTGAAGACTTTAGCAATGATGATCTGATTCGCGAAAAGTACCAAGGGATTCGTCCTGCTCCTGGCTACCCTGCCTGCCCTGATCATACGGAAAAAGGCACTTTATTTGAATTACTGGATCCAAACCGAGACTTTGGCGTCACTATAACTGAGAATTATGCCATGTACCCCACCGCAGCAGTCAGCGGCTGGTATTTTGCCAACCCCAATGCCCAGTACTTTGCCGTGGGTAAAATCGACAAAGATCAAGTTGCAAGCTACGCTAAGCGCCGCCAACAGGATATGGAGTACACCGAGCGCTGGCTCAGCCCTGCGCTAGGTTACGAAGAGTAAAATTTAAGGCTGGGCGACTCTAAGGGTCGCCTCACCTTTAAGCCAATAATCTACAATCAAGCATTTGTGCTTGGCTGCTGCTCCACTATTAACAGCTAACAGCAGCTCTGACAGCAAGCACTTGCTGGATTATTTAAAAACTACCGGTTCTATCACCCATCGAACAGCTGCGCCTGCTTAATAGTCAGCCAAGCTGAGCAGCATATACGCTTAAACGCTTTAGTTAAAAAAACATAGGCTGCATCGATGGACAGATTAATCTAAACGTAACCGGTCACTAAGACACAGCTTAGTATCGGTAGCTAACTCATTTTAAGCATAAAAAAACCCCAGCCAAGCTGGGGTTTTTTACACTCAGATTATCAGATTAATTATCTGTACTGTGCGTCAACTACTGTTTCAACTTGAGCTTCAACAGCCGCTTCTACGCGACGGTTAATTGCACGACCTTCACGAGTTTCGTTAGATGCAACTGGATTGTTCTCACCATAACCAACCGCATTTACACGACCAGATTCTACGCCATACTGATTAACCAGTACCTCACGTACCGCGTCTGCACGACGCTCTGATAGCTTTTGGTTGTAAGCAGCGTTACCGGTTGAGTCAGTGTGACCTTCAACAGTTGTAGCTGTTTGTGGGAACTGCTTCATGAACTCAGCCAAGTTCTCAATGTCGCTGTAGCTGTCAGAGCGAACTTGAGCTTTGTCAAAGTCAAATTTAACGTCAAGCTCAACACGTACAGTTTCGAGCTCTACAACTTCTTCTTCTTCGTAAACAACAGGCTCAACTGGTGCAGCAACTGGTGCACCTGCGCTACCGCCGAAGTTAACACCTACACCAACACCAGCCATCCACTCAGACTGATGGTTGTCAAAGCCGTGAACGCCTTCAACACCTGCGCGAGCGAAGAGGTTTTCGGTGAAGTAGTACTTAGCACCTGCACCAATATTGGCAAAGGTAGTGTGGTCACGACCTGAACGCTGAGCTTGGTTTAGGCTCTGATGACCCATACCTGCTGAAAGATAAGGACGTAGACCAACACCTGGCGTACCGAAGTGGTACACAGCATCAAGCGCGCTTAAGCTGCCGTTTGCTTTTCTGCTCTTCTGGTAGCCATCAGCATCAGTATATGAATCATGGTTCAGACGCTTGTACTCACCGTAGGAGAGGTTTAATGAAACATCGTCAGTTAAAAAATAGCCAACAGAACCACCGTACAGGTTACCGTTATCCATATTGCGGTAGCTGTCAGTGAAGTAACGCTTAGCAAAAACTTCGCCTTCTACCGCACCTTGGCCTTGAGCGAATACGCCGAAGGAAGATGCAGCTAGCAGGGAACCGATGGCTAAGCCCAAGGTGCTTTTTAGTTTCATATTATACGTTCCTCATCATTATTACTTAGTGTGCAAAAAACATACCAAACGATTATTGGTATGTCTCAAAATACTCAGTTATCTATTATATGCGAAAAACTATCGCGTAGTCGATCTATTGCGCGTTTATAACGCATTTTTGTTGCGCTTAGACCTAAACGCATAATACTTGCGATCTCTTTAAATTCAAGCTCTGCAACAAATCGCAGGATAATTATCTCACGATCAATGGTGTTAACGTCAACTAGCCATCGGTCTAGGTCATCATTTTTTCTGTCAAGCGGCTCCTGTTCAACCTCCTCATCTAAAGGATTTAAACTTAGAGCATCAAATAAACGGCGCATGCGCCGATTTTTTCTATATTGGGTTGTACACTCATTATAGGTGATACTGTACAGCCACGTCTTAAATTTTGACTTACCTTCAAACTTCTTAAGACCATACAGTACTTTCAGCATAATTTCTTGGCTGACATCATCAGCATCACGATCATTGCCCAAATAACGTGCACACACATTAAACAAGGTACGCTGATATCGACGCATCAGCTCTTCATAAGCGCGTGTAACATGGAACAATTCATTTTTAGCATGCTCCACCAGTTCCTCATCACTGAGTTCCTGCGGGTTATAACGCTGATGAGATAATTTTATATCAGTCAAAACCAATCAAACCGTTATCAAGATAAATATTGCGTACAACGATATAAAGCATCGTCACTTTAACCTTAGGTAAAATCTAACGGCTTGTTACTTGTTGCTCCAGCAGCACACGGTTAGCGAGATAAAACCACTCACCATTGTCATTGATTAAAATGGTTTTCACCGTACCCATTTCCTCAATGCGCCCCTCCACATCGCCTACTTTAATCTGCTGACCCAGCTCATACAGTTCGCGCACATAGATTCCTGCAATGATTTGGCTGGCAATGCCTTTACTCGCTAAACCCAAAGCCAGTGCGCAGGCTAAGCCAATACTTAACAGCACAATGGCAACTACATAGTTAAGCAGCTCTGCTTTAATTTCCAGCTGACCGATGGCAACCGACACACTGATAATAATCACCATGCTTTGCACAACACGCCCAAGGCCTGCTGCATATTCCAGCCGCACCCCTTCTGCTGCGCCTTTAACCATGGTGTTGAGCAGCTGCGCCAACAGAATACCCGCAAGTAAGACCAAAGCTGCTGCAAACATCTTCGGCACATATAAAGCCAACACATCTAAGGTTGCAGAGACCCGCTCAAGACCCAGTGACTCTGCTGCTGAAATCAAGAAGATCAACAGCACAAACCAATAGACAATTTTCCCAATTAACGTGGAAACTTTAGCTTTAATGCCGATCCGCGCTAGCAGTTTAGTTAAGCCTGTGCCACTCATTAAGCGGTCTAAGCCAAGTTTTGCTAAAAGCTTAGTTAATAAGGTGTCCAGCAGTTTGGCGACCAAAAACCCTAAAACAACTAAAATCAAAGCACCAAACAGGTTTGGGATAAAACTGGCTATTTTGCTCCACAAACTACTCATGGCGCCGATCAGGTTTTGTGTCCAGGAATCAAGTTGCATAGTTAATCAGCCTTACTCGCAGTGTGTTTATCAGAAAGATTTGAAACAGGCTTTAAATGCTCTGAACCATTACTTAAACCAATTAAAATAGACTCAAGTGCACGCCCAAATAGTGCAAAAATAGCACCAGCGCCCAGCTGTCGATTGGCTTTTTTTAACACTTTGTTTAAAGAAGCATCATCATCCAAATGCCCCTCTGCTGCTTGCAGCATATCGCGTAGCGACTGCTCAAAAGGATCCTGTGCCATAGTTTATGTCATGCCCTGTGTGCGAAAACCGATGCAATCGGAATAATTAATCAGCTCATTATACCCATCGTAGCCAGCGAAAAAACAACCATTGGCTAAACGCCAAAAACAGCAGCAGCAAACTGGCTATTAAAAAAGCGTAAGGGTGCTGGGAGCCTGGGATACCACCCACATTAATCCCTAAAAGCCCAGTGACAAAGGTAAGCGGCAAGAAAAAGCCCGTAATAATGGTCAATAAATACATGGTGTGGCTGATCCGCTCATTGCGCCGGCGCTGCTCAGTTTCGAGGACCAAACCAATGCGCTCACGGGTCAACTCAAGCTCTTCAAGGTGCAGGGTTAAGCGGTTATGCAACTCATTCCAGTACAGACTATGATCAAGTTCAAACCATGCTTCTTTGCTCAAAACCAGCATCGCAAAAACATCGCGTTGCGGTGCCAGAAAACGGCGCAAATTCGCTGCTCGTCGCCGCGCTTGCAACAAAGGCAGAACAACAGGCGTATAGCGCTCATTGCCATCAGTTTTTGCTTCTTCTTGATCAACTGTATCAGCTAACTCACTGACAATGTGCTCCACCCGGTCAGTTAAGGTTTGCGCAAGAAACAGCAATAACTCAGAGGTGTTTCGCGGCCCATGGCCTTTTTCAAATGCTTGGATAAGCTCATCGGTAATCTGTACTGGCCGTTGACGTAACGAATATAAGTGTTGCGCATTCGCGAATATGCGCAATGAAATCATATCTTCTGGTTCAGCATGGGGATTCAAATTAATTGTGCGTAAAAAGAGCAATAGTTCTTGATTATCCAAACGCAATAATCGAGGACGGGTATTTTCTTCAAGCAACAGATCACAGGCGAACTCATTTAAACCACTGCCTTCACGCAGCCAGTATTCGGTATGCTGATGACTGCGATCCCAGTGAAGCCACAAACTTTGTTGTTCAGCCAGCTGTAACTCTGCTAACTGCGCAAAGGTAATTGCCGCCGCCGAACCCTGCCCATCTAAAACATAAGCATGCAGCAAGCCTTGGCTCAATCGATCAGAGTGCTGCATGCTCACATCAACCTTAAGTATTCTATTATTCAGGCATGCTTAGGGCTGTTGCGGAAGCAATAATGCCATTGTTATCCGCATAGACAAACTCGCCCGGACGAAATACAACACCGCCAAAACTCACCACAACATTCAATTGACCAATATTATGCTTATCGGTTTTCATCGGGTGACTGGCAAGCGCTTGCACGCCTAAATCAATCTCCTGTAAAACATCCACATCGCGGACGCAACCGTAGATAATAATGCCTTCCCAACCATTTTTAGCCGCTTGTGCCGCAACCATATCACCCAGCATGGCGCGGCGCAGTGAACCACCACCATCGACCACCATGACTTTTCCGTGACCTGGTTGATCAGCCTGCTGTTTAACCACCGAGTTATCTTCATGGCACTTAATAGTGACAATCTCACCACCAAAGGAGTCGCGTCCGCCAAAGTTCGCGAACATCGGCTCAACAACCTGTACTTCTGGGTAGGCATCACATAGATCAGGGGTTACATATTGCATGCTGGTTTCCTTATACGACGTTTAACATTTAACTCAATCGTGCAGTTTAACCTAAATAATACACTGCCATAAGCCTACAGCTGTTAAGTCAGCATACTCAGTACAAAGTATGCTGACTGCAAGACACTAGCTGTTAAACAGCAAGTCACTGGACAAGCCGTTATATTCTAATATAGCGCGCAGGCGCGCTAACGCATCCACTTGAATTTGCCTGACCCGCTCACGGGTCAAACCCATTACATTGCCTATTTCCTGTAGCGTTTGACAATCATTACCGCGCAAGCCAAAGCGTCGCAAAATAACTTCTCGCTGGCGTATGTTTAATCCTGACACCCACTGATCAATGCTTGCCGCTAAATCTTCCCGCTGGACAAAATCACTTGGGCCTGGATTGTTGTCATCTTCCAGCATATCCAGCAAATTCATTTCAGAATCATGGGTGCTTGCTGCGTCAAGTGACAAAGCGCGCTCATTAAATTCATGCATTTGCTGAGCGTAAGCAACTGTTTGCCCCAGATGTTGAGCGATTTTTTCTAAGGTGGGTGGCTCACCATCTTGCTGCGTTAACTGACGAACTGCCCTTAAGTAAGTGTTCAGTTCTTTAGCAACATGGACCGGTAAGCGTACTGTACGTGCAGTGTTCATAATGCCCCGCTCAACCGATTGGCGAATCCACCAAGTGGCATAGGTTGAAAAGCGAAAGCCTCGCTCAGGGTCAAACTTTTCCACTGCGCGAATCAGGCCTAAATTGCCTTCTTCGATTAAATCTAATAGAGATAAACCACGATTCTGATAACGCTTAGCAATGCTGACAACCAAACGTAAATTACACTCAATCATCCGCGCCCGAGCGGCACTGTTCCCTTGTAAAGCACTGCGCGAGTATTGCACTTCTTGCTCGGCAGTTAACAACGGTGCTAAGCCAATAGCATCAAGATACATCTGGGTTGAATCTAAGCTTGCAGAATCGACCAAGCGTTTCTTGGTGTTCTCCTTGCTCTGTTGTACTGTGGTTAAATCCTTTTTTTGAGAGTTTGCGCTATAGCCGCTGGGCAGATCACCCACCCTATCCATAGTTAACGCTAAATCCTTTCGTCTCATTCCTTACCACCCTTATCCATTTTTCAGAGTGCGCTGCAGCATGCTGTTTTTTCAACTGCTGCAGCCATGACTCTGCTGGTGGAGTAAGTTACATAAGCTATCGCTTAGGTAGGTACTGCATTGGATCAACTGGCTTTCCTTGGCGGCGAATCTCAAAGTGCAACTTCACCTGATCGGTACCTGTCGACCCCATTTCTGCTATTTTCTGCCCAGCTTTAACTGTTTGTCCCTCATTCACCAGCAGGCGCCGGTTATGTCCATAGGCACTGATAAAGGTGTCATCATGTTTAATAATCACCAGCTCTCCGTACCCTCTTAGGCCACTACCAGCATATACAACACTGCCATTTGCAGTTGCCACAATAGGTTGTCCAAGCTGGCCAGCAATATCAATCCCTTTATTCAAACTAGTGTTTGAAGAATACACGCCAACTAAGGTACCGTCCGCAGGCCATAACCATTTACCCTGCTGTCCCGCCGCAACAGGAGTGGATTTTTGTCTTGCAGTTGTGACCGGCGTCACAGGTTTGGCTTTTGGCGTAGGCTTGCTTTGCGCCACGGCCACCGGTTTTCTAGCCGAAGCAGGCGGTGGTGTCTTAGCGGCCACGGCACGCACCGGCCCACTGCCAGAGAAACGAATCACTTGCCCGGGCACAATCACATAAGGTGCTCGAATGCCATTGCGCGCCGCTAAAGCCTTCCAATCCCAGCCAAAACGAAAGGCTATTGAGTACAAAGTGTCGCCACGTTTAACCACATAGTGTCCGCTGGTAACAGGACTTCGCGCAGCGTGTGAGCGATCATACACAGGGGCTTTACTCGAGTTGCCTGAGCAACCCATTAACAAACTGCCTAGCAGCAGCAGGCCAAACAGTTTTATATTAAACAATTGTTTTACCGATGACATGAATTGAACTGGCTTCACGCCGAACTCCTTGACCATTGAACAGTGGATCACTGCGTATTTATTTGCCTGCAAAACGCTCAATGCCTATTACCAAAGCAATGCCAAATATAGTGAGCAGCAACGCAGGAATCAATTGTGCGTCCACTTGAAATAAACTTGAAAACTGCCAAGGGGATACATTTTCTTGCAGCAACGGCACTTCAACACCGTGCCGATCAATACGCCAACTCAGAGTATTTTTCCACGGCCATACTTTATTCAGTGAGCCGAACATAATCCCAGTCAGCAAAGCTAAAGTCAGATCTCTATACCGCTGTAACGCCGCACGTAGCAAGCTTGAAAAGGCCAGCAAGCCAAATAAACAGCCCGCAGCAAAAACACTTAAAAAACCTAGATCCAGCTGTTTAACCGCCAATAATATGGTTGGGTATAAGCCCATTAACAGTAAGATAAAACTGCCAGAAATACCTGGCAAAATCATCGCACAAATAGCAATCGCGCCCGCCGCAAACAAACTCAATGGATCAAGGCCCCAGCTCACTGGCGAGGCTACGCTGATCCACCAAGCAAAAACTGCACCCACAGCAAAAGCAAGCCAGCGATTCAGATGCCAGCGCTGAATATCCCGAGCGACTAAATAACAGGAGACGATAATCAAACCGAAAAAGAACGACCATAAAGCAATCGGCTGCGTCTCTAATAACCAAGTAATTAAACGGGCCAAGCTCAAAACACTCAGCAACACGCCAGAAAACAAAATCAATAAAAAATTCACATTGGCCAGTTGCCATGCGCGCTTAATCTGCCCTTGCAAAATCAACCAGAGCGCCTCGGGAATACGCGATAAAGCTTCGAGCAACTCATCGTAAATACCGGTAATAAAAGCAATTGTGCCACCAGAGACGCCAGGTACAACATCAGCCGCGCCCATAGCCATACCTTTTAGCAGCAAAAGTGCCTTACTCTTCATGTTAAAGTCCCACTTAATAAAGGCACAAAACGCACACCTTCTAACCTTTGATAAACAAAGCCGTCTGGCTCACGAACAATCAGTAATAACTGTTGCTGCTCGGTCTCCCCAACTGGAATCACTAAGCGACCGCCCACAGCCAGCTGATCCAATAGCGCTTGCGGGATTTCTTTCGCTCCCGCAGTCACAATAATGCCATTGTAAGGCGCTAAAGCATTCCAACCGTCCCAACCATCCCCCCAGCGATAGACAACATTACGCAAGCCCAGCTCAGCTAACTGTTCTTTCGCACGCTCTTGTAGCGACTGAATGCGCTCCACTGAAAACACCCGCTCAACCAGTTGCGCCAGCACCGCTGTTTGATAACCACAGCCCGTACCGATTTCTAACACCTTATCCAAAGGACCCGCTGCCAGCAGTAACTCAGTCATCCGCCCAACCATGTAGGGTTGAGAAATAGTTTGGTTATTGCCAATGGGTAGCGCTGTATCTTCATAGGCACGGTGCGCTAAGGCTTCATCAACAAATAGATGCCGCGGTGTGCGCAGAATGACATCCAGCACCTCTGGGTTATGCAACCCCTCCTCACGCAAGCGCTGAATCAGTCGCTCTCGGGTTCGCTGCGAGGTCATTCCAATACCGTGGTGCTGTAACTTATTTTCATGCAATCTCACAGTACACCCTCCAGCCACTGCTGCACTTCATCCCGCTGTCCATGACAGGTGCGATCCAACTGCAGCGGGGTAATTGACACATAACCTTGTGCAACAGCATGAAAATCCGTTCCTTCAGCACCGTCTTCAACCTCACCAGCGGCAGCCAACCAATAACATTCTTTACCGCGCGGATTAACTGTACGCACCGGTGCAGCAGCCCGTGCGCGATGGCCTAAACGAGTGAGTTTAATGCCTTTAATCTGCTCAAGGGGCACATCAGGCACATTGACATTAAAAACGGTACGCGGTGCCGATGACAGCTCACCGTGCGCTTCAATCAAACGCCGAGCAAACCAAGCTGCAGTGGGTAGATTGTGTGGTTGTCGTGACAGTAAAGAAAAGGCAAATGCAGGACGCTGCAAAAAGCGTCCCTCTACAGCGGCAGCGACTGTTCCCGAATAGAGTACATCATCACCCAGGTTTGCCCCTAAATTAATCCCTGCCACCACCATATCCATTTCTTCAGGCAGCAAACCATGCAAGCCTAAATGCACACAGTCTGTAGGTGTACCATTGACGCTGATATAGCCATTGCTTAAGGTTTGCGGGTGCAAAGGACGGTCTAAGGTCAAAGAACTGCTAGCACCGCTGCGGTCTTGATCCGGGGCAATAATTGAACACTGCGCATAATCACTTAATGCGGCATGTAAAGCTGATAGACCAGGTGCATGTACACCGTCATCATTGGCGATTAAAATTCGCATGCACGTAGCGCCTCAGTCACTGATAAAAGATCCACCATTTCACGTAAAACCACCGTAGCAAAGCAACCTGCTGGCAAAATAAATTGCACCTGCAAGCAGTCCTCTGCTAAAAAACTCCAACTCAACTCACGCACAGGTAGACGCAAGATGCGTCGCTCCTGCTGCAAATTCGCTCGTTCCAACCAGCTGCAAAGCTCTGGCCAGTGCGCGGCCACAGCCAATTCGCGTTGTTGCGTCGCGCCTTGACTGGCTAACGCCCCCTCACCCCATAAAGGTCCGGTTGGATGTACATCCAACTGGGCTAAACGCGGATCCTGACATTCTTCAGCACCAGCAATAAAAAAACTACGGCTGTTGGTAAACGCTAACACATCACCCACTTGTGCAATGTTCCAAGAGTTATTTTGCACCCGTTGGGCTAACACGCGATTAAACACAGCACTGCGCCCTGCTGAAAGCAAACGCGAACGTAAGTTTCTGCGCTGAGGTAATTCATCCCGCTCCGCATACTCCAGTGCACCCAGTAAATTGTTACCCTGCTCGCCAAAACGCTGCAAGCCAAAGTAGTTGGGTACCCCTTGCTGGGCAATGGTTGTTAAGCGCGTTTCAAGCGCTGTTCGATCTGCGTTTAATTCTGTTAATCGAATCTTAAAACCATTGGCAGAATGCGCACCGCGCTGCAATTTACGCGTATGCCGCTGACTTTTTAAAATGCGTAATGTATCACTTTCGATAGCATTTAACTGCGGATCAGTTTTGCCAGGCAAGTGAATACTGAACCATTGCCGAGTTAATGCCTGACGGTCCTTTAATCCAGCGTAACTGACCTGCCGTAAGGACACCCCTGCCGCTTTAGCGAGGCATCGAGCGACTTCTTCTGTATTGAGCAAACGCTTTTCAATCCACAACCACAAGTGTTCCCCTGTGCCGGACAATTCAATATCCAACACTTCATCCACTTGAAAGTCTTCCGCAGTGGCTTTAAGTTGTGCGCTACCGCACGACTCGCCCCAAGCTAAAGGGCCCAGCAATTCTGCCTCATTCATGCGCTCACCAGCACTGCAACGGCATGGGCCGCAATACCTTCCTCACGCCCCACAAAGCCTAAGCCTTCGGTGGTGGTTGCTTTGACATTGACTTGTTCACCGCTAACTTTAAGGTCTGCGGCAATGTTTTCACGCATGGCTGCAATGTGCGGGGCCATTTTCGGAGCTTGTGCCAGTACAGTGCTATCAACATTGCCAACCCGCCAGCCAGCCTCCTCTAATAAGGCCACCACTTGACGTAACAGCTGGCGACTATCGGCACCTTGGTAAGCGGGGTTTGTATCAGGAAAGTGCTGACCGATATCACCTAAACCTGCTGCTCCTAAGAGCGCATCAGTGAGCGCATGCAACAACACGTCACCATCTGAATGCGCCACAAAAGCCTTATGGTAGGCGATTCGCACGCCACCTAACACAATAAAGTCACCGTCCTGAAAGCGGTGCACATCATACCCATGACCAATACGCATGCTGTTACCTAGCAATTAAAAACAGAGGCTATTCTACACTTTTTAGCCACTATCGGCTGATTAGCCGGCAATTTACTGTGACTGCTTAAAACACCATCGCCGGCACCTTTTACAAAGCACCGGCGATTGGTTGTGTTGACTTTAAATTAATTGACTCAGTGTGGCTTATGCAGACAACGCTTTTGCGTGGAAGCGCAAGTGCTCTTCAATAAAAGTGGAGATGAAGAAATAGCTGTGGTCATAGCCAGACTGCATGCGGAGCGTGAGCGGGTAATCCACCTGCTTGGCAGCTTGCTCTAAGGCAGCAGGGTTAAGTTGCTCAGCTAAGAAGTTATCGGCATCACCCTGATCCACCAGCATCGGCAGTTGCGCAGTGGCTTTAGCCATTAATAGACTGGCATCCCACTCTTGCCAGGTTTCACGATCGTCACCTAAGTAATTGGAAAAGGCTTTCTCGCCCCATGGGCACTGGGTCGGCTGGCAAATGGGCGCAAAGGCAGAGACTGACTGAAAGCGCTGGGGTTCACGTAACGCTGCAATGAGTGCGCCATGTCCACCCATGGAGTGGCCACTGATACTGCGTTTATCTGATGCAGGAAAATGCTCTTCAATTAACTGAGGTAGCTCATCCACCACATAATCATACATATGGTAATGCTCTGCCCAAGGGGCTTGGGTGGCATTCAGATAAAAGCCTGCGCCCAAACCAAAATCATAAGCGCCTTCTGGATCATCGGCCACAGTTTCACCGCGGGGACTGGTGTCCGGTGCCACTAAAATCAAACCCAACTCAGACGCTGCTTTAAAGGCACCGGCTTTTTGCATAAAGTTTTCATCGTTGCAGGTTAAACCTGACAACCAATACACCACCGGCAGTTTTTTACCTTGTTCGGCCTGCGGTGGCAAATACACCGCAAACTCCATCTTGCTCTTGAGCACAGCAGACTGATGGGCATAACGCACATGCTGACCGCCAAAGACTTTATTAGCTGATAATTTTTGTAACGACATAATTAACTCCAAAGACAATGACCAAGGCAGGCTAAACAGTTATAACTGTTGCCTGCCCTGGCTTGTGTTGATGTTTAATAATGAATAACGCTACGAATACTTTTCCCGTCGCGCATTAAATCAAACGCGGAATTGATTTCATCCAAGCCCATGGTATGGGTAATAAATGTATCCAAAGGAATTTCACCGCTCTGTGCTTGAGCAACGTACTTGGGCAGCTCGGTGCGGCCTTTAACGCCACCAAAGGCACTACCACGCCAGACCCGCCCAGTGACCAACTGGAACGGACGGGTGCTGATTTCTTGTCCAGCACCAGCCACTCCAATAATCACTGACTCACCCCAGCCTCTATGACTGCATTCAAGAGCGGCACGCATCAGATCCACATTACCGACACACTCAAAGGAGTAATCCACACCGCCATCGGTCATTTCGATAATGACCTCTTGGATCGGCTTATCGTGATCCTTTGGATTGACAAAGTCAGTGGCGCCCAGCTCTTTAGCGATAGCAAACTTATCCGGGTTGATATCAATGGCAATAATGCGGCTGGCATTGACCATCTTAGCGCCAATAATCGCTGCTAAACCAATCCCACCCAAGCCAAAGATGGCCACGGTAGCGCCCTCTTCAACTTTAGCGGTATTGAGTACCGCACCAATGCCTGTGGTCACGCCACAGCCTAATAAGCAGATTTTTTCCAGTGGCGCCTCTTTGGGTACTTTAGCTAAAGAGACTTCAGCAACGACGGTGTACTCCGAAAAAGTTGAGGTGCCCATATAGTGATAAATCGGCTCACCTTTATAAGAGAAGCGACTGGTACCGTCAGGCATAACACCCTGACCTTGAGTCGCACGAACCGCTGAGCACAAGTTGGTTTTACCTGAAGTACAGTACCTACAGGTGCCACATTCTGCAGTGTAAAGTGGAATCACATGATCACCCACTTCCAGCGAGGTGACACCTTCACCCACTGCTTCAACAATCCCACCACCTTCATGACCTAAAATAACTGGAAACAGCCCTTCTGGATCATCACCGGACAAAGTGAAGGCATCGGTATGGCAGACGCCACTGGCAACAATACGCACCAGCACCTCACCCGCTTTGGGTGGTGCTACATCAACCTCAACAATTTTTAAGGGCTGGCCTGGGCCAAATGCAACAGCCGCACGAGATTTAATCATTTTACTCTCCAGTGGTCAGTGATTCTATGTCGACAAAGCATAACAGAAAGTGACGTTTGAGAAGCCGAAGGCTGAACTATAGAGTCAGAAAACCAGCACAGACAGTACTTTATTGCCCAAACTTAAATGGCTCAGTAGCAGCGGCACAAATATGCATATTTGATAAACTGTGCACAATGCCCTGCGTATATACTGCATAAGAAGCTGATAAAGCTCGACAAGCTAAAGCCAGCCATTGTTAGAATGAGCCAGCTTGACTACAAAACTACTGTCCAGCTCCACACTTATTTTATAAGCAGAAGAGATATCCGGCATTTCTGCACAGCCTCTGTTAACCATCGCCTGGGCTCAGCAATGTCTCTAACAGCAGCAAATCTTCTGGACGGGTGATTTTAATATTATTGGCTTGCCCTTCAATAACACGCGGTGCATAACCAGCCCATTCCATTGCAGAGGACTCATCGGTAACTGCCACTCCAGCCTGCAACGCATCAGCTAAAGCTTGCTGTAACAAACCAAAACGAAACATTTGTGGGGTTAAGGCATGCCAAACCAAGCTGCGATCAATGGTTTGTATAACCTTACCTGCCGCATCAACTTGCTTTAACGTATCCCGCGCAGGTACAGCTAACAGACCACCCACTGGACCATCAGCCAACTCAATCAATAGACGCTCTAAGTCACTGGGCTGCAGCAACGGACGCGCTGCATCATGCACCAGCACCCAGTCACTGGCTTGCGCCCCGCTCAGCTCTAAAGCCCGCAACCCATTGAGCACTGAATCAGCCCGCTCTACGCCACCCATAACCGTTTGAATCAATGGGTGCTGTGCCAAGCTCAACTCTGACCACCAATGGTCATGCTCAGCCAAAGGCAAAACAATGCCACGCAGATTGGGATGGTCAATAAAACAGGCTAAGGTATGCTCTAGAATGGTTTTATCAGCAACTGTCAAATACTGCTTAGGACACTGCGCTTGCATGCGACTGCCAATCCCTGCTGCGGGAATAATCAACCAAAACATTGGCGCTGTCATTCAGTTAACAAGTAAAGGGTTTCCCCTTCCTTGACCATCCCTAATTCATAGCGCGCACGCTCTTCAACGGTTTCCATACCTTGCTTAAGCTCCATCACTTCCGCATCCATCACGCGATTGCGTTCAAACAGCCGTTCATTTTCAGCTTTTTGCTCAGCAATCTGCATTTTCAACTGAACACCTTGAGCAATACCACCATCGCCGACCCATAGGCGGTACTGTAGCCCGACCAGCATCACCAGCAGTAAGATAAGTAACCAATAGGGTTCTTTTTTCATAGTGGTATTCCATTAAAAAGGGCAGCGAAATGGGCTGCCCTTATACTTTATGTATCACTGTTGACTATGCTGCTCAGCATTCAGCGCTGACAACTTAGCCGCGAAACTCAGCACGACCGCGGTAAGGCGCCTTCCCCGCCAACTGCTCTTCAATGCGCAAAAGCTGATTGTACTTGGCAACACGGTCGGAGCGGCATAGGGAACCGGTCTTGATTTGACCCGCTGCAGTGCCCACGGCTAAATCAGCAATGGTTGAGTCTTCGGTTTCACCACTGCGGTGGGAAATCACCGCAGTAAAGCCGGCTTTTTTCGCCATCTGAATCGCTTCCAGAGTTTCTGTTAGAGTACCGATCTGGTTGAACTTAATCAAAATGGAGTTGGCTGTTTGCGTATCAATCCCCTGCTGCAAAATTTTGGTATTGGTAACAAACAAGTCATCGCCAACCAACTGGATTTTTTCGCCGATTTTATCAGTCAGCAATTTCCAGCCGTCCCAGTCCGACTCATCCATACCATCTTCGATTGAAGTGATCGGGAAACGTTCAGTTAAACCTGCTAAGTAATCGGTAAAGCCTTGTGCATCAAACTTCTTACCTTCACCAGCCAAATCATATTGACCGTCTTTGTAGAACTCGCTGGCCGCACAGTCCAGCGCTAAAGTAATGTCGTCACCCAAGGTGTAACCGGCATTGGCAACTGCTTCAGCAATAGCAGCAAGTGCATCTTCGTTAGACGCAAGGTTCGGCGCAAAGCCACCTTCATCGCCCACTGACGTGCTTAAACCACGTTCTTGCAGCACAGCTTTAAGGTGATGGAAAACTTCCGTTCCCATACGCAAGGCTTCAGCAAAGGTTTTTGCGCCAACCGGCTGAATCATAAACTCTTGGATATCAACGTTGTTATCGGCATGCTCACCACCGTTGATGATGTTCATCATTGGTACCGGCATGGAGTATTCACCGGGTGTGCCATTGAGCTCAGCAATATGTGCGTACAAAGGCATACCTTTGGCTTGCGCCGCAGCCTTAGCAGCCGCCAGTGATACGGCCAGGATGGCGTTAGCACCTAAAGTCGCTTTATTTTCCGTACCATCCAATTCAATCATAGCGCGATCAAGCGCCGCTTGATCAGTGGCATCTGTACCCAGCAGTAACTCACGGATTGCGCCATTAATATTGGCTACAGCTTTCAGTACGCCTTTACCCATGTAACGGCTTTTATCGCCATCGCGCAATTCCAGCGCTTCGCGCGAACCTGTTGAAGCGCCTGATGGTGCGCAAGCACTGCCAATGATACCGTTTTCCAAAATAACATCGGCTTCAACCGTAGGGTTGCCACGGGAATCTAAGACTTCACGACCTTTGATGTCGATAATTTTTGCCATTGTTTTGCACGCTCCATAGTGTAATCAGTCATGCCTAAAGTGAAACTATCACCTTAAGCTGTTTCAATTGCGGGGAAACTTTTAATTAAGTCATCCAACTGCTTGAGCTGGGTTAAAAAAGGTTCGAGCTTATCTAAGCGTAATGCACATGGACCGTCACACTTAGCATTATCAGGGTCAGGGTGGGCTTCTAAAAATAATCCTGCCAAGCCTTGACTCATTCCGGCTTTGGCCAACTCAGTCACTTGCGCACGCCGGCCACCGGCTGAATCAGCACGGCCACCTGGGGTTTGCAATGAGTGCGTCACATCAAAGAACACCGGATAGTTAAACTCTTTCATAATGCCAAAGCCGAGCATATCCACGACCAGGTTATTGTAGCCAAATGATGAGCCACGCTCACAAAGGATCAATTGCTCATTACCCGCCTCTTCGCACTTAGTGAGAATATGCCGCATCTCATGGGGCGCTAAAAACTGGGCTTTTTTAATATTAATCACCGCATTGGTTTTTGCCATGGCCACGACCAGGTCGGTTTGCCGTGATAAAAATGCCGGCAACTGAATAATATCGCACACTTCAGCCACCGGTTGCGCTTGATAGGGCTCGTGCACATCAGTGAGCAGCGGCACATTAAAAGTGCGTTTGATCTCTTCAAAGATCTTCAATCCTTCATCCAGACCAGGGCCACGGAAGGAGTTGATCGACGAGCGGTTGGCTTTATCAAAGCTGGCCTTAAATACATAAGGAATGCCCAGTTTGTCTGTTACCCGCACGTACTCCTCACAGGCCCGCATGGCTAAATCTCGGGACTCAAGCACATTAATGCCACCAAACAAGACAAAGGGCTTATCGTTGGCAATGTCGATATCTGCGACACGAATGATTTTTTGACTCATGCTTTGCCTGCCTTATGTGCTAATGCTGCTTTGACAAAGTTTTTAAACAATGGATGACCACCGCGCGGGGTCGAAGTGAACTCAGGATGGAATTGGCTGGCCACAAACCACGGATGATCTGCCACTTCAATCACTTCCACTAATGCGCCATCCTCAGAACGACCGGAAACTTTTAAGCCTGCTTGTTCCAACTGCGGCAACAACTGGTTGTTGACTTCATAGCGGTGGCGATGACGCTCAACAATAGAGTCTTTGCCATAACTGCTGTGCACTAAGGAGCCTGGGGTTAAATGACACTCTTGCGCCCCCAGACGCATAGTGCCACCCACATCGGCATCTTCAGTACGCTGCTCAAGGCTGCCATCGGCATCTTGCCACTCTGAAATCAATCCAACCACAGGGTGGGGACTGTTTTTATCAAATTCTGTGGAGTTGGCATCGCTCCAGCCCAACACATTACGGGCGAACTCAATCACTGCCACCTGCATGCCCAGACAAATCCCTAGATAGGGGATTTTATTCTCACGGGCATACTGTACCGCTAAAATTTTACCTTCCACGCCGCGCAAGCCAAAACCACCGGGTACCAAAACAGCATCAACACCAGCTAACAATTCGCTACCTTGGTTTTCTAGGTCTTCGGAGTCGATATAACGCATATTCACTTTAGTTTGCGTTTCGATACCGGCATGGCTCATCGCTTCGATCAGCGATTTATAAGCATCGAGTAACTCCATGTACTTACCCACCATGGCAACGGTGACTTCTTGCTTAGGATTAAGCTTGGCATCAATCACCCGATCCCACTCAGATAAGTCAGCACCATCACAGTCTAAACCAAAGCGTTCCATGACAAAGTCATCTAAACCTTGGCTGTGCAAAATACCGGGAATTTTATAAATGGTATCCACATCCGGCAAACTCACTACCGCACGTTCTTCTACGTTAGTAAATAAGGCAATCTTACGCCGTGAAGCAATATCAATGGTGCGATCAGAGCGACATACCAACACATCAGGCTGCAAGCCAATAGAGCGCAATTCTTTTACTGAGTGCTGGGTTGGTTTAGTTTTGGTTTCACCTGCAGTGGCAATGTAAGGCACTAAAGTTAGATGCATCAGCATTGCACGCTTAGCACCAACCTCCACACGCAACTGGCGAATGGCCTCAAGGAACGGCTGGGATTCAATATCACCCACAGTGCCGCCGATTTCTACCATGGCAATATCAGCATCACCGGCACCTTTAATAATACGGCGCTTAATTTCATCGGTGATATGCGGAATCACTTGGATGGTTGCACCCAAATAATCGCCACGGCGCTCACGGCGCAACACTTCTTCATACACCCGGCCAGTGGTGAAGTTATTGTTTTGCGTCATGGTCGCGTTAACAAAACGCTCGTAATGGCCTAAATCAAGGTCAGTTTCTGCGCCATCATGGGTAACAAAAACCTCCCCGTGCTGAAACGGGCTCATAGTGCCCGGATCAACGTTAATGTATGGGTCAAGCTTTAGCAGGGTGACTTTTAAGCCACGCGCCTCAAGAATAGCCGCCAATGAAGCTGAGGCAATACCTTTCCCCAATGAAGAAACAACACCGCCTGTGACGAAGATGTAGCGCGTCACCGCCGAAGATAAGCATTGAAAACTGTGCTTGAAAATACAATTAATCTTCAAGCGCTGCAGAGGCAATCAAGCACCTGCACTAATCAACTAATAGACGGGAGAATAGTCTACGCGAAAGCTGTTTATGACTCAAACTTAGAACCGCTTAAAAATTATTTAATCCAGCACAGCGCAGTATACCGTCGCCACTGTGGAACAAAAAACCTTGGACAACTATATTTTAGCGCTTGAGCCATCAGCAGCATGCCAAGTAATAGTTAAATGTTGCACCTGAGGATGACTGAGTGCCGGAAGACCGGCGATTGCAACCGGCTGATCAGCTAAATAAATCACCGGCAAACGCGAGCGGACAAAAGCTGGCACTCCATGCTCCTGCAGCAGTCGCTTTAAATCACGATGCCCTCTGCCCGCAAGCATAAAACGCTCGCCACCTTGACGATAGCGCGCTTGTAACGGCTGAGTAATCTCGCCTGCCAGCACCAGGTGGCCATTATTAGGCAAGTCATAACGCCCCGCAGCGCTTAGGCGCAAATCAAGCGCTGGTGGTTCTTGCAACCAAGACTCAGGAAGGTAATACAGCCTATTTTGACTGCGCTGCAGAGCACCACTGTGTAAGCGCCACATAGGTTGCGCATCGGCCTGCGCATCACGCAAGCTCTCCCAACTGGCCCAGTGGGCGCTATCGGGTAGCAAGGTAAAAGGTTTAAGCCAATAGCGCAGCAGGTTTTTTTGCCGTGCAAAGCTTAACTTGCGCAATCTATCCAAATTCAAACAGGGCAAACGCAGCCAAACAAAGGCGGGCTCGAGCTGTGCATCCTGCAGGTCTTCAAGCGCCAGCTCATCCAACAACTCCTGAGTCTCACGCATATGTTGCGCGGTGCGCAGCAAGCTCTGCTGCATCCGTGGCCAGCGGCGTTTAAGCACTGGCATCACTTGCCGGCGCAAATAATTGCGATCAAACTCATCGGTGGCATTACTGGGGTCTTCAATCCAGCTTAAACCATGCTGCTCAGCATAGCGCAGCAGCTGCTGATGACTCACATCCAGCAAGGGTCGCAACACATAACCGGGCGGCAAAGGTCGTGTTGCAGGGATGCCACGCAAACCCGCCACACCGGTACCACGCATTAAACGAAATACTAAGGTTTCTGCTTGATCGTCTTGATGTTGCGCCATTAGCAGCACCTCGTCAGCACTTAAATGCTGCTCAAAAGCGGCATAACGTGCCAGCCGCGCCGCCTGTTCAACACTGGCAGTGGCTGCTACATCCACAGGCAGCACGGTCAACGGCACCTGCAGCTGATCACACACGCGCTGGCAATGGGCTGGCCACGTCTGGGCCGCAGCTTGCAAGCCGTGATGAATATACACAGCGCGCAGCTGAGGCAGTTGATGCTGTTGCTTTAGCTGAGCTAAGGCATACAACAGCACAGTAGAATCCATACCACCGGAAAACGCCACGCATAAAGAAGGGCTGCTACACCACGGCTGTAGCATGTCAAGCAGGTGTTGTTCAATATCTAACATAAGGCACAGCCTCGCATATCAGGCTGCAAGGCGTATCCAAGGCAACACCTTAGAATACGCCAATGAGGCAACAAGCAAAGGATTAAGCGATACCAAAGCCCATCAGCTTTTCATAACGGCGAGCCAACAACTCATCGGTATCCAAGGTTAACAGCTCATCCAATTGCCCAGCTAAGGTCTCACCAATCGACTCAACCACCTTCGGTAGATCACGGTGTGCACCACCTAATGGTTCAGCAATCACATGATCAACAATTTTCAGACCCTGCAAGCGCTGCGCAGTGATGCCCATGGCCTCTGCTGCCTCAGGTGCTTTATCTGAAGTCTTCCACAAGATCGACGCACAGCCTTCTGGAGAAATAACCGCATAGGTTGAGTACTGCAACATATTCAAGCGATCACAAACGCCGATGGCTAAAGCACCACCGGAGCCGCCTTCACCAATCACCGTAGAAATAATGGGTGTTTTTAAGCGTGACATCACCCGTAGGTTCCAAGCAATGGCCTCACTTTGACCACGCTCTTCAGCATCAATGCCTGGGTAAGCACCTGGGGTATCAATAAAGGTAAAGATGGGCATTTTAAAACGCTCGGCCATTTCCATTAAACGACACGCTTTACGGTAGCCTTCCGGGCGCGGCATACCAAAATTACGCCGTACCTTTTCCCGCACTTCACGGCCTTTTTGATGGCCAATCACCATTACCGGCTTGTCATTGAAACGGGCAATACCACCCACCAAAGCAGCATCATCAGCAAAATGACGATCGCCATGCAACTCTTCAAACTCAGTAAACAAATGCTCAATATAATCCAGCGTATAGGGGCGCTGCGGGTGACGCGCCATACGAGCAATCTGCCAGCTGGTCAGGTTGGTGAAAATACTTTTAGTCAGTGCATTGCTTTTTTCTTGTAAGCGTGAAATTTCGTCACTGATATTTAAATCATTGTCATTGCCAACCAATCGCAACTCTTCAATTTTCGCTTCAAGATCGGCAACAGGTTGTTCAAAATCCAAAAAACTAGGGTTCATCAGGGGCATCCACTTTTCTATTACGGCGGTTAGGCCGCACTGCAATGTTTAAAGCCTGCGCAATACTACTGCGCACGCCACCAAATTTGTATTCATTCGAGCCTTAAAAACTCGCGGTCAAATCGACGTTAATTTATTAACGGTTTAACGGCTGCTCTATTTTTAACGGCTGCTCTCTTAACGATGCTACTCTATTAACGATAATGCAAAAAGACGTTATCACGACCAAATAGGTCACGTAACGCTAAAATAAGGTCATCTGTTGGCTCAATTTCCCACTCTGGCGAAAACTCTAAAAGAGCCTTAGCACTCTGTCCGCTGTAATCAACCGTTAACGGGCAGGCACCTTTATACTGCAATAGTAATGCTTTTAGCTGCGTTAAGCTGTCACGACTTAAGTCTGTCACAGTCAGATTCAAGCGTAAACTTTGCGCCAAACTGGTCCGCGCTTCTTCTAAACTCATCACCCGCTTGGCCCGTAGCCGCAAACCACCGGAGAAATCGTCATGACTGACCTCACCCTCAACCACAACTAAGGTATCGGTTTGCAATAACGCTTGCGCTTGGGTAAAAGCTTCAGAAAACAATGATGCCTCAATCCGCGCAGAACGGTCATCTAAGGTAATAAAGCCCATTCTGTCGCCTTTCTTATTGCGCATCACCCGCAGGTTAACAATTAAGCCAGCCACAGTTTGACTGTCACGGGATGGTCTTAAATCCACTATGCGTTGGCGCGCAAAACGGCGCACTTCACCCTCGTACTCATCAATAGGGTGACCGGTTAAGTACAGACCTAAAGTATCTTTTTCGCCTTTCAAGCGCTCTTTTAAGCTGAGTTCACGGGCATCGCGGTACTGCGCATAAATATCAACGTCCTGCTCAGCAAAAACATCCCCAAATAAGTCAAAATTACCACTGTCCCGATTACGCGCCGCTTGATCGGCTGCTTGGATGGCTTCGGCGGTCGCTGCCAGTAACACCGCTCGATTGCGGTCAATCCCAGCTAAATACTCGTCCACCTGCTCAGAAAAGTAGGGTCCCATACGATCCAAAGCACCGCTGCGTACTAAAGCATCTAAAGTACGCTTGTTAATTCGCTTCAAATCCATCCGCGCACAGAAATCAAATAAGTCTTTAAAGGGCTCATCACCGCGGGCGCTGACAATGGCGTCGACGGGGCCTTCCCCAACCCCTTTAATCGCGCCTAAACCATACACCACATGGCCATCATCATTTACGGTGAACTTATATTCAGACTGGTTAACATCAGGTGCTACGATGCGCAGTTTCATATTGCGGCACTCTTCAACCAGAATAACCACCTTATCGGTGTTATCCATATCGGCGGAAAGTACTGCGGCCATAAACTGCGCCGGATAATGTTGTTTTAACCATGCGGTTTGATAGGACACCAGGCCATAAGCCGCCGAGTGCGACTTGTTAAAACCATAGCCAGCAAACTTCTCTACCAGGTCAAAAATATTACCTGCTAGATACTCATCAATATCATTTTTTCCGCAACCGGCAATAAAACCGCCACGTTGCAGCGCCATTTCTTCAGGGTTTTTACTGCCCATGGCCCGGCGCAGCATATCCGCTTGACCTAAAGAGTAGCCCGCCATCACCTGAGCAATTTGCATCACTTGCTCTTGATACAAAATAATTCCGTAGGTGGGCTCCAGCACTGGCTCTAAAGACTCATGCTGGTAATCAGGGTGCGGATAAGCCAACTCAGCGCGGCCATGCTTGCGGTTAATAAAGTCATCGACCATGCCTGATTGCAATGGCCCTGGACGGAACAAAGCCACCAAAGCAATCAGGTCTTCCAAGCAGTCGGGCTTAAGCTTTTTAATCAGCTCCTTCATCCCGCGGGATTCCAGCTGGAACACTGCAGTGGTTTCAGCCCGCTGTAGCATCTGGTAAGTGGGCTTATCATCCAGCGGAATAAAGTCAATATCGAGTGGTTCTTCACCCTCTTTAGCGCGGTCGCGGTTAACGTTTTCCAACGCCCATTTAATAATGGTTAAGGTGCGCAAACCGAGGAAGTCAAACTTGACCAGTCCAGCTGATTCAACATCATCCTTATCAAACTGAGTCACTAAGCCTGTGCCATCCTCATCACAGGACACCGGCGAGAAATCAGTGAGCTTGGTTGGCGCAATCACCACACCACCGGCGTGTTTACCGGTACCGCGGGTAATACCTTCCAGCTTTAGCGCCATTTCCCAGATTTCAGCCGCTTCTTCATCCACCGCTAAAAAATCGCGCAATGCCTCTTCAGCAGCAAAGGCTTTGCCTAGGGTCATGCCCGGTTCAAAGGGAATCATTTTCGACAAACGGTCGGCCAAACCATAAGCCTTGCCTTGCACCCGGGCCACATCGCGCACCACCGCTTTGGCGGCCATGGTGCCAAAAGTAATAATCTGACTCACCGCCTCACGGCCGTAGCGATCGGCGACATACTCAATCACCCGGTCTCGGCCATCCATGCAAAAGTCGACGTCAAAGTCAGGCATGGAGACCCGTTCCGGGTTGAGAAAACGCTCAAACAGCAAGTCATAGAGCAGCGGATCAATATTGGTAATATGCAGCACATAGGCCACAAGACTACCGGCACCGGAACCACGACCTGGCCCAACGGGCACACCGTTATTTTTCGCCCAATGGATAAAATCCATCACAATTAAAAAATAACCGGGAAAGCCCATACTGTTAATGATATCCAGCTCAAAGCTCAGCCGATCTTCGTAGACTTGGCGTTGTGCAGCGTAATCTGGGGTGTCTTTCGGCAAGGTGACCGACAAGCGCTCCTCTAATCCCTCAAACGAAACATGCTTTAAATACTCATCAATGGTCATCCCTTCTGGCACAGGGAAATCGGGTAAAAAGTGTTTGCCCAGCTGCACTTCAATATTACAACGCTTAGCAATTTCAACACTGTTACTCAGTGCCTCAGGAATATCTGCAAACAAGTGCGCCATTTCAGCCGGTGTTTTCAGATACTGCTGCTCTGAATACATTCGCGTGCGGCGTGGGTCATCCAGCGCTCGTCCTTCACCAATACAGACTCGCGTCTCATGGGCTTCAAAATCTTCTTGATGCAAGAAACGCACATCGTTGGTTGCCACCACAGGCACACCCGTGCGTGCCGCCAGCGCAACCGCAGCATGCACGTGCTCTTCATCATTGGGTCGCTCAGTACGCTGCAATTCCAAGTAAAAGCGATCACTGAAAACCTCTTGCCATTCAGCCAAGAGCCGCTCTGCTTGCGCCGTCTCACCAGCTAACAGCGCTAAACCGAGCTCACCTTCTTTGGCGCCAGATAGAGCGATTAAACCTGCAGCAGATTGTTTGACCCACTCACGCTGCACCACTGCTAAACCATGCTGTTGGCCTTGGGTATAACCTAAAGAAATCAACTCAGTCAGGTTGCGATAGCCCTGGGAGTTCATCACCAGTAGCGTCATGCGCGTGAGCGGACCTTCTTCTTCGGCACTTGCCAGCCAAATATCCGCCCCAGAAATGGGTTTAACCCCACCTTTTTGCGCCGTAGTATAAAACTTAACCAAAGAACTCATATTGCTTTGGTCTGTCACCGCCACCGCTGGCATGCCGGCATCACTTACCGCTTTAATCAGTGGTTTGATGCGCACAATGCCATCCACCACTGAAAACTCGCTATGCACACGTAAATGAACAAATGATGCCGACATTCAACAACCTTATTTCAACAAATAAAAAACACGCGCAGGATTCTGCCAGTTATTGGGTTAGACGCAATAACGCCTCACGGTATTTATCCGCTGTTTTTTGGGCCACATCACTGGGAATCACTGGCGCTGGAGGTTCTTTATTCCACTTACTGCTCTCCAGCCAATCGCGTAAAAACTGCTTATCAAAACTCGGTGGGTTACTGCCCACCTGATAGCTGTCCGCAGGCCAAAAACGGCTGGAATCTGGGGTTAGGACTTCATCCATCAACGTCAGCGTGCCGTTTTCATCTAAGCCAAATTCAAATTTGGTGTCAGCAATAATAATGCCGCGGGTTGCAGCATACTCAACCGCAGCTTGGTAGAGCGCAATAGAGACATCGCGCACTTGCACTGCAAGGTCTTCACCAATAATTTCCACACACTGGGCAAAGCTGATATTTTCATCATGATCACCGACTTCAGCTTTGGTCGATGGGGTAAAAATGGGCTCGGGCAACTTCTCTGCTTCTTGCAGACCTGCTGGTAATTGAATACCGCACACAGTGCCGCTTTGCTGGTACTCCTTCCAACCACTGCCGACTAAATAGCCTCGTACAATGGCTTCTATTGCCACCGGCTGGAGACGCTTAGCAACAACCGCACGCCCTTCTACCAATGGCAGTTCTTCGGCACTGACTACATCACTGACGTGGTCGCCGGTAAAGTGATTGGGCACTAAATGTGCCAGCTTGTTAAACCAGAAGTTAGAAATCTCAGTGAGAATTTTCCCTTTATCTGGAATCGGCTGATCTAAAATTACATCAAAGGCAGAAATGCGGTCACTGGCGACCATTAACATGCGCTGCGCATCAATTTCATAGAGATCACGCACCTTGCCTGAATATAATTTCTTTAGGCTCAGTTGAGGCTGCTTGCTCATTGCAAAAGTCCTATGCTTGTAAACACAGCAGGCGAAATCAAAGTTTCGCCTGCTGGTGGTAGAGAGGTATTGGAGGAGATTATTCTAAGTGTGTCTGCACTTGCTCAAGTACGCGCTCAGCAACATCAACAGGGGCTAAAGTATCAGCGTCACGTTCAACGTTGACAAAAACCTGCTGATTGATCGCCGTTAAGCGCACTGCAAAACGTTCAGTACTGGCTTGCTCCGGGGCTTTCTTTTTCGAACTGAATAAACGTTTAAAAAAGCCTGGCTCGCCTTGCTCAGCTTTTTTCGCCAAATCAATGTAATACAATCCAGCACTGCGATTGAGATCATAAACAGCAATATCTGCCGCATTTAACGCGCGCCCAACGCTGGACCAAGCTCGGTCAAAGGTTGCATCTAAACGCAAAACTTTAACGCCATTACCACCATCAACCAAGGCAACGCGCTTTGGCGCGTCATAGGTTTTACTGGCAATCAAGGAGTACGAATCACCGCCTTCATGGCTGAGTTCTAAGTATCTATTGAGCTCGTGGAGTAATGCCGCAGATTCGGCTTGTGTGCTGGTGTTGGCCGTCCAGCTACCCTCACTTGAACTGCCTAGACTGCGCTGCGCCTGATCAATAAAAATATCACTGCTATTGCGTTGCACTCCGGGCTCAATCCGCACGCGAAAGCGCGTTTGCTGGTCGAGCGGCGCACTGCCCCACACTTGCTGCACAATGCCTGCATCAAGCTCGCTAGCCGTTTGCCACTGGGTGGTAAACTCGCCGAGATGCGGACGTTCGCTGGCAATTTTGAAACCATTAATCTCAAAAAACTTTTGCGCCACCGGCCACACTTGTGCAGGAATTCGCTGGGCAACAACCCAGCTTAATGCCCCACTTTTCTGCACACTGAACTCACCTGTTTGATCGCTGCTGGCCAATGCCTGCGGACGTGGCACCTGATAATCTGGGCGCTGCTCAACAGTGGCGACACGGTGTGGAATGGGTAGCAAAGGATCAAGGCGCTTAACGTGCCCTTGTTCCGCTAACTGCATCTCTGGGGTCGTCTGCGCATTTAGATAATCATTACCGCGATCGCGAAAATAACCTTTCTCACCCCAGACCCAGCCACAGCCTGTCAAGCCACTGACTGAGGCGGCTAATAAACATATTCCAGCAATTCGCTTCATGCGTTTTAAAACCTCGGTTTAATTCAGGACGCCGGTTTGACGCATCGCCTGGCGTAAAATCTCATGGTACTTTTCGCTGAACGGGGTCAACGGTAAGCGGATGCCTTCTTGAATCAAGCCCATTTCATACAACGCCCACTTCACTGGAATCGGGTTGGCTTCTAAAAACAGGTTTTCATGCAAAGGCATCAGCTTGTCATTCATTGCTTGAGCAGCGACTGCATCCCCTGCCATAGCAGTCTGACACAACTCTTGCATCGCTCGGGGAGCAATATTAGCAGTGACGGAAATATTGCCTTTTCCCCCTGCCAACATCAGTCCATAGGCGGTCGCATCATCCCCAGAGTAAACAGCAAAGTCACTGGGCACGCGGGCAATGATATCTATGGCACGGGCAATATCACCAGTTGCCTCTTTAATACCAACGATATTATCGATTGCAGACAATCGCACGACTGTATCTGCCAGCATATCGCACACTGTGCGGCCTGGAACGTTATACAGTATTTGTGGAATATCCACTGTTTCTGCGATGAGCTTAAAGTGCTGATATAAACCTTCTTGAGTGGGCTTGTTGTAATAGGGTGTAACCAATAAGCAGGCATCAGCGCCCACCTTCTGCGCATTACGCGTCAGCACTATTGCTTCACGGGTGCAGTTAGCCCCGGTTCCAGCAATGACTGGGATACGTCCATTCGCTTGTTCAACCACACGACGAATCACTTCCACATGTTCTTCAACATTTAAAGTGGCGGACTCACCTGTGGTGCCTACAACAACTAAAGCACTGGTGCCTTCTTGGATATGAAACTCAATAAGCCCATTTAGCGCCTGCCAGTCAAGTGCGCCTTGCGCGTCCATGGGCGTGACTATTGCGACTATACTGCCCGTAATCATGCAACCGCTCCTGCCAAATAAGAATAGATAAACACTAGACTGGTAATATTACTGATGCCTTTGAGCTTGCACAAGCACTGCTGGTTTCTTTGCGCATTTCACTTATGCGATCTTTTCGTTACTCTAGTGTGCTGAGGAAGCGTAAAACGCGCTGAAATATATATTTCTGGAATGTTGAATGTCTGTCATCCCTTTACGTGAGCAATATATACTGATTAGCGCAATGGGCAGCGACCCACTGGAGCTGACCAACGTTATTTGTCGTGCTTGTCACGAAAACCGCTGCTCAATGGTTAGCAGTCGTTTAACCCGCCATGGAGAATACAGTGTCTTAGTGGTTCAAGCTGGCGGCACTTGGGATGCTTTAGCACGCCTTGAAGGTAGTTTACCTTTTCTAGCTAAACGCCATAATTTGCAGCTTACCCATACGCGCAGTGAAGACGAGGAGATGCGACCACAAGCCCTGCCCTATATTGTTTATGTGAGCGCGCTGTACCGCCCGGATATTTTGGCGGAGCTGTGTCAGTTCTTTGCTGACCATGACATCGGTTTGGAGAATATCAACTACGACACCTATCAAGCACCGCAAACCAACACCACCATGCTTAACGCCACTATTACCGTGACCCTACTGGCAAGCACGCAAATCAATTGGTTGCGTGACCAGTTTCTAGACTTTGCTGACGCCTTAAATCTCGACGCTCTAATTGAGCCTTGGCGTCCGCAAACACCTTAAGCCTGAGGAAAGACAATGCTTAACCAACCTGTTAAAAATTTCACTGCATTGGCCACCAATGAAAAAACCATTCAGCTCTCAGAACTGGCTGGACAAAACGTTGTGCTGTATTTTTACCCAAAAGACAATACCCCTGGCTGCACCACCGAAAGCCAAGACTTTAGGGATCTACAGCACGAGTTTTCTGCCGCTAACACTGTTATTTTTGGCATTTCACGTGACAGTCTGCGCAGCCATGAGAACTTTAAAGCTAAGCAAGAACTCCCATTTGAGCTGATCAGCGACCCTGAGGAGTTGCTGTGCCAACAGTTTGATGTGATCAAAGAAAAAAACATGTTTGGTAAAAAGCATCTAGGCATTGAACGCAGTACTTTTTTGCTTGATCAAACAGGCGTCCTGCGCCATGAGTGGCGCAAAGTTAAAGTCGCTGGCCACGCCGCAGAAGTGCTGGCTGCCGCTCAAGCACTGAATGCCAGCAACTAACCCAAACCGCTGCCGCTCTTGATTAGCATTCTTTACGTAACCAATAGGTAAATACAGCCTGCTCGACTGTTTCATGCAGCAGGCTATGCCCAGCCAGCTTGGCAAAGGAACGAAAGTCCCTTTGCGAACCGGCATCCGTGGCCGTGACCTTTAATACCGCACCAACTGGCAATTCATTCAGGGCCAGTTTGGCTTTCAACAAAGGCAGTGGGCACGCGAGGTTACGCGCATCCAATGCTTGATCATATTGTTGTACGAAATCACTCATTTAAATTCACCACCTTACTAACGAACATTTAGCCACACCCCCTGTCTCACCTTGACTGAACAAGGTTTTTTTCAACTGTGCCCCTTGCTCAGCCATTGCGCGCATTGTAGCGTATACTATTGCTTATTCTGCAAAGAGAGTGCTATGACGTTTTTTCGCCCTGCTTTATTGGCGCTAGCCTGTATGCTGGCACAGCCTGTTTTCGCTAATGCGCTCCCGTCCCTTGGCGACTCCAGCTCATCCATTATTTCTCCCCAACAAGAGCACAAGCTGGGTCGGGCATGGTTGAGTGTATTGCGCGGACAAGTCCGCCAGCTCGAAGACCCCTTGCTCAAAGATTATGTTGAAACCAGTGTTACTCGCTTAGCAGAAACCAGTCAGCTCGATGATCGCCGACTTGAGTTTATTATTTTAGCCAGCCCACAATTAAACGCTTTTGCCGCCCCAGGTGGCATTATCGGAGTCAACGGTGGGCTCTTATTGCATGCGCAAACAGAATCTGAATACGCCTCGGTTATGGCTCACGAATTGGCACACTTATCCCAGCGCCACTTTGCCCGCGGCCTTGAAGCACAAAAACGCATGCAGGTACCCTTAATGGCCGCGATGCTTGCTGGAATTGTCGCCGCTGCAGCCGGCGGCGGCGACTTAGGCATGGCTGCCATAGCATCAACCCAAGCAGCAGCAGTGCAAGAACAGCGTCGCTTCTCCAGACAGAATGAACAGGAAGCTGACCGCATTGGTTTGCGCAACTTACAGAAAGCCGGTTTTGACCCTCGGGCCATGCCCAGTATGTTTGAGCGCTTGATACGCCAATTCCGCTACGACCGCATGCCGCCGGAGTTTTTACTCACCCACCCGATTTCTGAGTCCAGAATTGCTGATACCAGAAACCGAGCTGAACAGTATTTCGATGGTACTGGCACAACTGACAGCTTGTACTACCAACTGATCCGCGCCCGCGTCCAGCTGACTTTCGAAGGCACTCCAGGCTTGGCCCTGAAACGTTTTCGCAGTGCTCTCGATGAAGACCCAAGCTCACAACCAGCACGTTATGGGTTAGTGCTGGCCTTAATCCGTGCCGGTCAGCTTGCCGAAGCACGCAGTAATATTGATATTTTGCTGGAAAAATCCCCCAACAGTATTATCTATAATTTAGCTGCAGTAGATATTGAACTCAGTCGCAATCAATTCACCCAAGCCAATCAGCGGGTGGATAATTTATTAAAACAACACCCAAATAGTTTCCCACTGCGCAGGGCGAAGTATGAAATACAACTCAGACAAAAAGACATTGCTGGTGCTGAAAAAACCATTAATCAACTCTTGAAGCAACGGCCAAACGATCCAGATATTTGGTTTGAAGTAGCGGAGATTCGTGGTTTATCCAATGATATTATTGGTTTACATGAAGCCCGTGCCGAGTATTTCTCAAGGGTGGGTGATTACACTCAAGCCATTGAGCAACTCGATTATGCCAGACAGCGGGCTAGCAACAATTTCCCTCGCGCAGCACGGATCGATGCTCGTCAACAAGTACTTATGAGTGAAGAGCAAGCGATTAAGAAAATGTTGAAATGACTGTTGTCGCGCCAAACATTACAGCTGTATAGGACATATGTTACGTTTCAGAGCAGGCGTTAATCCACTTCGCCGCGACTCCACAGACTGCTGTGCCATCTTCGACTTACTGATCACACCAGCGGTAAATACCCGTACGATGTTAAGCCCTATTGCGCAGAGCACTGGCATAATCTGCTGTGAGAAAACTCAGTCAATTGTGAGGTTGGCTAAAAAACCCTAGCGTTTGCCAGTAAAGGAACCAAGAATGCCGCGGACAATCTGCCGACTGATTTTATTGACCACTTGACGTAAAGCGCTCTTATAAACCTGATCGGCAAGCCCACCCAATGCCCCTTTCACCCCCGCCACAGGGTCAGCTGAGTCAGTCTTTTTACTGCTGACAGTTTCTGGCGTTGCGGCCATCTGTTGCTCAGCCCGCTCCGCCAAGATTTCATAGGCTGATATGCGATCAAAGGCTTTCTCATAATAGCCAAACAAAGGTGAGTTACGTATAACCTCTGCGCGCTCCGTATCCGTTAAGGGTCCGACCCGCGATTGCGGTGGGGCAATAAAGACTCTGCGCACCACTGCCGGCGTGCCCTTTTCTTCTAAGCCGCCATAGAGTGCTTCGCCGATGCCCAGCTCAGTTAAGACTTTGAGCGTATCAATCTTAGGATCGGGTCGAAAACCATTGGCCACTGCCCTTAAAGATTTCTGCTCTTTCGCCGTAAAAGCCCGTAAACCGTGTTGAATCCTCAGGCCCAGCTGCGCCAGCACAGCATCTGGCAAGTCCGCCGGTGACTGGGTAACAAAATACACCCCAACACCTTTCGAGCGAATTAAACGCACCACTTGCTCTAAGCGATCACGCAAGGCTTTTGGCGTGCCATTAAACAGCAAATGCGCTTCATCAAAAAACAAAGCCAAAACAGGTTTATCGGCGTCACCACGCTCAGGCAGTTGTTCAAATAATTCTGCCAACAACCAGAGTAAAAATGTTGCATAGATTTTTGGTGCTTGATGGACTAAACGACTGGCATCCAACATATGAATACGGCCCCGCCCATCACGGTCAATGCGCAAAATATCCTCTAATTGTAGGGCCGGCTCACCAAATAACAGTTCAGCGCCCTGCTGTTCGAGACTGGCCAACTTACGCTGTAACGCATTGGCTGATTGCGCGGTAAATAAAGCGCGATCAGCACCCAACACGTCAGGCTCTTTGCGCAAGTGATTGAGCAGCGCTTTTAAGTCTTTTAAATCCAGTAACAACAAGCCGTCGCGATCTGCTATTTGGAACGCTAAATATAAAATAGCCTGCTGACTATCGGTCAATTCAAGCAGATTGCCCAGCAATAAAGGCCCCATAGCGCTGATCGTGGTGCGCAATGGGTGGCCGCTTTCGCCATATACATCCCAGATAGTCACCGGATAGGCTTGCGGCTTGTGCTCAAGCCACGGCATTGAGGCAATCCGCTCAGCAATTTTACCTTCTGGCTGCCCAGCAGCGGCGATGCCGCAAAAGTCACCTTTAATATCTGCGGCAAACACCGCTACACCGGCATCACTAAAAGCTTCTGCTAGACGCTGCATGGTCACGGTTTTTCCCGTCCCTGTCGCCCCAGCAATCAGCCCGTGGCGGTTAGCCAAACGTAATAAATGACCTATGGGCTGGCCTGTATCATCTGCACCCAATACCAGCTGATCAGTTTTCATCAGATTGCCCCCTCCAGTGCTAGCGCTCTAAACAGTCTGTATGCAACCAACACATCAGACCATTCAATCCGGTATTTGGCTTTATCGGTGCTGAGAAAAACTTTAGTCGCTCAGCACAGGGCTTTTCCTTAGCCCTAGACCAGCCCTAGTGACCGGCAAACTTAACTAGGACTGATCGCCTGCTGCACTATTTAACCCGCACACAGGCACAGCAATGGCTCTAGTCAAACACCACCGTCTTATTATCATGAATCAAGAGGCGGTCTTGTAGGTGATAACGTAAGCCCCGTGCCAAAGCCATTTTTTCCACATCCTTACCTTTGCGCACCATATCCTCAATGCTGTCGCGGTGACTGACGCGCACCACATCTTGCTCAATAATCGGCCCTGCATCCAATTCTTCAGTGACATAATGACAGGTTGCACCAATCAATTTAACACCACGCAAAGCAGCTTGATGGTAGGGTTTTGCCCCCACAAACGACGGTAAGAAACTGTGATGAATATTGATCACTTGACCGTAATATTTCTCGCATAATTCAGGCGGCAAGATTTGCATATAGCGGGCTAAAACGACGCAATCTGCCGCATGCTCATCAATCAATCGACTCACCTCAGCAAAAGCTGGCTCCTTGTCCTTAGGGTCCACTGGCACATGATAAAAAGGAATTCCATGCCACTCCACCATGCTGCGCAAATCATCGTGATTTGCAATCACACAGGGTATTTCGCAATCCAATTCATTGCGGTGCCAACGGTGCAATAAGTCAGCCAAGCAATGCGATTCACGACTGGCCATTAATACCACTCGTTTTTTAACTGCAGAATCACTCACATGCCAAGCCATGGAAAACTCATTGGCAATCGGTGTAAAAGCTTGTTTAAAACCTTCCAAATCAAACGGCAGTGACTCTGCACGAATTTCGTGGCGCATAAAAAACCAACCACTTTGCTCATCAGAATGATGGCTTGCCTGATGAATCCAGCCATTATAAGTCGCTAAAAAGTTACTGACTTTGGCAACAATCCCCACACGATCAGGGCAAGCAATAATGAGGCGGAACGTGCGCATGCAAAACTCCCAAGAATAATAGTTTTATTAAAATAAATAATACGCGCTATTCTACCGCTCCTAGGCGCTAGAGTCAGCAAAGCAATCAACCTAATGAAGACAGCACGCGCCATTAAGTAGCCAAGCAAAGTATCAACAGCAACTCAACCCTACTCTATACCTCTACACATTCTATTTTAATCGAATTTCTTAATATTGATTTTACCCTCCAAGACCCATTTCAAACATGATTAATATGTTGTTTGCTCTGCACATAAATTATAAATACAAAGATACTATGTATGCATTTGCACAAATCCTTACACTTAATATACTTTTAAACCCCTGATTCTTTACTTAATTACAGCTTAGGTTTACCATTGCATCCATTAAGGGGTCTCAGTGATATTTACATACTAATTGAGACGCTAGAGTTATGCAGAGCTCACTAGCGCACTAGTGATATTGACATACTCAATAACCCTTTACTTAAAACAACCTCTCTAAATAGGACTTTCAAAATGTCACTGATTAATGAATTTCGAGAAACAAAAGAGCGTATTAAAGAACTTGAAAGTCGCTTGGCTGATTTATCACAAGACAGCAAGCTGAAAAAAGAGCTCGAGTTTGAAGAAAAACTGCGCGCATTAATGGCTGAATATAATAAATCGTTACGCGATATTACTGTTATTATCGACCCGCAAGCGGCGCGTAGTGGCCCTGCACGAACAACCACTCGCACCCGTAGACCACGCAGAACTAAACAGTACAACAACCCACATACCGGCGAAGTGATTGAAACTAAAGGCGGTAACCACAAGATCCTCAAAGAGTGGAAAGCCAAATGGGGTGGTGACACTGTTGAATCCTGGGTCACACTGCTCGACTGAGTGCTGCTCTGCTCCACCTCACTCAGCAAAGCAACTACTGAGTTGACCTTAACGCCCTGCTTGCAGGGCGTTTTTATATCCAGCACAGAGTTTTAAATATCCGGCCAAACTAAAGTTGATAACGCTGCTCTATACCATGTACATAATGCCGCCAAGCTTGCACAGCAGGATTTAATTGCTGCTCTGGCGTTAACTCGGCATAAGCTGTTCGATAATCTGCAATAGTAAGGGGTGCACCCTGACGCTCCCCGGTTAAACGAGCACGGCAAAACAGTGCCCACTGTTGTAACTCACTTTCACTTAATGTGTGTGGGTAATTGCGGCCACGATAACGAAACAATAACTCTGGCAAACGCTCATCATCAAATGGCCAAAATTCGGGCAATAACTTCTCTGGCGCAGCGCGGCGCACCTCATCACTGAGCTTTCGGTCGCGCGGACTTAAAAAGCCGCTGTAGAGCTGCTGCTCTGGATCCTGCTCGCTAAACTCACGTTGCTCCTGATAGACAACACTCAGCTTGTCTTGCCACTGCGCAGCGTTCTCTTTAAGTAACTGATAGTTTGCTTGCCAAAGCCCACGGTCAAAAGCCAAGCGTTGAGCATCTTCTTCACGCAACACCCCAAATGGGGCAATGACAGGACTTCGATTGATATGGATCAGCTTTAGCGGGATAGGCTGCTCGCCTTCGGCCAAATCAGAGTGGCGAGTATATAAGCGCGCCTTAAGCGTCTCAGCATCAAGCTGCAACAGTGGCGTCACATCAGCATGTAAGTCGCAGACGATCAACGCATTACGATTGCTCGGGTGCCAAGCCAATGGCAATACCGGTGCTAAGCAATGGCGTTCAAGGGAGTACATTCCCGAGATATGTAACATGGGCTGCAGCAAGCGAACCCGTTCGAGCACCGCATCTTTACGGCGCAACGCATAGAGGTAGTCAAACAGCTTAGGTTGTTGCTCATGCAATAAGCGAGCCACAGCAATGGTGGCCCGCACATCGGCTAAAGCGTCATGGGCTTGACCATGTTCAATCTGATTGGCTGCGGTAAAGTGTTCAAGTTTAAAGCTCACCCGCCCATCTTGTTCTGGCCACTGAATTCCCTCTGGACGCAACGCCCATGTACAACGCAACACATCAATTAAGTCCCAGCGGCTGTTACCACCTTGCCATTCACGGGCATAAGGGTCATAAAAGTTACGGTACAACGTGGCCCGAGTCATTTCATCATCAAAGCGGATACTATTAAAACCTGCGCTACAGGTATTAGGACGCAGCATCTCTCTATGCAGTTGCTCAATAAAGTCAACTTCTAATAGCCCTTGCCGCTGCAAAACTTCAGGCCCTATACCCGTTACTAAACTGGAGACTGGGTGTGGCAAGATATCATCTGACAGCTGACAATAAATATTCAGCGGCTCACCAATTTCTTCAAGTCGCTCATTGGTGCGAATACCAGCAACTTGTATGGGGCGGTCACTATGGGCTTGGATACCTGTTGTTTCAAAATCATACCAAAATATACTCGCGGTCACTGCACTCTCTCCTTAGCCATCAACCTCAGCTTAAAACACCATAACAGCTTACGCTGTTGCGTCACTGCTTGACTTATTCATCACTTAACCGTAACTCCAAGCTATGCAACGGCACACTACTCATCACGACTTATAACCATAAAAACCATAACTTTTAAACAGCAAGATTATAATCCCTACTTATAATAAGGTCATAAGCCAGAACCATAACTTAAGCAACGAGTAAACTGAATAATCATCTTTGCATTTATACTGTTTACTCTATGCAGGACGCACGCTGATTGAAAGTTGGATAGAATTCGTATGTCTCTTGCATACAGCTTTTCTAACTGATGCGTTTATACGGCTTTTAAACACAACCAGCAACCCTGCTTGCACCCTCGCTGCACACTGGCTCGGCTAGCTGATATATTTCTCTCCAGTCAGGCTCGGCGTAACAACTGATTTAGCACTGCGCCTAGGGTAAAAAGGGGCAAACAACCTGCTTATAAAGCAGGTCATGCAAAGTTGCAGCAGATTATACGGCCTGCAGTCTTGCGCAACACAATCCACCTTGAACAAAACAGCTATACTTGATCTAAGCGTTTATATACAACCTAGGTTAGGCTAGGCTTCAGTAACATAATCAACAAGCTAAAGCCTCGCTTAAGCAGCGTTTTGTTCTTATATTTCTAGGAGCTTTATCATGGAATTACAGCAACTCCTTGTGGTTATCGATCCCACTGCAGGCGACTCACAACCATCACTTGATCGCGCCACCTGGGTGGCTATGCGTTCCAATTCAACGGTTGAGCTATTGCTCTGTGAGTACAACTCGGTTCTTGACGGCGGCTATTTCTTTGATGGCCCCTCGCAACAGAAAGCCCGTAACTCACTGTTGCAGGAGCGTAAAAAATGGCTTGAAGAGTTGGCACAACCATTGCGGGATGCTGGCATAAGTGTCAGCACAGAAGCACGCTGGGGCAAGCCCTTGCACACTATGATTCTGCAGCGCATTGATGAGCTTAAGCCTGATCTGGTATTCCGCGATGCCCACACCCACAACCTGTTTCAACGCTTATTCTTTAACAACACGTCTTGGCAATTGATTCGTAAATGCCCCGTCCCGTTGTGGCTGGTTCGTCAAGGTGAGTGGAGAGGTGAACGTATCTGCGCCGCCGTCGACCCAGTACACAGTGCTGACGCCACTGCGACCCTTGACCACACACTGGTTGAATCAACACTGTTTTTAGCTGAGAAACTGGGTATGCAAGCGGACTATATGCACAGCTATGCACCGCTACCGCGCACTATGGTATTCGACTCAGAATTAGTAGCCGCTTACGATCAATATCTGGAACGCAGTGCAAAACTACACCGCGATGCTTTTGAAAAGCTTATGGTTAACTACCCTGTTGAAAAAGCCAATCGTCACTTACTTGAAGGCTTTCCAGAAGAAACCATTCCAGAGTTTGTTACAGAGCACAAAATCGATCTTTTGGTGATGGGCGCCATATCAAGAAGTGCACTGGAAAATGCACTGATTGGTAATACCGCTGAGCGTGTCTTAGAAGCTGCAGAAACCGACTTGCTGGTTATTAAGCCGCCACGCGTACAGAAATAAACCAGCTACACAACCTACTACAGTTGTCACTGGCTGCAGTAGGTTTGCTTCTTGCTACTTTCTTTTATCCTGCGCTATACAGGTACCAGCATATGACCACCTTGCGTCGCACTAAAATCGTTGCCACCATTGGCCCAGCCAGCAGCTCGAACGAAGTTGTTGAACAACTGATTCTCGCTGGCATGGATGTCGCTCGCTTAAACTTTTCCCACGGCAATGCTGATGAGCATCGTGCGCGGGCGTTACAAATTCGTGAAATTGCCGCTCGGCTTAACGCCAATGTGGCCATTCTTGGTGATTTACAAGGACCTAAAATTCGTATTGCTCGGTTTACTGAGCAAAAAATCCAGCTGCAAGTGGGCGATACATTTCGCTTTTCAATTACCCACCCCCGCGACGCCGGTAATCAAGAAGTGGTGGGTATTGATTATCCGGACTTAGTCACCGACTGCGCGATCGGCGACCAATTACTCCTCGACGACGGCCGCGTGGTGATGCAAGTCGAAAGCGTGACTGCGGATGCTTTAAACTGTCGCGTACTGGTGGGCGGTCCTTTATCTGACCACAAAGGAATCAATCGCCGGGGCGGCGGCTTAACCGCACCAGCGCTGACTGAAAAAGACAAACAAGATATTCACCTCGCTGCTGAATTGGACTTGGACTATCTGGCAGTGTCATTCCCACGGGATGCGGCGGATATGAATTTAGCTCGCCGTTTGTGCGCAGAAGCTGGTTGCACGGCTTGGCTAGTGGCTAAAATTGAACGCGCTGAAGCGGTGATAAATGATGAAGCTCTAAATGGCCTGATCAGCGCCAGCGATGCCGTTATGGTGGCCCGTGGTGATTTAGCGGTTGAAATTGGTGATGCTGAGTTGGTGGGTATTCAAAAGAAAATTATTGCCGCGGCGCGCAAGCAAAATAAAGCTGTGATTACCGCCACGCAAATGATGGAGTCGATGATTCACAGCCCCATGCCCACCCGTGCTGAAGTTTCGGATGTGGCCAATGCCGCTTTGGATTATACCGATGCAGTGATGCTCTCAGCAGAAACTGCAGTAGGCGAATACCCTGTGCAAGCGGTTGCGGCCATGGCTCGGGTCTGTTTAGGCGCTGAAAAAAATCCAATTATGCGTCAATCAGCCCACCGTATTGGCCAGACATTTGAGCGCTGGGATGAAAGTATCGCCCTAGCTACCATGTACACCGCCAATCACTTTCCTGGGGTCAAAGCTATTATTGCGCTTACTGAAAGTGGTTATACTCCTTTGGTTATGTCACGCATTCGTTCATCCATACCCATTTATGCCTTTGCCCCCTCACGGCAAACCCAAGCACGGGTGGCTTTATTTAGAGGGGTGTACACAGTGCCATTTGATCCAAGTGCTGAGTTTTCCACTTCGGTCAGCCAAGCGGCGGTAGAAGAGTTGCTCAAACGTGGTGCGGTGACAGAAGATGATTGGGTTATCCTGACTAAAGGTGACAGCTACCATTTAGTGGGTGGTACCAATACCATGAAGCTTTTGCATGTTGGCCATACTGTAACCGTCGCTTAAGCCAGCTGTATGCCAGCATCATAGGGTGAGCACGCCCTATGATGCTTCACAACCCAAGCTATAAAGCTATGCCTAAAGCAGCAATCATCTGCCGTAAGTCATCGTGCGGCTGGTTCACCTGTACCTTTAAGTCAGGGATTTCCCGGCGTACCGGATAGTTTTTACGCACTCGATCAAAAGCAGCACGGCGCGCCGCAGCATCACCGCTTAGACTTAAACGAAATGCTGCATCATCACTGCGTGGATCATAGACCGCGCGGCACAGAGTACGCATGGCATCAGCCGCGGGAGCAGCGCCAGCCAACCGTAGCGCTAACAGCGTTTGCTCTGGAAACCCAATGGTGGCCTGCGCAGTGATGGCAAAATGCTGGCAAAAGGCTTGATATATATGCGCCGTACCACGTATTTTGCCATCCAAACTGTAGCCCGCAATATGCGCCGTGGCGATATCACACAATTTTGCCAACTCCAGATCAACCTGCGGCTCGCCTTCCCAGACATCCAATACTGCGCGCACATCAGGACGTTGCTGAAGAAACACTTTTAGCGCTTGATTATCCACCACCGCACCGCGACTGGCATTAATCAACCAACTGCCTGGGCTTAACATGGCCAGCTGCTCTGCGCCGATTAAATGCTGGGTTGGATCATCGCCGTGCGCAGTTAAAGGTGTGTGCAAGCTGATCACATCACAGTGTTCCAAGAGCGTCGGCAAAGTCACATAATCGCCACCTTCTATTCGTTGACGCGGGGGGTCGCAGACTAAGACACGCCAGCCTAAACCTCGTAACACCTGCACCAAGCGTTCACCTACCTGCCCAGCACCCACTACCCCATAACAGCGCTGGGCCAACTCCACCCCATCGCGCTCGGCCAAAGCAAGCAATGCGCCAAGCACATAATCCACCACACCGCGCGCATTACAACCTGGCGCGCTGGCCCAACCAATGCCCTGCTGCGCAAGGTAATTAAGGTCTAAGTGATCAGTACCAATGGTGCAGGTGCCTACAAACTTAACCTCTGAGCCGGCCAGTAAGGCTTGATCGACTTGAGTCACCGAACGCACCAACAGTACCTCAGCATCCGCCAATACGGCACGATCCAAACTACGGCCGGCAACCCGACGCACTTGCCCATGCTGCTCAAATGCCTCAAGCATAGGAATATTTTCATCAGCCAATATCCGCACCAGTGTCCCCTTCTTAATCTATGAGTCAGCTCTATGACATCGCACTATCGCACTAATAAAATAACCATAGCTACCTAACGATCGCGGCAACATAGTAAACTATACGCGCTGCCATTGTGTTTAACACCCGCCGCTGCCAACCTTAATGAACCACTTCGCACTGCGCAGCAGATCCTGCTGTATGGGCTTTATTTCAAGGCTTACGTATGTCTCTTATTTCCCGTTACCAACGTGTCAATGTCGAATGGCGTGCGCTACTTAAACTTGCCATACCTATTATTATTGCGCAGTTGGCCAATACTGCCATGGGTTTTGTTGATACGGTGATGGCCGGCCGTGTCAGTCCCAACGATCTCGCCGCAGTTGCTTTAGGGAATTCCATTTGGGTGCCGCTATTTTTATTAATGAGTGGCATTTTATTGGCCACCACAGCCAAAGTATCCCATGCTTTTGGCCGTGGCGCTGAACTGGAAATGGGCTACTTAGTCCGTCAAGCTTTATGGTTGGGCTTTGCTGTCGGTTGCGCCCTCTCGGTGCTACTCTGGAATGCACAGCCGGTGATGGAAATGATGGGCGTTGACCCCATCCTAATTGACCCAGCCATGGGTTATTTACGTGCAGTCGCCTGTGGTTTTCCCTGCGTAGCACTGTACTTGGTGTTTCGTTGTTACAGCGATGCACTGGGCCTTACCCGCCCCAGTATGGTAATTGGCATCTTAGGTTTGCTGCTTAATATTCCCATGAACTATATTTTTATCAATGGCCACTTTGGCCTGCCCGCTATGGGCGGTGTGGGTTGCGGCTGGGCCACGGCAATTGTGATGGTCTTTATGATGGGTGCCATGTTTTTCTGGGTACGTTGGGCACCGTATTATACATCCAGCCAAATCTTTATCCGCTTTCAGTGGCCCCAGTGGTCCGCACAAAAAAGCTTATTGGGACTGGGCCTGCCCATTGGTATTTCAATTTTTGCCGAAGCCAGTTTGTTTTCCGTGATTGCGCTGTTAATTGGTGGTCTCGGGGCTAACGTGGTGGCGGGCCATCAAATCGCGCTCAATTTCAGTTCCTTAGTGTTTATGATTCCCTACTCGCTGGCTATGGCCACCACCGTCCGTGTCGGTCAAGCCTTGGGCGCTAACCGCCCACGGGAAGCACGCTTTTCCGCGGGTGTTGCCATGGCCACCGGTTTGTTATGCGCCTGCGTTTCAGCCAGTTATATGTTTTTCTTCCGTGAGTACATTGCGCGTATTTACACCCCAGACGCAGCAGTGATAGCCATTGCCACTTCCTTAATTATTTACTCAGCCATTTTCCAATTCTCTGATGCCATTCAAGTCACTGCTGCCGGTGCCTTGCGCGGCTACCAAGATACCCGCACAACGATGCTGATTACTTTATTCTCTTACTGGGGTGTGGGCTTGCCGATCGGCTATATATTAGGATTGACTGATATTTGGGGTGTGGCACAAGGCCCCGCAGGATTATGGCAAGGTTTAATTGTCGGTCTCAGCTGCGCAGCTGTATTACTGGGCACGCGCTTGCATAAAATCGCTCGCAGAGCAATCTATGCCACCCCTCACCTTGACCATACAGTCAAAAACCCTGTTAAAACAATAACCTAGTGCCAAGCAGCACTGTTAAGTTTGGTTCTCAATCTCAACAGTGTCGGCATAAAAAAGATTCGCCAACAGCTTTATTTCGACTCAAGGTAATCAATCAGCGTCTGCTGATATGGCGCAAAGCAACAGCACACGTGGCTTTGCGCAATCAATCCACAATACCTGTGGATAACTCTGTGGGTAACATGCTTATAAATGCCTTTGACAGCCATATTATGCGGCTTTGCTACAGAATGATGTTTTTTTCGCCAAACAAATAAACCCTTTAAAATCAACATCTTACAAAGTCAATAGGCAATAGACTGACCTTTCTCTAGAAGTAAATCCAATTGCAACATCAAGACTGGATAAATGTGCACAACTTCTTTAATGCCTAACAAAAACCAAGTAAATATCAAGGGATAAAGTCCGCTTTTAGATAAATATTTTTAGAAAAACAGGTTGACAAACACTCAGTGCCAGCCAACCCGCTAAACATTGGACTAACGTGGAGTAATTTGCATCACTTCTTCACTGTTGCTTAGAGCCTGCCAATCAGGTCGATACATTGAAGCCACCTGTGCCGGTGGTACCAGATAACGTCCTGGGGTCACCGCGCGGGCTAAATAAAGCAGATGTTGAGTCTGCTCTGCAGGAATCGGCAAAGCCGCCACATAACGATCATCTCGGTATTCTTGGTGAGCAATATCAGCGTTGTGCATGGCTTCCTGCCAATCACGCAACGCTGCACTGGTATTGCTTAAACTGGCCGAACTCTGGGCTAAATTTTGATTTTCCAGCTCGAGCCCTGCCGGCAGTAAATCAACCACTAACGCATCAGGCACGGCTTGTGTCGCACGCACCGCTAAATGCACCAGCACTAATTCACCGCTGCGTAACTGATCCAGCTGTAAGGGCTCACCTTGCGGATCAAAATACTGCCGCTCAATGCTCAACACATGTCCTGCAGCACTGGGTGCTAGCGCTGGATAGCCAGAGAGCTCGAGGCGCTGGTACAGGTCTTGCTCATTGGTCGTACTCAGACTCAGCCCCGCCTGCAATTGCTCAGCAGTCAATAACAACTGCGACTGACTCGCTGACAAGGCAATGCTTTGCTCGCCTGTGTGCAATTGTGCTTGCCAGTTCTGAGTCGCACTGGCCAGCTGCCCACGTGCCGCCATAAATAGTGCGTTACGTTCTTGCGTGGATAAGCCGCGGCGCAGATTGAGCTGTTCTGCCAAAGCAAATATACGTTGGGGCTGCTCTGACGCGGCTAAATCATACTCTTGTAACAGTGCTAAAATTTGCGCTTGATCGCGCAACTCACTGCCATAATCCGCCATATACAGATCATCACTGCGCTGCACAGTTAAGCCTGCAGACAAGGCTTGCTCAGCTTTCGGCAGATCACCCATCCACTGCAAAGCTAAAGCTAGGTGCACCAATGGCAAACCGGAACGTGCATGTTGACGGCGTTCAAATAAGCTGCGTAATGCACCCAATGGTGCACGCTTATCCCGTGCCAGTACAAAACCAGCATAGGCTTGCACGGCAAAACGGGTGCTGTCCGGCGCTTGACTGTAATCACTGTCAATTAAGTAGCCTTCTTGCAGATAACGCAATAAGCGTTCCTGTGCAGACTTCAATGCCGCAGGTGGCACGGCAAAGCCTTGCTCGCGGGCACGCAGTAAAAAGTCAGTGACATACACCGTTGGCCAATACTCCTCTCTACCATCAGCATTCCACATGGCAAAGCTGCCGTTATAGCGCTGCATGGCGAGTAAACGCTCAATGCCCAATTCAATTTGCTCACGGCGTTTTTCTGGCGTATCCGTACTCACTCGGATGCCATCCAGTTGCGTCTCGCTGATATAGAGCGCTGCCATTAAACCACTGGCGGTTTGCTCCGAGCAGCCATAGGGGTACGCATCTAAAGCGCGCAGATGCTCAGCTAGATTTAACGGTGGGCGGCTGGAAACACTCAGCAGCGCTTCAAGACCGCCAGTTTGATAGCCACTCAAAGCTTCTACGGGCAACTGCCACGCCTGCCCCTGTTTAAATACGGCTTGCAGACTGCGATTTTCTGCTGGATAAGCCGGCCGCACCCCAATGCTCCAGTGACGTTGTAACACGGCCAAGTCTTCATCCGGCAACTGCATACCTTCCACTTGCAGATGCAGCTCACCCTGACCAAAACCATTCAGTGCGGTCACTGGTATTGTAATAATTTTGCGTTGCTGGGCCGCCAATTCCACGGCAATCCGTTGTGATCCGCGCTCAATATCGAGCAGGCCACTGCTGCGCAATTGTACAACGACACTCTGCTTCTGCTCGGTTAGATTATGTACATCCAAAGCTATCTGACTCTGATCACCACCGGCTAAAAAGCGCGGTGCAGACAGTTCAGCCACCAGTGGTGCAGCAACCTCAATGGCTTGCTCGGCCATGCCAAACTGATTATCGGTCCAAGCTTGTGCAGTTAAACGTAAGCGACCATTAAAATCCGGTATATCCAGCCTAATCTGCCCCTCACCTTGTGCGTCTAAAGTCACTGCTGCACTTTGTAAGGCGACAATATTGACAGTGGTTTGCGGTCTTTTACCGCCTGTGGGTAATTCAGCATCGCCACCAAACAGCATCCGCGCTAAACGGCCAGTGCCCGACTCAATCAGTTGCCCATACACATCAAACTGATCAACGCCATAGCCCTTACGAGAGAAGAAACTGGCAAAAGGATCCGGCGCAGCAAACTCAGTGATATTTAAAATGCCCACATCCACCGCAGATAACAGTACCTGCACCGGCTGTTGTGGCACCTGCCCATCCGCACCCTGGGCTTTAACTTTAACGCTCAAAGGCTGCCCAGGACGCATCTGCTCAGGAGCAGATAAGTTCACTTTCAGCTCACGGTCTTGGCGTTGCAGCGGTAAGTGTAATAAACCCACCGCCCGCTTAGGGGTGATTTGCGCTTGACGCTCACCTGGTCGCACCACTAATGCATTGATATACAGATCATGGCGTAACCAGCTGTCAGCAATTGGAATCTCTACCGTTGCGCCCTCACTGGGCACATTAAGCGGCTGCCACCACAGCGGGCCATCAGCCGACTCCACTAAGAGATAACCACTGCCTGCTGCGGGTGCCTTAATGCTGACCTGGGCGATATCACCATTGCTATAGGCTGATTTATCCAACGCCAGCTTAACCTGATCAGGTCGCACAGCACCGCCTAAGGCATTATCCTGCTCGGCATAACCGGCCCAAAAGCCTAGGCGACTGATCATCTGAGTGCTTGGGTCTTCTACTTCCACATGATAAGGGCCCCACTGCACTGGAAAGCTCACAATTGCACTACTACCGGCATCAATGGCAATGCTTTGCTCAGTCACTGTGAGCAGTTTTTTATTGTAGTTATGGCTCCAGCCTGAGCTGTCGGAATAATTCCAGTAATAATCACGACGCTCACGAATCAAACGCACTTTAAGCTGCTTAGCGGCCAGTTTTTCTCCTTGTGGATTGCTTAACACAATTTCAAACTCCGGCTGGCTCTCGGCATCCACTGCCTCCCCTTGGAAAACCCCACGAATACCCGGCAATTGCACGGCGGGCCAAACGGTTTGGGTCACTCGGCGCGTCACTGGGCGACCCGCTGACTCCAAGACACTGGCCTGCACAATAAGGTTCAGCGGCGACTGCGCTTGCGCCCATTGGCTGTCGAGCTGGATGACGCCCTGCCCCTGTTCATCCAAGACGATCTCATCCAAATCCATGTCTTGATTAATTGATTCATCCAGCACCGCACCAAATTTAAAATCCGGCAAAGAAGCGACCGCATCACGCAAGGGACGCACATAAAGCTGAGCAGTGACTCTATTGCTGGATGCTGGCGCGCCATATAAATAGCGTCCTGCAACCGCGACGCTCAGGGCATCCTCTGGTTTTATTGGCGCTGGATTAACCTGTAGTTCAAGGGCCAAACGCTCAGGCAGAAAGTCCTCAACTAAAATATCGTAAACCTGCTGCATGCCTCCACCCAGATCAAACAGCAACTGCCAACGTCCAGTCGGCGCATTGGCACCAATCGGTAATTGATATTGGTATAAACCTTGTTCATCGGCCTGCCAAACAAATTGCCGACTGACTTGCTGATCGGGCCTTCGCACTTCAACTTTAACCGGTTGCGTGGCAACTTTTTCCCCATCGCCATCGCGTAATAAAGCATTGAGCAATATGGTTTCCCCTGGACGGTAGAGGTCCCGCGGGCCGAAGACAAACAACTGCAATGCCTGTCCAGCAGGGCCATCAATGGCAAATTCAGCCAGGTCCAAACTGGCACTGTTTAAACGTAAAAAGCTGGTTTGCTGTCCGTGCTGAGCTATTAATACATCAGCTTTATCGGTCACCGGCAGCTGTATATGGCCTTGTTTACCCGTTATCCCTGCAGCAAGCTCTTGACCTTTTTTATCTAATAGCCGAACTTTGATAGCTTCCAGTGGTAGACCGCTGGATAAGCCTTGAGTAAAAACATCCAATTGCTGGCGATAACGGTGTACTGATACAGCAATATCACTGACCGAGAAAACCGTTGCTGGCTGCGAATAATTATAGGTGCCCGGCTCACGCATCACCGCTAAATACACACCTGATTCATTGAGTACAGGAATAGGTTTAATCGGTAGTTGTAAAGTTTCCCGGGTATTGAGTGCGGGGCTGAGCTCAAAGCGTGCACTATGGACCAAATCCGCCAAGGGCAAAAGCTCCTGTGACTGCCACGTATCTAAACTGCGGTTACGCCCCCATTGACTTAAAAACTCCGGCAAAGCATTGGCTTTAATCCGAAAAAACTCCACATTCACCTGCTCGACATTTAACGCCACAACCGGCAAGCCTTGGCTGAACTCAGCCGGTAATAAAGAGCCACGGCTGGCAAAACCGACCGAAGGCGGTAAATCACGGGTGCTGATTTTTGTGCTGTAATCTTGTTTTAACTGCGCTTGGTTGAACGCGTACAGCCCTGCGTCCACACTGACTATTAAAGTACGCTTGGGCGGAATATGGCGTAAGCGCAATTCGAGTTGGTCATCACTGAGTTCCCAAGCACCATCCAGCTTGCCGCTTTTGCTGTCCACCACATGCACTCTTTGCGCAAAATTTTGCCCAGCCAGCAGCGGCACTGAAAAGGTCAGACTCAGTACGCTGGCACCATCCTCTTCAAGCTCCGAGACGTCCAACACTGTTAAAGTCTGACCCTGATAACGCTCTGCCAGCAGCACTGGATCTACCGAAGTTTGCTCCTGAGTAGAAGCTGCCACCTCGACTGCTGTCGCCTGCACCTGAGGTGTATGTGGTGGCTCACCTGAATCACAAGCAGTGAGCAGTAACAATACCAGCGTGCTAACCAGACCTTTGCGCCACATAAACGGCTCCAATATAAAAATAATAATTATGATCCACTATAAACGAGCCCATGGCCTAACGCCTCTCTAGCTTAGAAACTAAATAAAAAATAAGCCACAGAGTTATGCACACAGCTTGTGGGTAACTCTGTGCATAATCTGTTTGAGAATCGAGCAAACCCTCTCAGGACCTGCCTTAGAACAATCTGACTGTTTTTTAACCATCAAAAATAACCAGTAAATTCAATTACTTACGCAAAAAAATAGGAAAAAATAAAATAAACTAAAACTACCGATGAGCACCTGCTAAATTGTGCACAAGTTTTGCTATGCTATGAACACTGCAACTTCCTGTTGAAACAAGCGTCTGGCTTGCTAGAATGCGCCAATCACCTGATAAGGCATCCTATGAAACGATTTAATTTACGCAATGAGATTTTATTGCAGCTGGTGGAATCTGCTCAAGACGGCATCGTCGTGGCTGAAAAAGAAGGTGAAGACACTATTCTAGTTTATGTTAATCCTGCTTTTGAGCAGTTAACTGGCTATAGTGCTGATGAAATTTTGTACCAAGACTGCCGCTTTTTGCAGGGTGAAGAAACCAACCTTGACGCTGTGAAGATGATTCGCCATGCCATTGACGATCAGGCTCCCATACGCAGCGTATTAAAAAACTACCGCAAAGATGGTTCGGTGTTTTGGAATGAGCTCAGTGTCACGCCTTTTTATGACCAAGTGGAGCAAATCACTTATTACATTGGTATCCAAAAAGACGTCACCACACAGGTTGAGCTGTCTTTAGAGTTGGAACAGGCGCAGGCAACCATTGCGCAACTCACCGAGCAGTTGGCTCACTTATCATAAGTTTAATGGTGCGAACCACTGACCCCACGCCCGCAGTTCACAATTGACACTGGGTGGTGGTAACTCTGCTACAGCATTATCTGCCAACACCCAAGTCCGCAGCGAGGCGTACTTGGCAAAGCACTCACTCCACAGTGCAGTCGCTGTTCCTTGCGGATCAACAAATAACAACGCCTTAATCGACAACGGCTTGGCCAACTCCAGTAACGATTCAAGTGACATTGACTGTTCAAACTCAAGGGGTTGATAGCCCTGCTCAAAGCAAAACAATGCCACTAACTTGGCTACATACTCTGGGGTCTGTGCTGCGCTGTGAATCACAATACGCTGATTGGGCAGTACAGGCTGACTGTACAAAGAATGCAAACGCACCTGCAAGCGTCGAGTTAAGCTACTGCGCCAAAATGCTAAGGCAACGCTGTGATTTTTCTGCTGATGCAATTGCTGCTCAATCTCAGCCAGTAGCATGTGCAGCGCATTGAGGCTGTAATCAGCCAGTAGTCGATCAAGCTGCCGCTCCAGTAGCTGTACCTGCAATTGGCTTGCAGCAAGGCGTATTTTCGCCACCAATTGCTCGCTATCACTATCCGTTACTAACGTCGATACCAGTGGCGTGGGCCGTGCAGCAGGTTCACTGATCACTGCCTTAATTCGACTGATGGGCACCCCTTCATCCATCAGGCGTAATGTTTCATGCAGAAACTCAATATGCTCTTGGCTGTATAAGCGATGCCCTGATTCGGTCCGCACCGGTTCAATCAGCTGATAACGGCGCTCCCAAGCACGCAGGGTAATGGGGTTAATCCCCGTCAACCGAGCCACTTCGCGGATGGGGTACAGTGCGCTTTGATCGATTGCATCGCTCATGGGGCATTTAACTCAGTCAGGTTTTTAAAACTTGTGCAGCAATGGACGATTGTACCGCCCAAGTCGGATCTTGGCGATGCTTTAGCCGCTCAAGCCTTTAATCCTTGAGTCAAACCTTGCTTAAGTGTCGCGGATAATGGCTGAGCACCCAACCAAATACCAAAATACACCGCTTTAAAGTCAGGCGTAGCAATACGCACCAGCTCACGGCCATTGAGCAGTAAGCGCGTACCCTGCTGTGGCTGATAATCCAACTGATAACAATCACCTGGTTTGACTGGCTGATAAGCCGCATGCAAACGCATCACCGCCTGCTGTAACTCATCGGTTAAATGTTGCGGCAAAGCATAGTCCGCGCCTTGAATAAAATCTTCTGCCGATAAAGCCTGCGCGTAACACAGCTCAAGCCTTGCCGCTGTATGCTCAGCCAATGCCTGCTCTAAAGTCAGGCCCGCTTGGGTAAAAAAAGTGGCAGCATAGACTTTAAAGGGTCCCCAACGTGCCACCCCCTCACCCACTTGCACCAAGTTAGCATTGGCTACAGTGCTCAAGAGCAGAAAAATGCCACAGCACAGGATCCTCATCGCGGCACCTTGCTAAAAAACAAAGTCACCTCACCCACTTTAAAGCCCCATTTGCTGACCTGAGCGCGATTGAGCATGACCCCATCAGCTTGTAAAAACATCCAATCATCAAACTTCACCTGGATGCTGCCGTCTTGGTAAGGCAAATCCAAGCTGTAGCGCCAATTAAATGCTGCGCCAGCACTGTGACCCTGAGCTTGACCGAGCACATCGCCCGCTGTACCACTATAACGATTGTCGCCAAGGCGCTTAATCAACCAAATACGCTGTTCAGTTTCACCATCGTCATACAAAAACTGCTCATCTAACGTCAGCACATCGTCTTGAACAGATCCAGTAATCGCCACTTTAAAGCGGCGTTTGACTGCACCTGAACGGTCCTGAAACTGACCATAGGCTTGAGTTTGTCCGGTGAAATAACTGAATAAATCCAGCTTTGGCTCAGTCTGTGCATAATCTTGCACCTGCGGTGAGCTGCAGCCAACCAGCAGCACTAGGCTGCATAGCGCGAGGAGATAATGGCGAATTCTCATTGTGCATGCTCCAAAGTCAGTTGTACCACACCGGTGTAATTGGCTTCAAAACCCACACGGCAATAATCGAGGTAATAGCGCCAAATACGTTGAAAACGCTGATCATAACCAAGCTTTAGCAGTGGTTCAGACTGTGCCGCAAAAGTCTGCTGCCAGCACTGCAAGGTACGCGCATAATCTTGACCAAATGCCAGCTCATTGCTGACTGTAAAACCATGTTCAGCGGCAAGGTCGTACAACTGCTGTTTAGAGGGCAAAAGTCCCCCTGGGAAAATAAACATCTGAATAAAATCAACATCACTTTGATAACGCTCGGCCCGCTCATCGTCAATGGTGATCACCTGTAACACCGCTTTACCATCGACTTTGAGTAAGCGTTTCAGCTGGATAAAGTAGTTATGCCAATACTCTTTGCCCACCGCCTCAAACATTTCGATACTGACAATGTGATCAAACTCACCTTGCTGATGGCGGTAATCCATTAAGTTAAGTTGCGCTTGCTCGGCTAAGCCTTGGCGCTGCAGACGTTGCTGGGCAAATGCCTGCTGTTCAGTGGATAAAGTAATGCCCGTCACTTGACAGCCTTGCTCTGCGGCGCACTCGGCAAAACCACCCCAGCCACAACCGATCTCCAAAATATGCTCACCGGCCTGCCAATTGAGCTGATCTAAAATACGCTGATACTTATTGCTTTGCGCCTGCTGCATGCCCAGCTCAGGCTGAGTAAATAAGGCGCTGGAATAGCTCATGGTTGGATCCAACCACAACTGATAAAAATCATTACCCAAATCATAGTGCGCACTGATATTGTCGCGGCTGTTTTCAATGGAATTATGGTTGGCTCGGTGACGCTTTAAAAAACGCTGATAAAACCAATTAAAACCCAGCCGTGTATCGCTCAATGCCTGCTCATTGGCCGCACCCAATTGCAGTAAATTGTATAAGCACGGACTGTCAATCAGCTGATCGGCATAAGCCTTAGCAAAGCCCAGCTCACCTTGACTACTAAACAGCCAAATGAATTTAAGTGGCTGTTTAATCATCAGCTCCGCATGCACCCCCTCGTTAGCACCAGTGAAGCGGCGCTGCTGCTGGCCAATGCTGACTGTCAGAGAGCCATTTTGAATACGATCAAAAGGCAAGCGTTTCAGCAACCAAGCGGCGAATTTAGGTGTACTTAATGAGCTAAGCAAGCTCGTTTGCGCGCGCGTTAACATAATGTCATCTCCGAATGGCTGTATTGAATATGTTGTAAATGCTTCGGCGTGCGCTGAAATTTGCCGCCTTTAAGGGCGATTTTTAATGCCCACCAATGAATCAAAACAATCACCTTAAGCATGCTCAGCGGGGCAAAACCCACTTGGTGTAATAATTGGCGATCATTGAGTGCTAAGACTTGCCCCAGCTCACTGGCACTAAAAAATTCAGTACCTTGGCGGGTTTCTCGAATACTGGTTAATAGGTTGTCGCCAGGTGCAATAAAACGAAAATGATAGCGGGCATCCATCTGCATAAAGGGTGAGACATGGAAGACTTTTTCAGCCTGTGCTTGAATGGTTTTTTCACTGTTGCTCGACAGTTTGAGTACATAGTGATGCCACTGGCCAAAGGTGTTACTGACCTCAGCAACAATGGCAATCAATTGCTGATCAGCGTTATAGGCGTACCACATCGACAATGGATTAAAGCTGTAACCCAGCACCCGCGGATAACACACCAGTTCGGCTCGTGCTGGACGTTCAACCCCATACTGGGCAAGAAAGCCATTAAGCCATTGGCGCCAAGGTGTACCATCCCGTGCGCCGTGATCGTGGTAATTGAGACTGACTAAATTAAACCGATTGAGACTCAGCCAGCGCATGCTCTGCGCCTCTTGCTCAATGCAGTCCAAATCCACCTTGATACTGAAGGTGCGGTAGGCAAAGCGATACTGCACCGGCTGCTTGCGTGCATGGGCCACCCGTCCCAGATAAAGTGCAGAACTCATACCACCGCCCAAGGCAAGTCGATCTGCCACAGTTTGGCCACTTGCACTGCACTGGCTAAGCCATCTTCATGAAAGCCAAAACCGGTGTAAGCGCCAGCAAACCAACAGTTTTTAAGCCCCTGAAGATGAGGTAATTGCCCTTGGGCTTGAATCGCTTGGCGATCAAATACCGGATGCTGATACTCAAGCACTTTAAGCACAGTGTCAGAGCGCGGCGCCACAATCGGATTCAGGGTGACAAACACATCTTCTTTAGTGTTGAGTGGCTGCAATGCATTCATCCAATAGGTCACCGCAACCCCACGCTGAGCTTGCTGGCTGTTGGCGCTGAGATAATTCCAAGAAGCCCAAGCCAGTTTTTTATCCGGCATTTGCCCAATATCGGTATGCAGCCAAGCTTGGTTGTATTGATAAGTGAAGTTTTGCAAGAGAGCAAAGCGTGGATCATTGAGCAAGGCATAAGCCTCATCGGCATGACAAGCAAACACCACCTGGTCAAACTGATGCTCGTGTCCATCCTCAGTGCGTAAGCGCACACCCTGTTCAGGCGCTTCACCTAGGGTCACTCCAATCACAGCCTGCTGATACAGCGCAAAGCTATCCAGCGCCAAAATTTTGGCTAAATAGGTGCGTGCACCATTAATCACCGTGCGCCATTGCGGACGCTGATTAATATTTAATAAACCATGGTTGGCAAAGAACTGGAGAAAGCTCTGCGCTGGAAACTTCAGCATGGTATCGGTTGGGCATGACCAAATCGCAGCGGCCATGGGCAGTAAATAACCCTGTTGCATGGCTGAGCCAAAAGCGTTTTCTGTTAAATACTCACCCAAGCTCAGTTGCGCAGACAAGCCCTGTGCCAAGTCGACTTTGGCCAATTTATTAAAGCGTAAAATATCAGCAATCATGCGCCAGTGCTGGGGCGAAATGAGGTTTTTGCGCTGGGCAAATAAGGTATTGAGGTTATTGCCGGCATACTCCAGCCGCCCCTGATCAATGGAGACAGCAAAGCTCATATCGGTTGGATGGGTGGCCACCTGCAAATGCGCCAACATGGCTTTTAACAATGGATAATTCGGTTCGTTATAGACAATAAAACCGGTATCCACCGGGGTTTTATCACCATTGGGCAAGGTCACATCCAAGGTATTGGTGTGTCCGCCCAGGCTTGGGTTTTTCTCGAACAAGGTCACCGCATGCTTTTGGCTGAGAAACCAAGCACTGCTGATCCCGCTGATGCCGCTGCCAATCACCGCGACTTTGTAGGTTTTTTGCGCATCAAACATATTTCTCTAACACCTTGTGCGAATTTGCTTTATATTATTTATACATAACTTATACATATGTACAAGAAAATTCTATGAATACTATTATTGTGCAACAACGCATCTGGATCATCGGCGCTTCACAAGGCATAGGTTTAGAGCTGGTAAAAATCTGGCTTAAGCAAGGTCATCGAGTGATTGCTTCCGCGCGAGAAGCCGAACAGTCCGCTGCTTTAGCAGCACTGCAACAACGCTATGGCGAGCAGTTACACTGTTTAAATGTGGATGTGAGCGCGGCCGAACATTGCGCTGTTCAGGCTGAGCAAGCCTGGTCAATTTTCGATGGTTTGGATCTGTGGTTTTACAATGTTGGTGCCTACCAACCGATGAGCTGCGCCCAGTGGGATTGGTCAGCCTTTGTGCAGATGAATCAGAGTAACTATCTCGGTGCGATAGCGCTGATGCTGCCTCTACAGCAGCGCTTCCAACAACAAGGCCATGGGCGCTGGGTCTGGAATGCCAGTTTAGCGTCCTATTTCGGTCTGCCTTATGGCGGCGGTTATTCCGCACCCAAAGCCGCGCTGGTTAATTTAGCAGAGGCGCTGCAACCTGAGTTAGCCGAGCAAAATATTCGATTGCAGATTATTAATCATGGCTTTGTACGCACCCGTTTAACTGAGAAAAATGCATTTCCTATGCCAGGCGTATTGGCACCCAAGCAAGCCGCTGAGAAAATCGCACAAGGCATAGCCAACACCATAGGCTTTGAAATCCGTTTCCCTTGGCGCTTACGCATGGTGCTCAGTTTGCTTAAATATATGCCCTACACTTGGTCCCTGGCGCTGACCCGAAAAATGCTGAGGGCTGAATAATGTTGAATATTGAACAGGTCTTGCACAACTATAAACAGCTGTTTGAAAACTTAAACCCGCACACAGTCTCAGAAGACTTTTTGCAGGTATTCAGTGCTGATGTGTACTTTAAAGACCCATTTAACGCGGTGTATAACTTGCAGGACTTGCAGCGTATTTTTCAGCATATGTTTGCCAGTTTGTATAGGCCAGAGTTTCGTATTCTCGATTTAGCCGGCAGGCACAACAGCGGCTTTTTAGAATGGCAGCTGACGTTTAAACTGAAAGCCAAGGGCCAGAGCTTACTGATTCAGGGCGTCAGTAAAATTGAAATCAACCCACAGGGGCAAGTGTGCAGTCATATTGACTATTGGGATACCGGGGAATATGTGTACGCCAAAGTACCGCTACTGAGCCGGGTGATTGGCATCATTAATAAGCGCCTCGCCAGCCGATGAGCATAGGCACAGGCTTGGCTCAGCCGCTGGTTTACGGATTACTGGCTTGGCCGCTGGCGATGCTGGGCATCCCACTGTATGTGTATCTGCCCACCTACTACCACCAGTTGGGTCTAGAGCTCAGTGTGGTGGGCAGCATGCTGCTCTTGGCCCGCATCAGCGATATCTTTACCGACCCACTGGTTGGCTGGTTATGTGATTACACTGGGACCCGCGGGCGCTATCTGTTGATGACTGGCGGCTGGCTATTGTTGCTGTTTGGCTTATGGCATTTACTGCTGCCGATTGAGGCTCGAGCTGGACAACTGCTGCTGTGGGCCATATGGGTCTATTGCGCTTGGACCTTAATTATGATCCCCTACCAAGCACTGAGCGCTGTTGTGACACCCTGTACTCAGCGCAAAACCCTCTACACTGCCAGCCGCGAAGGTTTTGCGCTAATCGGGGTTATTACCGTACTGGTTCTGCCGTTTCTGCTCAGCGACAGCCAAGATTATGCACAGTTGTTTAGCCTGCTCTACCCGCTGGTGAGCATTGGCCTGACCGGCACACTCGCTCTACTGGTCTGGCGTTTGCACTTACTTCAACCTACTGCTGTGCCGCGCCAACTGCCGCTGATCAGCCTCCACACCCTGCACCTGATCTGGACTGACAACGACAGCCGGCGCTTACTCCCAGCCTACTTTCTCAACAGTCTGGCCAATGCTTTACCGGCAACGTTATTTTTATTATTTGTTGAGCACTTTTTACACTTAAGCCGTTATATGGGGCTGCTGCTGCTCGGATTTTTTCTCAGCGGTATTTTGGCGTTACCGCTATGGGTCTGGCTGGCGAAACATATCGGCAAATATTCAGCATGGCGTGTCTCTATGAGCAGTGCCTGTATCAGTTTTATCTGGGTGTTTACTTTATCGCCTGAAAACCTCTGGGGCTTTGCCCTGATCTGCATATTATCAGGCTTAAGCGTGGCCGCTGATGTGGCTTTGCCGGCGTCTATTCAAGCAGATATTGCCCAAGATTTAAGCGACAAAAACGGCTCCCTCAGTGGCGTGCTGTTTGCTGTTTGGGGCGTACTGACTAAGCTGGCGTTGGCATTGGCGGTGGGGTTGGCTTTACCGATGCTGGATTGGCTGGGCTGGGAGCAGCAAAGTCACATCAGCCAACAAGGATTGCTTTGGCTGTACGCTGGCGCACCCATAGGCCTAAAGCTGATCGCTTTGTACTGGCTGCGCAACACAGCTAAAACTGCACATTAACCGAGTGTGCAGCTGCTGGCGTTTCTCCGGCGCCATTGCGCCCAAAGATTATAAATCAGATACCCCATATGCCTGATTCCAGGCAGGCTGAGCACGGCAACGGTCTTGCCCATGCCTGCTGCGCGCCAATAGGCCAAGGTCGCAGCAAAACCAATGTGCATCCTTTGTCCATCAAAAAAATGGATACGGGTCAATAACTCTTCCAAGCTATAACCCAGTGGTGGCTGAAAGTTTTGCGCACTGATATCCACCAGTTTAACCTTAGGTTCTAAGCGAGGCCGCAAATGCTCAATTTCTCTTTGGCAGAAACCGCATGAAGCATCGTAATAAAGCTCTGCACAGTAAGTCGTCATAGCAGTTCCTATCTTTATCTTGCTAGAATCCAAGTACAGTATCCGTCTAACTCTTGTATAGGTAAAGCTTAATTTATTGCTGTTACCCAACCTGTATTTTAGCTATCTGCAGCGCCACTGCAGAGCGAGTGATTGTTTTGCGCAGATTTTGAGTGCTGAGATGATATTTGCTGATGATTAAAACACAACAGGCGCAGCCCAAAAGAGGTCTGCGCCTGTTGTTTACACGCTACTGTTGCCTTACCACATTAAATCATCAGGAATCTGATAGGCCGCGTATGGATCATCTTCGCTGATTTCTTCTTTCTCGATATTGAGTAAGACAATCCCCGCCATGTTTAACAATGGCTAAGCTGCCGTTGCTCAGTCGATTGCGCACCATATCATTGACCGCAATGCGCTTTACTTTTTTATGGTCAACAAAATTGTAATAATCTTCGCTGTCCAGTTTTGGCAGACGCGAGCTTTCAATCAACTGACGAATTTGCGCAACCAGAGCTTTGCGCTCAGTTTTTTCTTGCTGTTGTCGGTTCAGTTCTTGGTCACGCTGCTGTTTCTCAGCCATGGCTTTGAGCGCTGCTTGACGCTGAGTCTCATCCACTGCCACTGCACCTTTTTTCTCCAGGCGCTGCTGTCTTTTTTTCTCTTTACTGGCCTGCTTAGCTTGTTTTTCATTGACCAGCCCCGCTTTAAGCATCTGATCGCGCAAAGATAAACTCATGTGATCCTAAACCTATATTCAATCATTTAAAAAAACACCGCCCAGCCAATCTGAGCTATTTTTGCGGCGTGCTCAACGCGTGTTTAGCGCGATTCCATAGAGCATCTAACTGTGCCTCGGTGCAGTCACTGAGCAACATACCCTGTTCTAAGGCCTGCTGCTCAACATGCTGTAAGCGTGCAGAAAATTTAGCGTTGGCCGCACGCAACGCAACTTCTGGGTTGATGTCCAGATGCCGCGCTACATTCACCGTGGCAAATAATAAATCGCCCAACTCTTCGCTGATGGCTGCTTGCTCAGCGCTGGCAATGGCTTCACGCACTTCGTCTAACTCTTCGTGAACTTTATCCACTACCGGTGCCAGACTGCTCCAATCAAAGCCAGCACTGGAAGCGCGCTGCTGGATTTTCAGCGCACGGCTTAATCCTGGCAAATTCAGCGGAATATCGTCCAGCACACTGACAGTGTGCTCAGGTTTGGCTTGCTCGGCACGCTCTTGCTGCTTAATTTCCTCCCAGCGCTCTTTAACCTGCTCAGTATCAGTAGCGCTCGTTTTAGCCGTGCTATACAGCAAGCCATCAGGAAACACATGGGGATGACGACGTAGCAGTTTCTCAGTAATGCGCTGCACTACCGTAGAGAAATCAAACATCTGCTGCTCATGCCCCAGCTGACTGTAGTACACCACCTGAAACAGCAAGTCGCCTAGTTCGCTGGGCAGATGGGCAAAATCTTCGCGCTCAATGGCATCGGCAACTTCGTAAGCCTCTTCCAAGGTATGGGGCACAATGCTGGCGAAATTTTGTTGTAAATCCCATGGGCATCCACCCTCAGGATCACGCAAACGCGCCATCAGATACAGCAAATCATTTAACTGGTAGTGATCTGACTGACTCATAGCTCAACCTCAGCGCCTTCTTCAGTGTCTTGAAATTGCGTGGCATGTAAACGACTATAATAGCCTTTTTGCGCCAGCAGCTCTGCATGGCTACCGCGCTCAACAATCCGTCCCTGATCCATCACTAAAATCAGATCAGCTTTTTCAATGGTGGATAAGCGGTGGGCAATCACCAAAGTGGTACGACCTTGCACTGCATGATCAAGCGCTGCCTGAATATGCCGCTCTGATTCAGTATCCAAAGCTGAGGTGGCCTCATCTAGAATCAATAAAGGCGCATTCTTTAATAAAGCACGAGCGATGGCCAAGCGCTGACGCTGACCACCGGATAATAAAACGCCATTCTCACCGACCAAGGTTTCATAGGCTTGTGGCATGCGCTCAATAAACTCAGCAGCATAAGCGGCTTCTGCGGCAGCTTTAATTTCATCTAATGAGGCGTCGGCCAAATCACCATAGGCAATATTTCTTGCTACGGTGTCATTAAACAATGAAACCTGCTGCGTCACCAGAGCCATATGCCGACGTAAATTTCTCAAAGTAAAATCTTTTACTTCCACCCCATCCAGCAAAATCTGCCCTTGCTGGTGCTCATAAAAGCGCGGAATAAGATTGGCCAAGGTTGACTTGCCACTGCCCGAGCGCCCCACTAAAGCAATCATCTGCCCTTTTTCAGCAACAAAACTAATGTCTTGCAACACTGGCGTATCGGTATTGGGGTAAGTAAAGTACAAGTTTCGCACTTCAAGTTGGCCGGTGACTTGCGACAATTCGACAGTACCTGAATCATTCTCTTGCTCTTCATCCAGCTGCTCAAAAATACTTTCTGCGCCCGCCACACCTTTTTGAATAGTAGAGCTGACTTCCGAAAGTTGACGAATCGGCTTAGGCAATAAGCCGGCCAAGGTAATGTAAGCAACCAAGTCCCCTGGTGTTGAATCACCACGCAGCAACAGCACTAAAAATAATAGCACCGACATGGCAGAATAAATCACCAGCTGCAGCGACGGCGTGTACACCGCATTAGTTTTAATCATGCGCAATTGCCGCTTGGTATTACTGATACTGGACTGTAAAAAGCGTTTACGTTCGTAAGGCTCACCGCCGAAACTGCGCACCACCCGATAGCTTTGAATGGTTTCAGAAGCCACATGGGTCACATCACCCATGGCTACTTGAATTTTCTTACTTTGTTTGCGGAATTTCTTACTGGTACTGTTCACCATTAAAGCAATAACCGGCAAAATCGCCACCATCACTAAGGTCAGTTTCCAGTTCATCCACAATAAAGTGGCAAACAAGAAGATCACTGTCATGCCTTCACGCACAATCACTTTAATCGCATCAGTGGCAGCACCTGTCACCATAGTAACGTTATAGGTGATGCGCGAGATCAAATGCCCTGAGTTGTGATTATCAAAATAACGGTTGGGCAAAGTCAGCAGATTATTAAACAGCTGCACGCGCAGGTCATGCACTAACCCTAAAGACACTTTAGCCAGATAAAAATTACCTAAAAAAGAGCCCACACCTTGCCATAGAGCAATCAGCACAATCAGCAAAGGTACTGCCTGTAACAGCCGCACATCAGCCAACCATGGCACATTAGGAAATAACACCGCTTCTGGGTTGGCTAAACCATCGACAAAATATTTTAAAACATAGCCAAGCATCGGTGAGGTTGAAGCAAAAATCAGAAAGCCGACAATACTGATAATAAACATGCCGATATAGGGTCTGACGTAACCCAGCAAGCGAAAGTAAATTTTAACCCCAGATGTATTGCTACTCTGCTGTTGTTCTGTACTCATGTATTTTAAATTCTCAATGATGGGTGACACATTTTAACAGTTCTGCAGCCACTGCAATGGTTACCAGTCCAATGCTTCTTTTAGAAAAGGAATAGTCAGTTTCCGCTGTGCTTGTAACGAGGCGTGATCCAATTGCTCTAAGGTGTCAAATAGCACCGTCATGCTGCGCACCGAGCGGGCTAATAAAAACCGTCCAACTTCATCCGATAAACGTAAGCCACGGCGCGAGGCACGCAATTGCAGGGCACGTAATTTATCATCATCACTGAGCTCGTGCAGTTGAAACACCAAGGCTAAACTTAAACGTGATTGTAAATCAGGCAGCTTAATTGGCAGTTCTCGTGGCGGTGCATCTGCGGCAATCAGCAACTGCCTGCCAGAATCTCGTAAGCGATTAAACGCGTGAAACAGTGCCTCTTCCCACTCGCGCCGACCCAGCACAGCTTGAATGTCATCCAGACAGACCAAATCACAAAACTCAACATTATCCAACAGCCGTGTGCCATGCTCCATAAGCTCAGCCAATGGCAAGTACAAAGCACGACCACCGCGCTCTTCCACTCGCAAGCAGGCCGCTTGTAATAAATGACTGCGCCCCACCCCGGCCGTACCCCAAACATACAGCAAACTATCCAGCCACTGGTTCTCAGTTTCACAGGCATGCTCAACATAGCCTAAAGTGACGGCATTGGCCCCAGGGTAATAATTGGCAAAGGTCGCGTCATCACGCAAACGCATACTCAGCGATAATTGGGTTGGTTTCATGTGGACTCATTTATAGGCTGCTCGCGCACTGGCGCCAGCTTAACCTCAGTAGGACTCTCAGGCGCACAGCTCTCACTGGACCCGCTATACATATTCGATTTTTGATACTGCTGATAGGCATACCTGAGCAAAACCATAATAACTGCAGCCACAGGTAACGCCAGCAATACCCCAATAAAGCCAAATAATTGACCACCGGCTAAAATAGCAAAAATCACTGCCACCGGATGCAGGCCAATCCGGTCACCGACTAACAATGGGGTCAACAGCATACTTTCTAAAGCCTGACCAATGCCAAACACCGCAACAACACCAATGAGTAGATAAGGGTCAAAACCAAACTGAAACACAGCCGCGATCAAGGCCACTCCAATACCGACAATAAAGCCCATATAAGGTACCAAACTGGCTAGACCTGCTAATAAACCAATCAACAAGCCCAGCTCCAAGCCCAGTAACATTAAACCCAGCGCATAGACAACACCTAGCGCGAGCATTACCAGCAACTGACCGCGCATAAATGCACCTAAAACTTCATGGCAATCAGCAATCAATTTAACTGTCAGCGCTTCATGCTCTCGCGGTAATAAGCCACGCATTTTGGCCACTAAAATATCCCAGTCACGCAGCAAATAAAATGTCACCACTGGGATCAAGAGCAGATTCACCAACCAGCCTAGCAACGCCATGCTTGATTCAGTCACTTTACTCAACACTACCTGCACAATACCTGTGGTTTCCCCAAGGTTCTCACTGACCATTTTTTTCATACCATCCACGCTGCTAGGGCCAGCACTCAACCCTAACCGCGCCTGCAACCAAGGTAGCGCAGTGCCTTGCACCCAATCCATCAGCTGGGGTGTCAGCTCATACAAACTAACGAGCTGGCGGCCAATCATTGGCACTAAAAACAACAACAGAATAAGTAACAGCAAACTCAATAAGACAAAAACCAAAATCACGCCCCATGTGCGTGAAAACTTATATTTCTCTAACAGATCTACAATGGGGTCACCCATATAAGCCAGCAAAACACTGACTACAAACGGCATAAGAATCGGTAGCAACTGATAGAAGATCAGTAAACCAAGTCCTGCTGCCGCCAATAGCAGCCAATGTCTTAAATTTTGCGGCATCAATTAAAACCTCAGAGGTTACCAGCTAAAATACAGCATTTGTGTACTAGCGCCGGCTTGATTAGGTCGACCTGTTGAATGTGTTGCTGCCACAGCTGCTTGGCCATTCTCAGTAGAAGCCTGCTCCGCAGCGGTTTGCAACTCGGGCATAGACCGCTCGTGCAAATGCGCTAAAGCCATCTGTGAACGCAACTGCTCAGGACTGCTGCGCACCTGCCACTGGACATAGTTTTGATTAACCTCATCCAGTTGTGCAGCAAAAGGCTCTAACAGCCGCTCCAGTAAGGCAAAACGCTCCAAATCCACACCAGCGACACGGACGATAAAGTCCTCACCTTGACCGGGCTTAATGGCAAAACGCTGGGCTAAATGCTCGTTCACTTTGGCGAAAACATGACCCGCCAAAACCTCTTGGGAGCTTGCACTGACTTGACCTTGTTCGTGCTTATCGCCAAGCCAAAGCTGCCACTGTGCTTGCCACGACTCACCATCAGGCTGCTGCTGAACAATCAACACTGCATCAGCAGTGTAACGCTCAACTAAGGCTCTAATCTCTTGGTTTTCGCTTAGGGCATCAGCACTCACCAGCAACTGTTCATCTAAATCCCCTAACGGTATACGTGTTGGTACACCATAGTGTTGCGCCGCGTTAGATAACTTGCGCGCACCTTCTTGCCCATCACTGAGCAAACGTAAACCTTGGATGTCATCAGCTTGCCACCACGCCAACACCGCTAATCGATTGGCGCCCCAAACTGGCAAACCACTGGCACGCAAAGCAGACTGCACCGTCTGCGGATCAAAATTGACCACTAAAGTGTTATCTTCATAACCGTAACGACTGATCAGTTCTTCTGGGTTTGCATAGTATTTGGCCAACGGCGCTGACTGCGCGGCTTCTGCTTGACCGGTTAAGCGCTGCACTAAAGTCACAAACGCCTGTTGCAAACCGGCGTCGCGCACATCACTTGCTTGGCTGACCACTTCCTCACGGACTTGGTATAAAGCGTTTACTGTTGCCGCATAAGCAGTCACGCTGCTAAAGGACAGCAAAATAGCAACAAGGCCTATCAAAAATCGCATTATAATTCTCTCTCACGATTGAACTGAGCAAAGTGCTTACCATAAACAGCCTACGCACTCACGGCAACTGCTTCTTGTGCGGTAATGCACAGTGCCGGGTATTTATCCGACCGACCACCTGAGCCAGCGGTCTGTTTGTTTCCTTTCAGTAACTCAGCCTTAACAGCAAAGACCGTACAACTTGCCAGCGATTCACCAGCAACGCCAAAAATATTATAAAACAACCCAACCACTGCAATGCCGACAGCGTTTCTGCAAACCAAATGGCAGCAAACAATGCCACCCAGATGGGTTCTAAAATCAGTATCACTGCACCGCTGGTTTGCGTGGTTAAACTTTGCGCATAGGTCTGTAACCAAAAGCGTCCTGCCGTACCCAAAATAGCACTGGCCAATAGCCAGCCGAGCAAGGCTGGGGACCACTGCACAGAAAACAGACTCGCAGCAGGCTCCAGCAATAACGAAGCAAACAAAGTCACTAAACCAACTGAGGTTAGGGTAATAACTGTTAAGGCTAATGGATCAACGGCACTGAGTTGAAGCGCTGCTTGGCGCTGAGAGGCTTGGCGCACTGACACTGTGGCGGCGCGGGTATTTAAAGTAAAGAAAACCGCCAAGCCTACGGCAGCAATCAAGTAAAAAACCTGCCCTAAACTGACGACAAATTGATTGGCTAAGGACAACAGTCCTATGCCCAACATCGCCACCGGCAAAGCCAACCAAGTGCTGCGAGGTATCGGCTCGGCGAAAAACACCCGTGCCACTATTGGCACCAGCAATACACCTAAACTGATAAGAAATGCGCCCTCGCCCATGCTGTCACTGTGTGCTAGACCTAACACCCAAAACAACATTGCCAAGCCAAAGACCACACCTACTCGGGCGCTGCGAAAAACATGCTCGCCGGTGAGTTGTGCTAACTGCCGGCCACCAAGGCAGGCTAAAAAAGCGGCCGCTAGCAAAAAACGTAAGCCCATAAACAACAAGGGCGGCATCAGTTCGATTGCCTCTCTCGAGAAGATCCAGCTGATCGCAGCAATTAGGGTGACTGCCACCAAAAGCAGATCGGATTGACTCGCTCGCTTCATCCTCTCTGCCCTATTCTGGTTGGCGTCAAACAAGCATTTTGCACTAAGACTTATGTGGCCGGGCTAAAAACTCATGGGACTGCATTTCCAGCAAACGGCTGAGAGTACGCTGAAACTCAAATTGCAAACGATTGCCCACATACAAATCTTTCAGGGGTACTTCCGCTGAAATGATCAGTTTGACACTGCGATCGTAAAACTCATCCACTAAGTTAACAAAACGGCGCGCAATATCTTCATTAGCCACATCCATTTGCTCAACGTTGGATAAGATTACTGTGCTGTAAATTTTACCCAGCTCAATGTAGTCATTCTGACTGCGTGGCCCATCACAGAGCGCGCGAAAATCAAACCAAGCCACGTCATTGCCGATTTTACGCGCCACAATAGTGCGATTTTCAACCGTTATTGCCTCATTTTCTAGCACTTTGCAGTTGTCCAACAAGAGACTGTGAAAGCTCTGATCCAGCGCTTGCTCCACCTCTGCACTTAACGGGTAATGGTACAGCTCGGCTTGCTCTAAAGCGCGCAGACGGTAATCAATCCCACTGTCCACATTGACCACTTCTGTATGTTGCTTTAACAAGGCAATGGCTGGCAAAAAGCGCGCCCGTTGCAAACCATCTTTATACAGCGCATCTGGGACAATATTGGAGGTTGCCACCAAGCAGACACCGTTTTTAAACAGCTCTTCTAGCAGTCCGGCCAGAATCATCGCATCGGTGATATCAGTAACAAAAAACTCATCAAAACAGATCACCCGCGCTTCTTTAGCAAAACGTTGGGCAACAATCACCAATGGGTTTTTTTCACCATCGAGGCTGCGTAACTCTTCATGCACACGCTTCATAAAGCGGTGGAAGTGAGTCCGCATTTTTTGCTCAAAGGGCAGCGAATCAAAGAATGTATCGACTAAATAAGTCTTTCCTCGACCCACGCCACCCCAGAAGTACAAGCCTTTCACCGGCTGCGGTGCGGTTTTTTTGCCGAGTAAACGACCCAGCAAACCATTATTGCTATTAGTATTGCTTGGCTCGCCTTTGACTAAATCGTCATACAGGCGTTGCAAATGTTTCACCGCATTTTCTTGTGCAGCGTCACGAAAAAAGTCCGGACGCTGTAAATCCTGCTGATAACGCTCAAGTGGTGTCATAATAATAACTGTCGTCCCGACCAATAAAACGGGGGCAATACTTTAACCACGCCACCTACAATTGGCAAATATCCAAGCAATATTTAAGCATTTAGCCTGCTCGGCGCAATAACCATAAGCCAAAAATCGCACAAATCAACGCAGGCAATACCACTGCCACTATAGGGGTAAAGCCAAACACCAAACTGGCTGGACCCAGCAAGTCTTGCGCAATACGAAAAACAAAGCCCACCAGTACCCCAGTAAAAACACGCTGCCCTAAAGTGACCGAGCGTAAGGGGCCAAACACAAACGATATTGCCATCAGGACCAATGCTGCAGTCACCAAGGGTTGCAATACTTTTACCCAAAAGGCTAACCAGTAGCGGCTGGCATTTAAACCTTGTTCATTTAAATAGTGTGCATACTGCCATAACCCACTGATGGGCAAGGTATCCGGATCCATAATCACTGTGTTGAGCAATTCCGGTGTGATATCCACCTCCCAGCGTTCGCTGTTGGCTTGTCTAATGCTACTGCTACGCTCTTGCAAATCAGTATAAACAATATCTTCCAGCAGCCAATGGTCTTCTTGATACAAGCCTTCTTGGGCAAAGCTCGAGCGTAATAAGCGCTGCTGATCATCAATCACATAGCGCGTCACACCAATTAACCGACCACCGGGTTGAACCGCATTAACGTGGATATACTCATCACCTTGGCGGTGCCACAAGCCCCGTTTGGAGCTTTGTGCTTTGCCCACTGACTGGGTTAACGAACGGTTGGCCTCGGCCATACTGGATGTCCAAGGCGCCAAGTACTCGCCAACGAGCAAACCGATCAGCATCAACACCAGCATGGGCTTCATCACCGCCCATACAATACGGCGGATGGAGACGCCCGCCGCACGAATCACCGTCAGCTCGCTGTTACTGGCTAAGGTACCTAGGCCGACCAAACAACCAATCAGTGCCGCCATGGGCAGCATTTCATAAATCCGTTGCGGTGCGCTTAAACCCACATAGCTTGCCGCATCCCATACCGTGTAGGCACCCTCGATATCATTGAGCTCATCAATAAAAGCAAATAACAAGGCCAGTCCAGTAATAATACCCAGCACTGCAACAATTGCTGAGAACACTGTGCTACCTATGTAGCGATCCAGCCTACGCATGTTGCGCCTCCTTTTTTGCTCGGCGCTGCGCCAGTTTTAAGCGCATGGGCTGCCAGTACAATAAAAGCAAACCAATGAGTAAAAACACTCCATGCACCGGCCACAAGCCCACCGCTACCGGTATTCTGCCCTTATCCAGTGCACTGCGTGCTGCAACCAGTAAGGCCAAGTACGACATATACAGCAAGATAGCCGGCAGTAACTTAAGGTACCGCCCCTGCCGTGGGTTGACCCGCGATAAGGGCACGGCAATCAAGGTGACAATTAGCACCAGAAGAGGAATGGATAAGCGCCACTGCAGTTCAGACTGCATTCTCGGATGTGGATCGGCAAACAGCGTACTGCTGGATAACCCTTCACGATCACCCACCTTCACTTCAACCGAAGGTTTTGGCAGCAAAACACCATAGGTATCATAGTGAATCACCCGATAATCAGCCTCACCTGGTGTACCGTCATAGCGGTAACCGTCGTGTAAAACCAAGTAACGGCTGCCGTCCTCTTGAATTTGTTGGCGGCCAGTTTTGGCCACCAAAACCGTAATACCCTCATCTGTCTCAGCAGACTTGCGCACATCGCGCTTTTCCGAGATAAATACACTCTGTAACTCTTCGCGACCATTGGTGAGTTCTTGGGCATAGGTCACCCGGGAACCATCACGCAATGATTGAAAGCGCCCAGGCAGCAAAGTATCAAACTCAGTTAAGGCATCTTGCTCACTAAGAATCTGCGCAACATTTTGCACCCCTTGCGGCGTCAGAAAAAAGCTCAACCAAGCGCATACAATGGCGATAAATATGGCCGGCACCATAGTGTAAGACAACAGGCGCTGCTCACTCATCCCAGTGGCACTGAGCACTGTCATCTCACTTTCCAGATACAATCGTCCATAGGCTAATAAAACACCTAAGAACAACCCCAGCGGTAAAATCAACTGTAAAAAACCGGGAATGCGGTAGCCCATAATCATCAGTAATACGCCAGGATCCAAGATTCCTTGAGCGGCCTGGGCCAAATATTTAATAAAACGACCGCTCATAATAATTACAAGCAGAACCGCACTGACCGCACTAAAGGTCAGTAAAACTTCGCGAGAAAGGTAACGAAAAATTATCAAGTAATGGCTCCGTACTTGTCAAAGCCGCCCATGGCGGCTCACACTAGTCACACATATTATGGCAGTGTACCTACACGCCGATGCAAACCAACAGTATTATCCTGCATCTTTCTATCTTTGTCTTGAGGATCATTGAGTATGGACTTTTTAGTCAAATCCAGTTCAGTAGAAACACTGGAATCCAGCGCACTGGTATTAACCGTTAATGAACAGCTACAACTTGATAGCCAAGGGCAGTTGATCGATAAACTTTGTGACGGTGCTATCAGTGCCCACCTTAAAGCGGGTGATATCCAAGGCAAGCTCGGTCAAACGTTACTGCTGCACAACCTAGCCAACCTTAAAGCACAACGTGTGTTACTGGTCGGTATTGGTAAAGACGCTGAACTCTCTGACCGCAATACGCGTAAAACAGTCAGTGCAATACTAAATATTTTAAAAAACATCTCAGTCAAAGATGCGGCTTTAGCATTTTCCGACCTGGCTTTCCAAGAGCGCGATGCCTACGCCAGTGCTCGCTTAGTCGCTGAGTGCTTGGCTGACGGCCTCTACGTTTTCGATCAGTTTAAAAGTGAAAAAGCGCCTACCGTACGGCTTAAAAAAATTACTTTCGTCTGCACAACTGAACAGCACGATGCTGTGGAAAAAGCCTGCAAGGACGGTAAAGCTATTGCCAGCGGCATGGCGTTTACCCGCGACCTGGGCAATATGCCGCCCAATATTTGCCATCCACGCTATCTGGCTGAGCAAGCTAAAAAACTGAGCAAAGGCAATAAGAAACTGGACGTTGAAATTCTCGAAGAAAAACAACTGAAAGAATTGGGTGCTGGGGCTTTACTGGCTGTGGCCCAAGGCAGTGATCAGCCGCCACGGATGATTATTATGCATTACCAAGGCGGCCAGAAAAATGATCAGCCCTATGTGCTTGTGGGCAAAGGCATCACCTTTGATACCGGTGGCATCAGCCTCAAGCCTGGCGCTGGTATGGATGAAATGAAATACGATATGGGCGGTGCTGCCAGCGTCCTTGGCACCATGAAAACCCTGCTTGAGTTGGAGCTGCCGATCAACGTGATCGGGGTCTTAACCTGTGCGGAAAATATGCCCAGCGGTGGCGCCACCCGTCCCGGCGACATTGTCACCACTATGAGTGGACAAACCGTAGAAATTCTCAATACTGATGCCGAAGGCCGCTTAGTGCTTTGCGATGCTCTAACCTATGTTGAGCGCTTTAAGCCGCAAGCCGTGATTAATATCGCCACCCTCACCGGTGCCTGTATCGTTGCTTTAGGCAGCAACACCAGTGGTCTTATGGGCAATAACCCAGAACTGGTCACCAGCCTGTTAAGTGCCGGCAAGCAAGCCAGTGATGTGGCTTGGGAGCTGCCATTGTTTGATGACTACCAAGAGTTATTGGACAGCCCCTTTGCTGATATTGCCAATATTGGTGGTCCTAAAGCTGGCACCATCACCGCGGGCTGCTTCCTATCGCGCTTCACCAAAGAGTACCCCTGGGCACACTTAGATATCGCCGGTACTGCTTGGATCAGTGGCGGTAAAGAAAAAGGTGCAACCGGTCGCCCAGTACCTTTACTCAGCCAGTACCTATTGGATCGCGTGCAGTGAAAGTAGAGTTTTACGTTTTACCTTCCACCCAATCGGCGGACCGCTTAACTGCGGCCTGCCGCTTGGCACATAAAGCTTGGCGCGCCGGCTTTATGACATTTATCCGCTGTGCCCATGCTGAGCAACAAGCTGAGCTGGATCAGTTGCTTTGGACTTTCCGTGCTCACAGTTTTATCCCCCACTGTTTAGCCGGTGATGCCTGCCAAGCTCCTGTGGTGCTGGGTGTGAGTGAACGCCCTGAGTTTAATGCTGGTGTGCTGATCAACTTACACCACGAGATATCAAGTCATCTTGACTGTTTTAATCGCGTGATTGAAATTGTTAATCAAGAACCCGAACAGCTGAAGGTCAGCCGGCAAAACTTTGTCCGCTACCGCAAGCAAGGCTATCAACCCGCTCGGGTTGAATTATAGTTTCAATACAACGCAACGCAGTTCAAAAGCACCCTACCGCTCTACTTCATAGCGTATCTTTGCTGTTTTAAGCCCTTTGTTTGCTATCCGATGATGGCCGCTGGCCGTGAAGCCTGATAAAATCGGACAATTAAACGTATTTTCCGCATCTTTCGCAAAGGCCATTTCATGAGCAACAATAAAACCTCTTTAAGCTACAAGGACGCTGGTGTCGACATTGACGCTGGTGAAGCATTAGTTGAGCGTATTAAAGGTGTAGCTAAACGCACTGCACGTCCTGAAGTGCTCGGTGGCCTTGGTGGCTTTGGTGCTTTATGTGAGATTCCTGAGGGCTATCGCCAGCCTGTTCTAGTCTCAGGTACCGATGGCGTGGGTACTAAGCTACGTCTAGCCATTGATCTCAATAAGCACGATAAAATTGGTATTGATTTGGTCGCCATGTGCGTTAACGATCTTATCGTCAGCGGCGCTGAGCCTTTGTTTTTCTTAGACTATTACGCCACTGGTAAGCTCAATGTGGATATCGCGGCACAAGTAGTCAGCGGAATCGGGGAAGGCTGTGAGCAAGCAGGTTGCGCGCTGGTTGGTGGTGAAACCGCTGAAATGCCAGGCATGTACAGCGGTGAAGATTACGATTTAGCCGGCTTTTGCGTGGGCGTGGTCGAGAAATCTGAAATCATTGATGGCACTCAAGTCGCCGCTGGGGATGTGCTGATTGCCCTACCCTCGTCTGGACCGCACTCCAATGGTTATTCACTGATTCGTAAAATCATTGAAGTTGCCGACGTTAATATCCAAGACATTCAACTTGATGGCACCGCCCTGAGTGACTTGCTGATGGCACCCACCCGCATTTACGTGAAACCACTGCTCAAGCTGATCAAAGAAACCGGCGCAGTAAAAGCTATGTCGCATATCACCGGCGGTGGTTTAGTAGAGAATATTCCCCGGGTGCTGCCGGCCAACTCACAAGCGGTGATTGATATCAACAGCTGGACCCGCCCTGCAGTGTTTGACTGGCTACAAGAGCACGGCAACGTTGACGAAATTGAAATGCACCGTGTACTCAACTGTGGCGTGGGCATGGTGATTTGTGTTGCTGCAGAACAACAAGCTGCAGTTCTTGAGCACTTGCAAGCATCTGGCGAGCAGCCTTGGGTGATTGGCCAGATTCAAGCTGCAGCTGACAACGCTGAGCGTATTGTTCTTAACAACCTAAAAAGCCATTAATGTCTGACTCTAAATCCTGCAATATTGTTGTCCTGATCTCCGGATCAGGCAGCAACTTACAAGCCATTATCGATGACTTAGCTGAGCACCCCAGCGCACGCATTAAAGCCGTGATCAGCAACCGTGCCGATGCTTATGGTTTAGTCCGCGCCGAACAAGCAGGCATCACTGCGCAGGTGTTAAATCACCAAGATTTTGCTGATCGTTTAGCCTTTGATCGGGCGTTAATCCAAGCGATTGATCAGCATCAACCAGATCTAGTAGTGCTCGCCGGTTTTATGCGTATTCTGACCCCAGAGTTTACCCGCCACTATGCACGACGTCTGCTGAATATCCACCCTTCGCTACTGCCAAAATATAAAGGTCTCAACACCCACCAACGGGCCATAGATGCCGGTGATCAACAGCATGGCTGCAGCGTGCACTTTGTCACCGAGGAACTCGATGGCGGCCCAGTAGTCATACAAGCTGCACTGCCGGTGTATCCTAACGATAACTGTGAACTATTAGCACAAAGAGTGCATGCTGTAGAACACAAAATCTACCCATTGGCTGTGCGCTGGTTTGCCGATGGCCGTCTGCGCCTCAGCCAACAAGGTGCTCTACTTGATGGGCAACCTTTAGCCAGTTCTGGCTTTCAGTTCCAACCCTAGGAGATTTACTTATGCGCCGTGCTATTTTTTTAACCCTAGCAGCGTTTGTTTTACCGGCCAGCCTGATGGCTGCAGAGTTACAGCCCTTCTCTGCCAGCTATACTGCTGACTGGAAACAACTGCCCTTTAGCGGCAAAGCTGAGCGCAGTTTACAACAACAAGATGATGGTACATGGAAGCTTGATTTTTCTGCTTCCATGCTGGTAGCAGGCCTTAACGAAACCAGCTGGTTAAGTTTGGTCAATAGTGGTATCCAACCGCATAAATACCGTTACTCACGTAAAGGTTTGGGCAAGTCGAAAAAAATTAAACAAGATTTTGACTGGCAGACACTACAGGTTACAGGCAGCGACCGTGGCAAGCCGATCAAGCTAACCCTGATCCAAGGTGTGCAAGATAAGTCTTCGTATCAGCTGGCATTGCAGCGTGACGTTGCTGAAGGCAAAACCAGTATGTCGTACCAAGTACTGGACGGTGCTGACTTAGACACCTATGATTTTCGCGTGCTTGGTGAGGAAAGTGTAGAAACCATGGTCGGTACTGTCGATGCAATTAAAGTTGAGCGCGTGCGTGATCCAACTCAGAGCAAACGTATTACCGTTCTGTGGTTTGCTAAAGACTGGGATTATTTACTGGTGCGCCTGCAACAAATTGAAAACGATGGCAAGGAATATCAAATCATCCTAGAAGACGGTACCGTGAATAATAAGCCAATTAAAGGTCGCAGCTGATTCTTTATCCCATTTTGGCCTGCCTAAGCGCAGGCCAAACAACCTTACACCCTCATCTTATTTGATCCACAACAGAGCAATATACTGTTTTATATACTATACTTTGAAATTAACAGCTTACTCTATTAGCTGATTAAACCCTTTAAAGGAGCTATCAAGTATGGCAATTAAAACATTACGCGCTACTGGGCACATGGGTGCCGGTATGACCATTGAAATTATGTGTGGCGAACACAAAGTGTATATGGATCAGCCGAAGAACGCTGGCGGTGCTAACTTAGGTCCAGCGCCACCGGAGTTGGTGCTGGCAGCTTATGCCGGTTGCGTTGGCAGCCTCGGCCGCATTATAGCTTTCCAAGACAAAATCGAACTGCGCGGTATGACTTTCGAAGTTGAAGCCGATTACGATCCTGACTGTTTATTGGGTCGCGAAACTACCGCCCGCGCGGGTTTCCAAGAAATGCGTTTAAAGGTCAAGATTGATGCTGATCTGGATGATGCTGCTAAACAAGCTTTTTTAGATAAGATCGAAGAGCGCTGCCCAGTGGGTGATAACTTAATCAACTCAACCAAGCTGGTCACTGTACTGGACAAATAACAGCAGCTGCTGAGTTTAGGATTTGCACCTAACTCAGCTTAAATTCAGCGCTGTTAATTCGTCTTGCTCTAAATAAAAAAACCGCGATTGATTCGCGGTTTTTTTATTAGACTGAAAGCCCCTTAGCTGCTTAGCTCAACCAATAGCTTATTTAGGCGCTGCACATAGGCAGCAGGGTCTTTCAAACTGTCGCCCGCCGCTAGCGCTGCTTGGTCAAACAAAATCATCGACAAATCGGCAAAACGCTCATCATCTGTTTCGCCATCGAGCTTCTCAACCAAGCTGTGCGCGGGGTTAATCTCAAATACCGGCTTAGATTCAGGCACAGTCTGGCCACTGGCCTCTAAGATTTGACGCATCTGCAAGCCTAGATCTTGCTCACCAATGGCCAAAATGGCCGGTGAATCTGTCAGACGATGGGACACACGTACATCTGCCACTTGATCACCCAATGCTGTTTTCAAGCGGGTAATCAGCGCTTCTTTGCTCTTGGCCACCTCATCTTGTGCTTGCTTATCTTCTTCGCTGTCTAATGCACCCAGATCTAAATCACCACGGGCCACATCAACAAACTGCTTACCGTCAAACTCAGTGAGGTAGCTCATCAGCCACTCATCAATGCGGTCAGTCAGCAGCAATACTTCAATGCCTTTCTTGCGGAACACTTCCAAGTGCGGGCTGTTTTTAACCTGTGCATAGCTTTCACCGGTCAAGTAATACACCTTGTCTTGGCCGTCCTTCATACGCTCAAGGTATTCAGCCAGCCCAACCGTTTGCTTATCATTACCGTTGTGAGTCGAGGCAAAACGCAGTAAAGCAGCCACTTTTTCTTTATTGGAAAAGTCTTCAGCTGGGCCTTCTTTTAACACCTGGCCGAATGCATCCCAGAATGTTTGATACTTCTCAGGCTGGTTTTTCGCCATCTTATCCAGCATATCGAGCACACGCTTGGTCAGCGCAGACTTCATGCTCTCGATCATCGGATCTTTCTGTAAGATTTCACGGGAAACGTTAAGCGATAAATCGTTGGAGTCCACAATACCTTTTACAAAGCGCAGGTAGAGCGGTAAAAACTCATCTGCCTGATCCATAATAAATACGCGTTGCACATACAGCTTTAAACCGCGCGGTGCTTCACGCTGGTACAAGTCAAAAGGTGCACGGGTTGGCACATAGAGCAGCGAAGTATACTCGAGACGCCCCTCGACTTTGTTGTGGCTCCAAGTCAACGCATCCTCAAAGTCATGGGCCACATGCTTATAGAACTCTTGATACTCTTCATCTTTAATCTCAGTGCGTGGACGGGTCCATAATGCGCTGGCACGGTTAACCACTTCCCACTCAATTTCTTCTGCAGTATCTGCCTCTTCGCTCGACGCTTCTTTAGGCAACTCAATGGGCAATGCCACATGGTCAGAATACTTCTGGATAATATTACGCAGGCGAAAACCATCGGCAAACTCGCTGTCTTCCTTTTTCAGGTGCAGCACTATGCGGCTACCGCGCTCAGCTTTTTCAATGGTAGAGATTTCAAACTCACCCTCGCCCTTTGAGCTCCATAAAACGCCTTCTGCGGCTGGGGCACCGGCGCGACGGGTATAGACGTCAACTTTATCAGCAACAATAAAGGCCGAATAGAAACCCACACCAAACTGGCCAATTAACTGTGAATCTTTTTTAGCATCACCGGATAAGTTCTTGAAGAACTCTGCAGTACCTGACTTGGCAATGGTACCCAGGTTATTAATCACCTCATCACGGCTCATGCCAATGGCATTGTCTTCAATGGTTAAGGTGTTGGCCTCTTTATCAAAGCTGACACGTATTCTCAGTTCAGAATCACCGGCCAGCAACTCAGGTGCAGATAAAGCTTCAAAACGAAGCTTATCCGCCGCATCTGACGCGTTAGAAATTAACTCACGCAAAAAGATCTCTTTATTCGAGTACAGCGAGTGAATCATCAAATGCAGTAGTTGTTTGACTTCTGTCTGAAAACCTAATGTTTCTTTTTGTGCTTCAACAGCCATCTTTGAACTCCATATTCACTAAACACGCCACGCTTTATGCTGGCAATACCATGGATATGGGGCTTATTACTAAAATAACAACTGTTTAGTATCGCTTTAAGCCGCTGCACTAAAAGTGCATATCTATCAGCTGCTTTACTAAAAGTTCTCAGCACAACACTTTAAAAGCTCTAACCTACTTGAGCCAACACACTCACAAGCCTCGAACAATATGCGATACTGGCACGGTATTTGTTCTATAATACAGCGCAACTGCGCCCAACTGCGCACATAAAAAGAAACCATGGAGATCAACTATGCAAAAGTCTTTCGTTACTGCCCTGCTACTTGCAACCACCCTTGGCTTAGCCGCTTGTGATAGCGATTCAGACAACAAGTTAGACGCAGCTAAAGATGCCGTTGAACATAAATCTGATCAGCTGACAGAAGCAAGCGAAGAAGCAACAGAAGCGGTAAAAGAAAAAATTCACGAAATAGAAGAAGTCCGTGAAGAGCATGCTGAAGAAGGGCAACAGAAGCTTGATGAAATTATTGATGAAAGCGAAGAGGCAAAAGCAAAAGCAAAAAATGAACTGGACGACGCGGTTGATGCTAGCGAAAAAGCAAAAGTAGAAGCAGATAAAAAGCTGGATGATGCAGTTGATGCCAGCGAAAAAGCCGCTGATCAAGCCAAAAAAGATCTAGAAGCAGCCAAAAAAGATACTCAGTCCGATCTTAAAGAGCTAAAGGATCGCGCTGCAGAAACTGCTGACAAAATCAAAACTGACAGCAAAGATGCCATCGAAGCAGCTAAGAAAAAGCTGGATGATGCGTAATAAGCAGACCACATCTGCTTGCGCAGCATAAAAACTACCCCACGCTTTGGTAGCCTTTACCTACGTGGGGTGGTTTAAAATTTAACTATCCACATGATCTGCAACACGCATTAAACTGCTCCAGCCTGCCAACAGCTCATCTGCACTGAGCCTCAGTACACTGCAAAACCTGTACAAATAATTTGACTTGTACAGCTATTATTATATTCTTATAGGCATATTCTCTAGCCTATAAAGCCCAACTATGAATACTGCAAACAAACTGATTAAAGTCGGCATCAGTGCCTGCTTACTGGGCGCCCCTGTGCGTTTTAATGGCGGGCACAAACAATCGCGCCTGTGCAAAGATATACTCAGCCAATATTTCGAGTATGTATCAGTATGCCCTGAAGAGGCTATTGGCCTAGGTACCCCACGTGAACCTATTCGCTTGGTCGGTGATACTGATAATCCTCGCGCCGTTGGTACAGTTAACTCATCGCTCGATGTTACCGAGGCACTGACCAGCTATGGCCAACGTACTGCCGCCCAACTGAATGATCTGTGCGGCTATATTCTGATGCAGAACTCCCCTTCTTGTGGCATGGAGCGAGTCAAAGTCTATCAAGACAATGGTCATACCACCGAACGTGGTGGCAGGGGTTTATTTGCTGCCGCACTGATGCGCGCCCAACCCAACTTGCCGGTCGAGGAAGATGGCCGCTTAAATGACCCAGTACTGCGAGAAAACTTTATTACTCGGGTCTTTGCTTATGCACAATGGCAACAATTGTTAAGCAGCGGTTTAACCCGCAAAAAACTTTACGATTTTCATGCCCGTTATAAATACCAATTGATGGCTAATAGCCCTGCCGATTGCACTGCTTTAGGGCGTTTACTGGCCAGCAACCATCAACTGCGCTTAGGCATTTTGGCCACGCAGTACTTTAGTCTCTTTATGTCGGCACTGAAAAAAATAGCCAACCGCGGCTCCCATACCAATGTTTTGCAGCATATCAGTGGTTATATTAAGCGCTCATTAGATGCCGATGAAAAACGCGAACTGCAGACACTTATCAGCCAGTACCGCACAGGTGTAGTGCCTTTGGTGGTGCCATTGACCCTGATCAAACACCACTTTAAGCGTCATCCAGATCGTTATATTGCTGCGCAGGTGTATCTGCAGCCGCACCCTGAAAATCTAAGCCTGCGTAATGCCATATGAATAAAACACTGCAAACCGTGGCTATCCAGGCTCCCCTTGAGAGCAACCATGAATTGTTTCCGATCCGCGAAGTCGCTCGCCAAACGGGCGTTAACCCCGTCACCTTACGGGCCTGGGAGCGCCGCTATGGTCTGATTAAACCGCAGCGCACAGCCAAAGGACACCGTTTATACTCCACTGAGCAGATTGAGCGAATTCGTAAAGTATTGGACTGGCTCGAGCGCGGTGTCGCTGTCAGCCAAGTCAAACAATTGCTCCAAGAACCAGCACTTGCACACAGTCCGGCAGACTCAAACTCTCCCTGGCGCGCTCAGCACGATCAATGGTTTAGCTGGATTGAACAACTGGCTGAAGGGCAGCTTGATCAAGCCTATAAAGATGTCATGGCGCTCTATCCACCAGAAACCTTATGCCAGCACTTATTTCTCCCCTTACTGCATAGATTACAACAGCACTGGACGTTAACTGCTGGGGCACGACTTGAGCAGGTGTTTTTTATGACTTGGTTGCGCACCCAACTGAGCAGTCGCATCAGTCTTAACAATCGCTTACATAACAGCGCTCCGCTTTTAGTGGTCAGCTTATCTGAGCAATCTATGGCGCCGGAGCTATGGCTATCCAGCTGGTTAGCCAGTTATTCCGAGTGCCCAGTGCGCGTACTTGAGTGGCCGCTGCCAAGCCCAGACTTGTTGCTAGCTATTCAGCGACTGCAGCCACGAGCAGTACTTATGTACAGCAGCCAACGTTTAAATCTTGAAGGTCTACGTGAACTGACTTCTACAGTTGACTGCCCGCTCCTGCTTTCTGGGCATGCGGTTAGCATTCACCGTGAAGCACTGGCAGATGTATCTCAGCTCACTTGTGCTGATGACCCCTTGCAGGTTTACCACAGCCTGTTGCAGCTAAACCTCATCCAACAGCATTAAGGATATTCACATGCAGCAACTGATTTGGTTTCGCCACGACCTGCGTATACACGACAACACTGCACTCAATGCGGCCTTATGCGCAGGCCCAACAGCTGCGCTATTTATTATTAGCCCGCAACAATGGCTGGCCCATAACGATGCTCCCTGTAAAGTTGATTTTTTATTACGCAACCTTGCTGAGCTGCAACAAAGACTGGCCACCCTCAATGTGCCACTGCTGATCCGCACTGCTGAACATTGGCATCAGGCGCCAGAGGTTATCGCGCAGTTGTGTCAAGAGCACACAATCAGCGCTGTGCATGTCAATACTGAGTACGGCGTCAACGAAAGTCAGCGTGACGCAGCAGTGGGCACTTATTTAGTTGATCAAGGTATTTTATTTCACAGCCATCTGGATCAGTTGTTATTTAAACCTGGCAGCATTCTCACCCAAAGCGGTACTTTTTTTAAAGTGTTCAGCCAGTTTAAGAAAGCCTGCTACAAGCAACTGTATGACCATGTGCCAGAATGTCTTGCAGCCCCTAAAGCACAAGCACCTCTAGGGCTTGATAGCGACCCAATTCCTAGCAGCGTGGTCGGTTTTAGCCCGGTACCTACCGCGCTGCAAGCACTGTGGCCTGCCGGTGAACAAGCAGCCCAACAGCGTTTAAAGACATTTACTGCTGAAGCCATCGCCGATTATCTAGAGTGCCGCGACTTCCCTGCCCAAGCTGGCACCAGCCAGTTATCGGCCTATTTAGTGGCTGGGGTGATATCCATTCGCCAATGCTTGCACGCAGCATTAGCAGCCAATCAAGGCGAGTTTGACTCAGGCAAGCCGGGGGTGGTTACTTGGATTAACGAGCTGCTTTGGCGCGAGTTTTATAACCATATTTTAGTCGGTTACCCTAAGGTTTCACGCAACTATGCCTTTAAAACGCACACCGAAGCCCTCGCCTGGCGTCACGCCCCGCAAGACTTACTGGCGTGGCAACAAGGTCGTACCGGTTTCCCCATTATTGACGCTGCCATGCGCCAACTGTTAGCCACCGGCTGGATGCACAACCGTTTACGTATGGTTGTTGCGATGTTTTTAACCAAAAATTTATTAATTGATTGGCGTGAAGGCGAGCGCTTTTTTATGCAGCATCTGATCGATGGTAACTTAGCGGCCAACAATGGCGGTTGGCAGTGGAGTGCTTCCACCGGCACCGATGCGGTGCCTTACTTTCGAATTTTCAACCCAATCAGTCAATCGAAACGTTTTGACCCCAAAGGGGATTTTATTCGGCACTGGCTGCCGGAGCTTAAGCACCTGAGCGCTAAAGACATTCATCAGCCTAAGCTGCTAGATGGGCTATTTGCCACCACTGATTACCCAAAACCCATGGTTGATTTAGCCGCCAGCCGTGAGCGTGCTTTAACTGCCTTTAAGAATCTGCCGCCAATGAACTAACAATACCACCTGGCCTGACTTAAGGTTCAGGCCAAGTTGTCACTGACTGCTTCACGCAATATCAGTCAGCGCTGCCACTTGAGCGATAGCGGTCAACTAGGGTTAAACCCAACATGACTACAATAGCCGGCACCAACCACCCCATTTGCTGCTGCGCTAAAGGCAACTGATTAAATAGTTCTGGCACCCAGTTGGATAAGCCTGCAGCGGCTAAACCATCCACGACACCAAACACCAAAGTGACTAGCATAGTTCCTCGAAAAACCAGCTTAGTGGAGCGCCAGCAACGGTCTAACAAACTTAAAGCGACTAACACAATGGCTAATGGATACAACCCGGTTAGCACCGGTATCGACACCTGAATCAGTTGCTTTAACCCTTGGTTAGATACAGCCCAACTGAAGAGGACAAAAAAGGTCACGACATATTTATACGCAATATTCAGACGTTCGCTAAAAAACTCACCGCAAGCCACTAATAGCCCCACTGCAGTGGTTAAACACGCCAGTCCAATCACCAACGCCAACAGCAGATTACCCACTGGACCAAATACATGTTGCACATATAACGCTAAAACTTGCCCACCATTTTGTGCTTCACCAGCAATCCCCTGACTGGTTGCGCCCAAATAAAACAATGACAGGTACACCACAGATAAACCTACTGCCGCGATAAGCCCAGCATAGATTGAGTAACGGGTAATTAAGCGCTCAGCTTGCACGCCCTTACTGCGCAGCGCTGTGGCAATCACCACACCGAAGGCCAAAGCGCCAAGGGCATCCATGGTTAAATAACCGTGCAAAAAACCTTGTGATAACGCTTCATGCTGATACAGACCCAGCGCTTGCCCTACAGACCCCGCAGGTTGCAAAAATGCAGCACCACCAAGAATAGTGAGCGCCACTAATAATACTGGAGTAATCACCGTACCAATACGGTCAATGATCTTATTCGGGGTAATGGCTAAATACAGCACTAAAGCAAAGTAGGCGGTGGAATACAGCAACAAGCCAGTAGCACTGTTACCAAAAAACGGTACTACACCGATTTCATAAGACACCACAGCGGTGCGCGGCGTGGCAAAAAACGGTCCAATGGCCAAATACACTGCCACCGCCAGCACCGTGCCTGCAACCTTACCTAGCGGCTGAGTCAACGCGGACAAACCGCCCCCAACCCGTGCTAAAGCCACTACAGTGAGCAGTGGCAACCCGACCCCAGTGAGCAAAAAACCAACCGCAGCACGCCATACTGCAGTGCCTGCCTGCAAGCCCGACTCCGCAGGAAAAATAATATTTCCAGCGCCTAAAAATAATGCAAAAGTCATAAAGCCCAGTGCAAATACATCACGCCGACTAAAATGGGCTGATGTCGCTGTTGTGGTATTCATGAAGGTCCTTTAGCTTAAATATCAAATTAAGCGCACAAGTCTAAAGCACTGGGCATAATGTACAAAGGGTTTAAGCCTTGCTCGAGGCCGAGCAAGGGATTGCTCTGCAGTTTTTGACTAGCGAGGCAGCGCTAAAGCAATGAGATCCGTGCTCAGCCCACGATCAAACTGGGGCACGTTGCGGTTTAACACTCACTGCCACTCACCCTGCTTCAGCAGTCAGTCAATCAGTCAGTCAGTCAGTCAGTCAGTCAGTCAGTTAGTTTGGTACATCATCCTTACTGACGGCCTTTTGTTCAGAGATAGCTTTGGCCTGAGCGCAATCCTTACCGTTAGCAGCTAGCCCCTGTTGCTCTACCCCCGCAACCGGCTCATACACTAGCACGGTATAAAGTGGAAAGTGGTCAGAGCCAATGGATGGCAAGCGCTTGATACGTTTCACGGTAAAGTGCGCGCTATGAAACAGATGGTCTAACGGCCAGCGTAGAAATGGAAAATCGACATGAAAAGTATTGAACATGCCCCGCCCGACCCGCGGATCCAGTAAGCCGCTTATTTTACGAAAAAGTCGGGTGGTGGCTGACCAGGCAACATCATTCAGATCTCCGGTAACAATCACTGCTGCATCAGTCTCTGCGACACTTCGAGCAATGGTTATTAACTCAGCATCGCGCTCTTTTGACTCTGTGTTTTCAGTCGGACTGGGTGGTGCAGGATGGACAAAGTGCAGATGGACTGGATCGCCGGAACGGAGTTGCAAGTGCAGGTGGATGGAGGGAATACCCTCCTCAACCAAATAAGTAATTTTCTCATGACTAAAAGACAATCTGGAATACACATGCATGCCATATAAATTATCCAATGGGCATTTAACGCTATACGGCATACTCGCTTCCAGCACCTCAAGCTTATCCTCCCACCACTGATTTGACTCGAGAGTGACCAGAATATCCGGTTGATACTGTTTAACCAGAGCAATCAAGGCCGCGCTGTTACGATTTGTTTGCAGCACATTGGAGGTGATGATGCTGAGCTGCCTATTTGGGTCTGTACTGCGGCAGCCTTTAACCTCCTTGGGCCAGATCAAAGTATAGGGCACGACCCAGCACAGCTGCCAAATAAAACACAGTGTGGTAGCAGTCACCAATAACCAAGTGAACGCCAGCTGCAGATCAAGAACAAGCAATTGAGCAGCCAGCAATACCCCAGCCAATAACGCAATTTGCAGCCGTGGAAAATCAAGCCCTCTAATCATCCAGTGCGACCCGTTAGACAATGGCAGCACAGTGCTAATGACAACCAATAAGGTCGCGACAACAAACAGTATTATCATGGTATTTCCTGTTACGTATTTCCGCGTAGCTTACATTCCGCTCATCGCAATGGGCACCGGCTGTTGTCGATAAAACTGACAAAGCAATCGATAAACATCAGGCATCTGCTCCAGCATGGTGTCAGGTGCCTCAAAAAAAGTCTCACTGCACACCGCAAAGAACTCTGCAGGGCTGCTCAGCCCATATGCATTGAGCGGCAACGGGCGATTGTGCTGATAGTCATTCTGCAATCTATCCCAAGCAGCAGTAAAAATACTGTGCCACTCACCGGCACGCATATCCGGGTGCATGGGCGGCGCACCGTTCGCTCCATCGCGTAGCATATCCAGCTTATGCGCCACTTCGTGAATCACCACATTACTGGCATGACCACTGGCTGAATACGGCCCCGAGTGACTGACGGCATCCCAAGCTAAAATCAGCGGCCCGCGAAACCAAGCTTCACCGCTTAAGGCAGGACCTTGAGCATGCACCACACCATCCCGACTGCGATAGGCGCGATTGGGCACAAAACCGCCCTCATAAATAATGACCGTGCGCCAGCGCTGGTACCAGTCCAAGCCCAGATGCAGCACAGGTACGCAGGCCATAGTAGCAATTTTTATCCCCATGGCATCGCTAAATTGAAAGCCAGCACCGGAGGTGAAACTTTTTTGCGCTAAAAACCGAAATGTCATAGCACGCAATGCTTCCCGTTCAGCACCTTGGTAGCGCTGCATCACCGGCCAATCAGCAACGGCTGCCTCCCACTGCTCGGCGGTAAAACCCATTTTTTTAATACGCCTATTTTCCAACCAATGCCGAACTTGCTTAAACATAGTTCACTCGCGTCCATGTATTGTTTAACAATTGGTTCACCTGCTCCTAAGCTCTAAACGCACTCATACTTTAAGCTAAAGACTCGAAAGCACTGCTCGGCGACATTTTTATCTGAACCCGCTATAACCCATACCCTATATAAATGCACCTATTTTAGGTAGTCTGCTGATCTGTAGTTAAAGTCAGCTGTCACACGGCTCTTAGCCAAGACAGTGTATTTATTAAGGAATACGTGAATATGTCAGACGATCTTTATCAAAAAGGTATCAAAAAAATCCAAGAGCTCACCGCTTCGCCTGATAGCGACCCAACGGGCGAAATGGATATCGGCGAGAAATTTAAAGATATTGCCCCTGATTTACAAAAATACGTGGTTGAGTTTGCTTTTGGTGGAATTTACTCGCGCCCAGGGCTGGATAACAAACAAAAAGTATTAACCACAATTACCGCTCTGGTTGCCCAAGGTAAGCCACAAATTGCTATGCATATCAAAACCGGCCTCACAGTGGGTCTAACCCCAGAAGAGATCGTCGGTTGCATTATGCACCTGATCCCTTACACAGGCTTTCCCAGCGTGTTAAACGCTTTAACTGTGGCTAAAGAGATCTTTGCGGAGCAAGGTTTAACCGTTGACACTGCAGGACTTGAGTAGACAAAGCCAGCTTTTATTGTAGGTTTTATCGCGCTCTAGCTGAGCCACACAAGCGACCTTTTAAACCTCAGCGGCACCAGGGTTAAATCTTGCTCTGACAAAACCTGTTTGATTGGCTATTATCAATCTATACCGTACGATTGTCGCTGCCTTGATTTTACTGGCTGCCGGGTTCTTGCCAGGCTTTTCTCTCGCTGGGCCAAGGTACAGAGTCTGCCGCTGCTGCTAACTGCCCTACAATCTGTAATTTTTGCTGGAATGTTTTTACCGCTGTTTCTGTTACAGAAAATGGGTAGCCCGGTTTTGCTCAGCTTATTGACTGTTAGGGCTGTTATTCGGATCACTGCAGCTAAAAAACCTCAGCCACTTCGCAAAAGCAAGCAATTAGCTTATGATGCGCAGCCAAAATCTATCCGCTTATAAAGTTAGGCTTATATGTCCGTCACTGCGCTGTATACCGACCTGTCTGGTTATTACGATTTAATGTGTGCCGATATTGATTATCTAGCACAAAGTCATAGCATTCGCCGATTGCAGCAAATTTTAGGTAATGACGGTAAACAACACCTTGATTTAGCTTGCGGTACGGGCCCCCATATACGGCATTTTCTTGACTTTGACTATCACAGCAGTGGCCTCGATATTAATCAGCCTATGCTTGATATAGCCAAAAAGCGTTGCCCTGAAGCACAGTTTTATTTACAAAACATAAGTGATTTCAAGGTGGTTGAACCCTTAGATCTGATCACCTGTTTCCTCTACTCAATCCATTACAGTGATGGTCTTAAGAAACTGAAAGACTGTATCGCCAGTGTTCACCGTGCGTTAAAAACCGGTGGTATTTTCTGTTTTAATGCGGTGGATAAGAACAAAATAGACAGTGACTTACTGGTAAAACATACTGCGCAGTACGCAGATCAGCAGTTCGCCTTCAGCTCAGGCTGGAGCTATTGCGGACACGGTGAACGGCAATCTCTTAAAGTCAGCATTGAAAAAGCTGGTGCTGCAGGCACACAAATCTGGCATGACGAGCATTTAATGGTTGCGTTTAGCTTTGCTGAGTTGTTAGACATTTTGCAACCTTACTTCGAAGTCCATATTTTCGAGCATGACTATGAAAAAATCATTCCTTGGGATAAGAAGTCTGGCAATGCCATTTTCGTCTGTGTAAAGATTTAGCTTACTCAGCGTCTGGCAGCAAAATAATACCGAGCTTGATCTCAGAGTAATTATTCACTCAATACTGAGATAGAAACAGCAGTCTGCAAAACAATTAGAACGGGCACAGCAGACACTGCGCCCGAAAAACTTTAACTAGACCTTCGCTACAGCCATAGCACAACCCTTCACCCAGCTAGAGTAGCCATCAACATTTAAGCAGTCATTGCAACAGCAGATATTTCGACCAAAACATCAGGATCAGATAGCGCTGCAACTCCGACAATATTATAGGCATGGGCCGGAAATGGCTTGCCATCAAGTGCTATGGCCATACCCATCATAACCTGCTGCAGCGCCTCAGAATTAAGGTCCTTGATATATATAACACTGCTCAGCACATCTTGAGGTGTTGCATCAGCCGCCTTAGCAGCACAAGCAATATTTTGAAAGGCTTGAACAGCCTGAGCTTTATAGTCACCCTTGCCAATAAAATTCATATCTTTATCGAAGGCCACTTGCCCAGCAATATAAATAGTTTTAGTCCCAGTACTAACCATTACCTGATGAAAACCGTCAAACTTAAATAACCCTTCGGGGTCAACTGCATAATTAGACATTATTATTTTAGCTCCATAACAATATTAAGTGAGTTAGTAAACTAGCATAAATTCATACAATGGCAAAAGTTAATATGTATTATATCCTCAGAAACTAACAGACATACATATAAGCTGACGCACAACTATCATTTGGACTACTCAAGGGACTTTCTATCTTAATATTAGCTGGTTTTAAGTCTGCATAAGTTAATTATAGATTTACCAGAGAAATAATATTAAAGCTTGGACCCGCAGTAAAACTGCGAGAACCAGCAAAAAATGTTACAAGCACAAACACTACCGCTACCGCTACCAGCATCAATCGCTTAGGGATAATACTCAGCGATAGAGTGACCTGTTGATTATTGCTGCTGCTTTTCGTCAATATTACAGGCCGAATGGATAGGTATCGGGCATACCTTCAAGCTCATTGCTGTCCAACCGAGTCACCGCTCGACTGTGATCCACCCAAATGTATTCATCGAACTGACGGGGAAGCTGAGTTGCATAATAATGGCTGACGCGCTCAGTCTCCGGCCGGTAGATTACGCCGATCGCTCGAGCAAGACGCGACTTCATCAAGCCATGACGCACTTCTGAGTCTCCACCCCGCCCTAACGGCAGCAGAAATCCAGCATGACCTGTTGCGTGACACAGGTGCTCATAACTCTCAGTTAGCACTTGCTTCAGCGTTTTAATCTCCATCGATCCACCCCAGTCGGAAGCAGCTGCGACCGTACCACTGTTAGTCCCGAGACCGATTAAATAAGCAGCATCAGCAAAACGTTCGCGACACAATTGACCAATATTGAGCTCGCCACGCTGCAATCTGTCAGTGGCCCGTGCATCGCCAATATGTGAGTTATGCGCCCACACCACACCGCGACTGCCTTCACCATAATAAGCGAGCAGCGCCTCGAGAGTTGCAAACATATAGGTATCACGCAGATTCCAAGTATTGTACGAATCATCGTACATTAAGCGATAGTAGGCCTCGGCACTGACCACTAAGCGGGCATTCTGCACTGCATCTAAAAACCGCTCACGGCCATGCTTGAGGTAATCACTCTCTCGGGCCTGCAAAGCGCGGAGCACATCAACCACTGATGCCTCGCAGTGGGCAACGCCGTGACTTCCCGCCCACCGGCCATAATTAGCTGCTTCAGGCTTAAAAGGCGCTAAACAGTCATAACGCTCGCGAGCAAAGACTGCCATTTTTGGATCCACATCATCAAGGTAGGCAAGCACAGCATCAATGGACTGGTAAGGACTGTAAAGATCGAGCCCATGCATGGCAACACGTTCGCTCGGCTGAAGATTAGCATTGTGCTGACGCAGCCAATCGATAAAGCTAAGCGCCTCTTCATTGCGCCACATCCAAGTCGGAAAGCGCGCGAAGGCGGTCCACTCCGACTCTGGCAACGCTGCATGCTGGACATAATGATTAATCTGGGCAACATCCGGCCAATCACCCTCAATCGCTACAAAATCAAAGCCTTTCTCTTCAATCAAAGCTCGGGTGATTCGCTGTCGAGCCCGATAAAACTCAGAAGTGCCATGGGAAGCTTCGCCCATCAGCACCAAACGGCTGTCACCAATCCGCTCCAACAGCCCATCCAGCGGAAGGTTATCGACCGAATCGAATGGCTCGACAACTTTAGCGAGCCGCTCGACCAGATGCTGATCCTCTAGGGGCATGGAGTCCGCGTCAAAGCGGCTCTTAGCGTGCGGCTTGGCCTCTTCCCATCCAGCCGCGCCAATCAGCGGTACAAAACGAACAGCGGCAAGACTTTCAGTCTCGAACTCATCCTCGGCGATGCGTGTGACGCGCAACAGTTGCTGCCCAGTCTGCTGATTGCCCACGGGCAGCACCAAGCGCCCACCAATGGCCAATTGCTGCCTCAGCTCCTCCGGCACCACTGGTGCGCCCGCTGCGACATTGATTGCATCGAAGGGCGCTGCCTCTGGCCAACCCAATGAGCCATCACCCACGCGCACCTCAACATTAGTAAAACCTTCAGCCTGTAACGCTTTTTGCGCCTGTATTGCCAGCTCATCAATGCGCTCAATGGAGTACACCTTATCGGCAATACAAGCCAGCACTGCAGCGGCATAGCCCGAGCCAGTTCCGACATCGAGAACGCGCTCACCGCCCTTCAGCGCTAAGGCATCGACCATCATAGCGACGATAAAAGGCTGCGAAATTGTTTGTCCGGCAGCAATAGGCAATGGTGAGTCATTGTAGGCGAGCTGGCGCAAATCCTCCGGCACAAAGGCCTCACGGGCAACTCGCCGCATGGCGTCGAGTACCAGAGTGGAATCAATACCACGCTCACGTATTTGTTGCTCCACCATCACCTCACGGCGCACAACCAAATCATATTCACTCATTTGGCACCTCTCTCCAGGTCCTTACCTGCCCTATTAACCAGGACTTATAACCGCAGGATTATTATAATAAAATTCATTCGCCAACATTTATCCTGTTATTGGATCGATGTAACGGGCCAAAGCTTCACTTACTTTTAAATGTGCATCCATACTCATTTATTACTCCAATAATTAATAACCACATAATATTCCATTGATTAATTTATATATTCGTAAAAATTAATCTAGCGGAAACCGGCAATGAATAGCAGCGTTAACCCCCTAACGGCGAGCACTGCATAATCGTATCAACTTACTCAACGACAAACCCAGCCAGTCTTCATTTGCAACAGCCAACTGTGTGGCATTAAAAAAGTTAATTATTTTTGCTTGATACTTTAATAAAATTGAATTCATTAAGTCGTCTAGGAGCACCTCTACTTGGTTTTTAATCAAGTTATGGCGCAGGGCTAAACCCCGCTGCTGTGCTTAACTATAAATTAACCTCTTTTGGATTCGCACCGTATTGATTCGAACCAGGTTTACTGTCTTGAAGCATAAACACCAACAGCACAATAGTGCCAAGCAGAGGTATAAGGGAAAGCAGTACCCACCAGCCACTGCGACCGGTATCATGCAACCGTCGTATTGATACACCTACAGCAGGTAGCAATATAGCCAAGATATAGATAGTACCCAGTAAGCCCATGCCAGTTTGAGGGTTATAACTCCCTGTCATACCGTCAACTGCGGAAAGAATAATACTGATAATGATATTGAATAAAATAAAATACCAATATTCTTTACGTCTTGCTCGGCCAGTAAATACTGCATACTTTTTTAAGACTTCTAAATACCAGTTCATTTTTTATCCTTTTTAATCTGTGATTGCAGCAACTGACTCAAAGCACAATTGCGCTGCTATAAGCCAGTCGCTAAACACTACTCTGCTCTCTCTTTTACCCAGCTTAATTAACCTGTCATTTAGCGCCAATAGTTATTTGCAATCGCAATGGTTTTAAACTCAAGCGCAACCAGTTCCGCAGAGTAGATTAATAACTGTGGGTCATCTTGGTATTTTTCTCTAACCGCTTGTTTGATTTGTGCATCTTGCTGAATCGCTCCTATGGTTTTTCTAACTATTTTAATGGCCAGCAAACGCCCTTCCAAAGGCGTTTTAGTGATCAAACTCGGCATATAGTCATCAACAACCTTATCCTCTTGGGCATATACAGCCTGCATAGCTGGCATGGACAAGAAGAACACCAGCATTACTGATTTAATTATGTTATTCATAACGGCTCTCCAATAGTCTCTAGTAATTAACAACCAGAGGTTTTGTAGAGACAAACAAAAACCTTCATTATGACTAGCAGATTTAGCCAAAGCCTTCCAGACTTATTTAAATTAAAATCAACGCAGCCTGATACTTAATGATTTTGTAAACACACAGGCGATCACCATCATTGACCTCTCAGAACATAAAATATTTGAATACTGGTGCAGTAAGGCACACAAGGAAGAGCGCTCAGCATTAGCACTATACTGCGGTAAGCGTTGAACTCGGCGATAAAGCAAGCTCTATATTTAGAGCAGTGTCAGTGTCAGTGTCAGTGTCAGTGTCAGTGTCGAACAATCTGGACCAAGGCTTACCCAAGGCAAGCTGCAACGCAATCTTTTAAAAATCATTGTATGGAGTGGATGGTTCGAACTGTCACTTTAAATCCTCTAATGCACAACGCTCTATTGCGCTAAAGGAAACTCTTGTTGTAGATAATTTAACTCTGGGCGATGCTGCCAGGCTATGATTTCAACCAATTCTTCACCTTTAGCTAGAAGGTGTATTTCTATACAGCGCTTATCCTCCACAGATTCGCGACGCTCAACCAAACCAAGCTCGCTACAGCGATCAACCAGCATCACCGTTGCATGATGTTTGGATTGCAAGCGCTCCGATAACTCACTAATGGTTGCCCACTCCCGGTTAGGAAAGCCTCTGATATGCAATAACAGCAAGTATTGCAGTGAAGTGAGGCCTTGGCTTTTACAAATATCTTCACTTTGCCGCTGAAAAGCCCTTAAACGAAAACGAAAATCTGACAAATCTTTAAAGTCTTGCTTGCTTAACTGGGTCATTTTAACGTCCTTTTCTTTTGTTACTCTGCTTGTAAGCCCGCTTAGAATGGACTATAACAGATACATCACAGCATGATACATGTGGAGGTTGGCATGAGCATTTCAATAATCTTTGGACTCCCTTTCTCTACAAAAGGGTGGTTCAAATTACAACAAAAAAATCTATCTATTCCTCTACTTGCTTGGCTACTGGTAGTGCCTTTATCCTTTGTGCCTCCGGTACTTATGTATTATGCGGGTACTCATTACGGCGACAGTTTTCTGCCTGGGTTTGGCGAAAAAAACTGGCATTTTATAACCACGACCCTTTTCTTAGCTGAACTGCTCACCTTCTTTGTCATGGGCTGGTTAATTCATTCGGTACTGGAAGGGTACAAGTTCAACGTCAGTTACCATGACGCGTATCTGGTCGCGGCAATTGCCCCCTTACCTTTATGGCTGTCCTCTTTAGCCTTATTGGTACCCATGTTGCTATTTAATGTGCTGGTGGTGGCCATAGCCTTAGCTGTATCGATTGCTCTGGTCTATCAGGGCTGTAAAACTCTAACCCATGCTTCAACAGATGATGTTGTGAGTATGTCGGCAACCTACACCATTATCGCTGCTGCTTTTATGGCTTGGGTTTTATTGCTGCTCATTGTTTGGGCGTACTGACAGATCACATCAGTAAAAAAGGCGCTAACCTTTACAGGAAAGCGCCTTTCTTTTTTAAGTTCGGTAAAGTTTCACAAGCAAGCGAATCGACAGCTAATATGTTAATAAAACTCCGGTTTAGCTGCGCTGCCTAATTCAGCAACTGAGCCCGATGATCAAAAGCTTATATGAAACAAGCCAGCGCGATGGGTGGCTTGTTTAATTACAAGATAAGTTACTTATGCTTCCAACCGGTAATTTCAGCTAATGCCGTACCAATATCAGCCAATGAGCGCACAGTTCTCACACCGGCATCTTCAAGGGCTGCATATTTGTCCTCAGCAGTGCCTTTGCCACCAGAAATAATGGCACCGGCATGCCCCATACGCTTGCCCGGTGGTGCGGTGACGCCGGCAATATAGGACACCACGGGTTTAGTCACATGGGCTTTAATAAAGGAGGCCGCTTCCTCTTCTGCGCTACCACCAATTTCACCAATCATCACAATGGCTTCTGTTTGTGGATCCGCTTGGAACAGTTTTAAGATATCAATAAAGCTTGAACCTGGAATTGGATCGCCGCCAATACCAACGCAGGTTGACTGGCCAAAACCAGCATCGGTAGTTTGCTTAACCGCTTCATAGGTCAGGGTACCTGAACGAGAAACCACCCCTACCTTACCTGGCATATGGATAAAACCGGGTTGAATCCCGATTTTACACTGCCCTGGAGTAATCACTCCAGGGCAGTTAGGGCCAATCAAACGCACCCCCAGCTCATCGCATTTAATTTTCACATCCAGCATATCTAAAGTAGGAATGCCTTCAGTGATGCAGACGATCAACTTAATCCCAGCAAAAGCCGCCTCTAAGATCGAATCTTTGCAAAATGGCGCAGGCACATAAATCACAGAAGCATCTGCGCCTGTTGCTTGCACTGCTTCCAAAACAGTATTAAACACAGGTAAACCAAGATGGGTAGTGCCCCCTTTACCTGGAGTAACCCCACCGACCATTTGTGTACCATAGGCGATGGCTTGTTCTGAATGGAAGGTGCCTTGTGCGCCGGTAAAGCCCTGACAGATCACCTTAGTATCTTTATTAATTAGAATACTCATGCGGCGTCTCCCTTGGCTGCGGCAACCACACGGATTGCGGCATCACTTAAACTGTTAGCTGCAATAATATTAAGGCCACTTTCAGCCAGCACTTTGCTACCTAAGGTGGCATTATTACCTTCTAAGCGCACCACCACAGGAACTTTTACCCCCACTTCTTTAACAGCGCCAATCACCCCTTCAGCAATCATGTCGCAACGGACAATACCGCCAAAAATATTAATTAAAACCGCTTTAACATTGTCATCGGACAAAATGATTTTAAAGGCTTCCGACACCCGCTCTTTGGTTGCACCACCACCCACATCTAAAAAGTTGGCGGGTCGACCACCGTGGTGACTGACAATATCCATAGTCCCCATGGCTAATCCGGCACCATTGACCATGCAACCAATGTCACCATCCAGTGCCACATAGTTGAGTTCGAACTGGGCAGCATGGGCTTCGCGGGGATCATCTTGTCCAGGATCCTGCATAGCACGCAATTTAGGTTGACGATATAAAGCATTACTATCTATGGTAATTTTGGCATCTAAACAGTGCAGCTTACCGTCATCTTTAATCACCAGTGGATTGACTTCAAGCAGTGCCACATCATGTTCCACAAAGAGCTTAGCCAGACTCAAAAAAATCAAGGTAAATTGCTTAACTTGATCCTTTTTTAAGCCAAGCTGATAAGCCAAATAACGGCCTTGAAAAGGTTGTGCGCCAATGGTTGGATCAATGCTCACCTGTAAGATTTTTTCCGGTGTCGCACTGGCAACCTGCTCGATATCCACGCCGCCTTCTGTGGATGCCATAAACACCACACGCCGTGTGGCCCGATCCACTACTGCACCTAAATACAACTCTTTACAAAAGTCAGTGCAAGCTTCGACCAAAATGCGGTTAACTGGCTGGCCTTTATCATCAGTTTGATAAGTCACTAAGCGCTTACCCAGCCATTGCGCAGCAAAGACTTGCGCATCTTCAGCATTGGTAACTAACTTAACCCCGCCGGCTTTACCTCGTCCACCGGCATGCACTTGAGTTTTAACCACCCAGCGCTCACCACCGATATCGTGACAGGCTTGTGCTGCAGCTTCTGCTGTCTCAACTGCAAAACCTGCAGACACAGGTAAGCCATATTCAGCAAACAGCTGCTTAGCTTGGTATTCATGAAGGTTCATACTGCCCTACCATTGAGTTCAGATTATATGGGGTAACCGATGACTGAATGTACCAGCTATTTTGACTGCATGAAACAGCCCACCAAGCACCAATGGCTATTGGCTCCCCTGCTTGGCCTAGAATGAAAACCGCCCCTAATAAGGGGCGGTTTATCAATTAACGCTTTTTGCGGTTTGGTATATGGATCGCTTGCCCATTGACGGCCAGCGCCGCTTCGTGGAGCGCTTCGGATAAGGTTGGGTGCGAGAACACCATCAGACCTAAATCTTCTGCACTGGAGCCAAACTCCATGGCAATTGCACCCTGCTGCACTAATTCTGCTGCACTTGGTCCAATCACATGCACACCTAATACACGATCTGTTTCAGCATCAGCGATGATTTTCACAAAGCCTGCTGTGTCATTGGCGGCCATGGCACGACCACTGGCGGCAAATGGGAACACACCCACATTGATTGCCACACCTTCACCCTTTAACTGCTGTTCGGTTTTGCCGACACCTGCAACCTCTGGATGGGTGTAAATAACACTTGGGATCAAGTCGTAGTTTACTTGTGCTTTATTACCGGCAATACGCTCTGCAACCATAATGCCTTCTTCAGAAGCTTTATGAGCCAACATCAGGCCACGCACCACGTCACCAACGGCATAGACACCAGGCACACTGGTTGCACAGGTATCGTCAACATAGATGTAGTCACGCTCATCCATGGTCACACCACTGTCTGCAGCCAATAGACCCTGAGTCACTGGACGACGGCCAACCGCAACAATTAACTTATCAAAAGTCATTTGCTGCTCGCCATCGCTATCAGTAAAGTTCACAGTGACTTCGCCATTTTTAACATCAGTTGCTGTTAAGCGCGCACCTAAGCGAATATCCAATTTTTGCTTAGCAAAAATCTTCAACGCTTCTTTAGCCACTTGCTCATCAACGGCAGTCAAGAACTTATCTTGCGCTTCAATCACTGTGACTTCGGCACCTAAACGCGCCCAAACAGAACCCAGCTCAAGACCAATCACACCAGCACCAATCACGCCAAGTCTTTTCGGCACTTCTTGGAACTCTAATGCTCCTGTTGAATCAACAATGACATCGTGATCAACCGGCGCAGATGGGATTTCAATCGGTAAGGAACCTGCAGCAATAATAATATTTTCCGCTGCGTACACTTCTACACTGCCATCTGCGGCAGTTACTTCAACCTGCTTATTAGCCAGCAGCTTACCGTGACCTTCAATACTGGTCACGCCATTGGCTTTAAACAAGCCGGCAATACCGCCAGTCAAGTTCTTAATAATAGTCGACTTGCGATCAATCATTGCCGGAACATCCATGGTTACATCGGACACACCGATACCATGAGCTTTAAAGTTTTCTTTTGCTTCATGGAATTTCCATGAGCTATCGAGCAATGCTTTTGATGGAATACAACCCACGTTCAAGCAGGTCCCACCCAATGCCAGTTTGCCGTCTTTGTCTTTATATTTTTCGATGCAGGCAGTCTTTAGACCCAGTTGCGCTGCTTTAATCGCTGCAACATAGCCTCCAGGACCGGCACCAATGACAATTACATCAAATTTCTGACTCATAAGGTTTCCTCGTTATGTGGCAAAGAACGCCACGCACTGCAGCCACTTAATTTAGAGAAGTGGCTGCAGAAATCATCAGATATCCAGCAATAGACGCGCTGGGTCTTCTAACAAATCCTTCATGGTGACAAGGAAGGTTACTGCTTCTTTGCCATCAATTAAGCGGTGGTCATAGGATAAAGCCAAGTACATCATCGGTAAAATAACCACTTCACCATCCACCGCCATTGGACGCTCTTGAATCTTATGCATGCCCAAAATGGCGGTCTGTGGTGGGTTAACAATAGGCGTTGACAGTAAAGAGCCAAACACACCGCCATTAGAAATAGTGAAAGTTCCACCGGTCATTTCTTCTAAAGTGAGCTTACCGTCTCGCGCTTTAAGACCTAGGTCACGAATCGTGCCTTCAACTTCAGCAAGACTCATAAACTCAGCATTACGCAGCACCGGCACAACTAAGCCACGCTCACTGGACACCGCAACACCGATATCTTGGTAACCATGATAAACAATATCGCCACCATCAATCGAAGCGTTCACGCCCGGCTGACGCTTAAGTGCTTCAACTGCAGCTTTTACAAAAAATGACATAAAGCCTAAACGTACACCGTTATGGGTCTTTTCAAACAAGTCTTTGTACTTGTTGCGTAAGTCCATAATTGGCTTCATGTTGACTTCATTAAAGGTGGTCAGCATCGCCATAGATGATTGCGCTTCAACTAAACGCTCAGCAACTCGGGTACGCAAGCGTGTCATAGGCACACGCTTCTCAACGCGATCACCCACTACAGCCAGAGGTTCAACTGCACTTGCTGCCGCAGTTTTAGGTGCTGCCGCTGGTTTATTGGCCACTGCAGCCATTGCATCTTCTTTAGTGACCCGGCCGTCTTTACCTGTGCCTTTAATAGAAGCTGGATCTAAAGCGTTTTCCTCAGCAATTTTACGTGCTGCTGGCGATAATAGTGGCTCACCTGCAGCTGGTGCTGCTTCGCTTACTGCTGGCGCCTCTGCAGCTGCAGGGGCTGAAGCTACAGCTTTAGTATCCAGTTTACCCAACAACTGACCACTTAAAACGGTGTCGCCTTCGTTAGCAACAATTTCTGTTACCACGCCGTCTGCTTCGGCTAAAACTTCCATGACAACTTTGTCGGTTTCAATATCAACAATCAGCTCATCGCGTTTAACTGCCTCACCAACTTGCTTATGCCATGTTGCAACGGTGCCATCAGCGACCGACTCGGGAAAAGCTGGGGCTTTAATTTCAATAGCCATAATAATTAGTTCCTATACATTCGGTTGTTACGTAAAAACCGCACTGCTTTTAAGTGCGGTTTTTCGCTGATTTAGACTACAAACGCATCCTGCAGTAACTGCTCTTGCTGTTCTGCGTGCATGGATGGATAACCACATGCAGGTGATGCAGAAGCAATACGTCCAGCATAACGCACTTCAAGTGCTGGCAAGTTCGCTTGTGCGACACGACGCATGTGATGCTGACTGGGGTACCAAGCGCCCTGGTTCATTGGCTCTTCCTGACACCAAACGAGGTGCTTGAGGTTCTTGTACTTAGCCAGCTCCTCAGCCAAATCATCCTCAGGGAATGGATACAGTTGTTCAATACGCACAATTGCTGTGTTATCGAGACCTTCATTACGACGTTTTTCTAACAAATCGTAATAGACCTTACCGCTACACATAACTAAGCGATCAACCTTATCCGCATCCAAGCTATCGATTTCACCAATAACGTTGTTAAAGGTACCCTCTGCTAAATCCTCAAGGGTTGAAGTAGCCAGCTTATGACGCAGCAAGGATTTTGGCGTCAATGCAATCAGTGGTTTACGCAGTGGGCGAATTACTTGACGACGCAGCATATGGTAAACCTGTGCTGGCGTAGTTGGCACGCAGACTTGAATATTGTGCTCTGCGCATAACTGCAAGAAACGCTCCAAGCGAGCCGATGAATGCTCTGGTCCTTGGCCTTCATAACCATGAGGTAACAGCATAGTCAGACCGCATAAGCGACCCCACTTGGTTTCACCACTGGTAATAAATTGGTCAATCACCACCTGCGCACCGTTGGCAAAGTCACCAAACTGAGCTTCCCAAATAACCAATGCATTCGGTTTGGTGCTGGCATAGCCGTATTCGAAGGCCAGAACTGCTTCCTCAGAGAGGAAAGAGTCATACATATCGAAACGCGGCTGATCTTTAAAAAGATTTTGTAGACCGATATAGGTTTCACCATCTTTTTGGTTGTGTAAAACCGCATGACGGTGCGAGAACGTACCACGGCCCACATCCTGACCGGTGAAACGAATCGGGTAACCTTCAAATAACAAAGTGGCATATGCCGTTGTCTCGGCAAAGCCCCAGTTGATTGGCAAGCCACCAGCGGCCATTTTCTCACGGTCTTTAAGAATGTTAGCGACTTGACGCTGGACTACAAAACCATCTGGCGTCTCTTGCAGCTTAAGTGCAAGTTCCTGCAAGGTTTTCAGGTCAAATGTAGTGTCGAAGCGCGGTGTCCACTTATGGCCTAGGTATGGGCGCCAATCGACAAACAGCTCTTTATTAGGCTCTTTAACCAAGCTCTGTACCACATGCAGCCCATTATCAAGGGCAGTACGGTACTCTTCAATCAACGCTTCAACATCTTCCGGAGTCTGCACACCGTCTTTAATCAAAGCATCGGCATAGAGCTCACGGGTGGTGCGTTGCTTGCTGATCAGCTGATACATTAATGGCTGTGTACCGCTGGGCTCATCCGCTTCGTTATGACCACGACGACGGTAGCAAACCAGATCGATAACCACATCACGCTTAAACTGCATGCGGTAATCAATCGCCAGCTGAGTTACAAAAACTACAGCTTCTGGATCATCACCGTTGACGTGTAAAATAGGCGCTTGAATCATTTTTGCAACATCAGTTGCATACTCGGTTGAGCGCGTATCCTCAGGCTTACTGGTGGTGAATCCAACTTGGTTGTTGATCACCACACGGATCGTGCCGCCGGTTTTATAGCCACGGGTTTGTGACATCTGGAAAGTTTCCAGAACCACACCCTGCCCTGCAAATGCAGAGTCACCATGGATAGTCACCGGAATAACTTTATCGCCATCTGTATCGCTGCGGCGATCTTGACGTGCACGTACTGACCCTTCCACCACCGGAGAAACGATCTCAAGATGCGATGGGTTAAAGGCTAACGCCAAGTGCACTTCGCCACCTGGGGTCATAACGTTGGATGAAAAGCCTTGGTGGTATTTTACGTCGCCTGAAGTTAGGCCTTCAACGCGCTTACCATCAAACTCATCAAATAAATCACGCGGATTTTTTCCGTAGGTATTAACCAGGACGTTTAGACGTCCGCGGTGGGCCATACCTACCATAATTTCTTTAGCGCCGTATGAGCCTGAACGTTGAATAATCTCATCCATTAATGGAATAAGACTTTCACCACCTTCAAGGCCAAAACGCTTAGTACCCGGATACTTAGTACCCAAATACCTCTCTAAACCTTCACCTGCTGTGAGTCGTTCGAGAATATGTGTACGTACTTCTGGGGAGAAGCTTGGACGGCTGCGAACACTTTCTAAGCGCTGCTGGAACCAGCGACGCTGCTCTGAATCTACAATATGAGTAAACTCAGCACCAATAGTACCGCAGTAAGTTTCTTGCAAGGCTTGTTGGATCTCACGTAACGTTGCTTCTTCCTTGCCGATATTTAAATCGCCAGTTCGAAACACGCTATCAAGATCGGCATCGGTTAAACCGTAATGTTGTACGGTCAGGTCAGCCTGCATCGGACGCACCCATAAACCGAGCGGATCAAGCTGCGACGCTTGATGGCCACGCATCCGGTAGGCTTGCATCAAACGGAGCACTTCAACTTGTTTTTTCTCATGTTCAGTGCTGATGCTGCCAGCTGATACTGGCTGAGCTCGCCTTTGATTTTTCGCCAATAAGACGAATTGATCGCGAACTGTAGAGTGTGAAACATCGGTACTTTGACCGCCATCTGCTGGCAGTTTCTGAAAATAAGTACGCCACTCTTCCGATACGGAGTTCGGATCGTGCAGGTAGAGTTCATATAGCTCTTCCACATAGGCAGCATTTCCACCAGATAGGTGGGCGCTGCTCCACATGCGCTGCATTACGCTTTCTTGCATGCTAGGTCACCCTTGATAAGGGGGACGCTACCGGCATGGAAACTTAACGGCCTTAAGTCACAAAACAGCGACTTGGATAAAGCCACTACAGATTCCCCGCAGATAGTCCGGGCACCAGCCCGGATGCCCCTGCTGGTCTTTAATTGCGTTCTAAAAAGCAGTTTTGTTAACTGCTTTTTGCTTAAAGTCACTTATATGAAGGTACTCAGTATAAGTGACTAAACAGTCTACAACATTAACTGTTGTAAATTAAGTACCGCTCTGCAACAACATGCTACGAATATGACCAATTGCCCGAGTGGGGTTCAGGCCTTTCGGACACACATTGACACAGTTCATAATATTGTGACAACGGAACACGCTGAATGGATCATCCAAGCGTGCCAAACGCTCTTGCGTCTGCGTGTCACGTGAATCCGCCAAGAATCGATAAGCTTGCAACAAAGCTGCTGGGCCTAAGAACTTATCAGGATTCCACCAGAATGATGGACAGCTAGTTGAGCAGCATGCGCATAAAATGCACTCATACAAGCCATCAAGCTTTTCACGATCTTCTGGTGTCTGCAAACGTTCAATACCCGGTGCAGGGGTATTGTTTTGCAAATACGGCTGAACTTTTTCGTACTGCTTATAGAAGATCGCTAAATCCACCACAAGGTCACGAATAATTGGCAAGCCTGGCAAGGGTCGAATAACCAACTTGCCATCTTTGACCACAGTCGATAATGCTGTGATACAGGCTAAACCGTTTTTACCAGCCATATTCATACCGTCAGAGCCACATACGCCCTCACGGCACGCTCGACGATAAGATATACTCTCATCTTGCTCTTTAATTAGAGCAAGAACATCCAGTACCATCATGTCTCTGCCATCAATGTCGACATTGAAGTCCTGCATAAAAGGTGCAGAATTGACATCTGGATTATAGCGATAAACGCTAACTTGCAATATTTTAGGCAACGCCATCGTGATAACCCTTAATATTTACGTTCTTGGGGTTTAAAGTGTTCAGCATCTTTTTCTACTGCTGATGAAAGCGAGAAATTAACTGCTCGTTTACCTACGCGCTTCTCACCAGGGAAGTACATGCTGTGGCATAACCAGTTCTCATCATCACGATCTTCAAAGTCTTCACGAGCGTGCGCTCCGCGCGACTCAGTACGAGCTTCTGCTGCAATCGCTGTTGCTTCAGCAACCTCAAACAAGTTCTGCAACTCCAGCGCTTCAATACGCGCAGTGTTAAAGGCATTACTCTTGTCGGTGATTTTTACGTTTTCAATGCGCTCACGCAGTTGCTCAAGCTCTGCAATACCCTTCTTCATGTATTCGCCAGTACGGAATACACCAAAGTTGTTCTGCATGCAGTTTTGCAGCTCTTTACGCAGCGGCGCAACGTCTTCACCTGTGGTGCGCTCATTAAGAGCAGACAGACGTGACAATGACTTTTCAATATCGCTTTCGCTTGCACTGCGGGCATCAACACCTTCGCGCAAACTTTTTTCCAGATAGATACCTGCAGCACGACCAAATACCACCAAGTCAAGCAGCGAGTTGCCACCCAGGCGGTTAGCACCGTGCACCGATACCGAGGTCACTTCACCTACAGCAAATAAACCGTCAACAATCTGATCATTACCCTGCGCATCTTGGGCAATCGCTTGTCCGTGAATGTTAGTCGCGATGCCGCCCATCATATAGTGACAGGTTGGCACAACAGGAATCGGCGCAACCACAGGGTCAACGTGAGCAAAAGTAATTGACAACTCACAAATACCTGGCAAACGACTGTGCAGAACTTCCTCACCCAAGTGATCAAGCTTCAGCAGCACGTGGTCACCATCTGGTCCACAACCGTTACCGGCTAAAATCTCTTTAACCATGGAGCGTGCCACAACGTCACGTCCTGCAAGGTCTTTAGCATTCGGAGCATAACGCTCCATAAAACGCTCACCGTGCTTATTGATTAAGTAACCACCTTCACCACGGCAACCTTCAGTGACTAGAGTACCCGCGCCATAAATACCGGTCGGGTGGAACTGCCACATTTCCATATCTTGCACTGGAACACCAGCGCGCAACGCCATGCCAACGCCGTCACCCGTGTTAATCAAGGCGTTGGTAGTGGAAGCAAAGATACGGCCTGCACCACCGGTTGCCAAGACAACGGCTTTCGAGCGGATATGCACCACTTCACCGGTCTCAATACAAATTGCCACAACACCGACCACTGCACCGTCTTGGTTTTTAACCAAATCAACTGCATACCATTCGTTTAAGAATGAAGTGCCATGCTTTAAGTTTGCTTGGTACAAGGTGTGTAATAGCGCGTGACCTGTACGGTCAGCAGCAGCGCAAGTACGTGCCGCTTGGCCACCACGGCCATAGTCTTTCGACTGCCCACCAAATGGACGCTGATAGATACGGCCTTTCTCAGTGCGCGAGAAAGGTAAGCCCATATGCTCAAGCTCATATACAGCTTCCGGACCCACTGAACACATATATTCGATAGCGTCTTGGTCACCGATATAGTCGGAACCTTTAACGGTATCGTACATATGCCAGCGCCAATCGTCATTTGGGTCATCTGACGCAATTGCACAGGTAATGCCGCCCTGCGCTGATACGGTGTGCGAACGGGTAGGAAATACTTTGGTAACTACCGCTGTTTTATGCCCACCTTGTGCCAACTGCAGCGACGCACGCATACCTGCGCCACCGCCGCCAACAATAATGGCATCATAAGAAATCGTACGAATACTGGCCATGAATCAAATTCCCCAAAAAATCTGTACGCCCCAGACGAACAGTACGAACATCATAATGCCGCACAGCGCTTGGACTAAAAATCGTACACCTGTTGCCCACTTACCTAACGTCATTGGCGTTAGATAGTCAGTGGTCACAGCCCAAAGCCCGATCCAGGCGTGTGCGCCCAGAGCCACCAGGCTTAACAGACTGAATATGCGCATCCAGCTTTGCGCAAACAGGCCTTGCCACTGGGCATAACTCATATCAGGGTTAGCTATTAAATAACCCAATAAAAATAATGCGTATGCAGCCAAAACAACGGCGGACACACGCTGGGCCATCCAGTCATACAGACCGGACCGAGAGAAGTTTGTTACGTTAGTTACCATATCCAGACTCCCATCAATACAATCAGTACGGCTGAAATAATAAAGACTAACTTAGCACCTAAGTTGCCGCTTTCCAGCGACACACCGATATCCAAGTCCATAATCAAATGGCGGATACCAGCAGTTAAGTGGTACATCAGTCCAGAGAGAAGTCCCCAAATTACCAGCTTGGCCAGTGGACTGGTCAAGCACTCTTTAACCTCAGCAAATCCTTGCTCTGAGGCAAGTGACTTATCAAGTCCCCATAGCAGCACAGCAATACCAAAAAACAGGATGACACCCGTTATTCTATGCACAATGGAAGAGTAGGCAGTGATTGGGAGCTTTATAGTCCTAAGATCTAGGTTTACAGGTCGTTGGCTATTCACGGCGTATTCACACTTATAAGAGCCCTAAACTGCAGGGCGAGTTGTCGGGAAGGCACTTAACAAGAAAGTACCCGTCACCATTTGAGTGACGACCGTCAGCATGGCAAAAAGCCTCTGTCGATCAGCTATCGAGTATAGTGCAAAATAGACAATAATGACAACGCATTAACATTCGCCTAATTGGGCATTGCCCCCCTTTGACATTTCACGTAAACATCTATATCCGTAATTTTAGCTCGAGATTATTTCGCTCCTGACAGTTACACTGGACAGCGGTGCAAATTGACTTTAACGATTATCCCACTATTATATCGCGAGCCCTGCGTGGAGGGCCGTGATGATTCCAAGCATAACTAGGAGGCCACAATGGCTGACAAAAAAGCGCAGTTAATCATCGAGGGCTTAGCCCCCGTAGAGCTGCCTGTACTTACTGGCACTATTGGTCCAGATGTAATTGATGTACAAAACCTTATCGCTAGCGGTCACTTCACTTATGACCCAGGCTTTATGTCAACAGCAGCATGTGAGTCTAAAATCACTTATATTGATGGTGATAAAGGTGTTTTACTGCACCGCGGCTACCCAATCGAACAACTTGCAGAAAAATCAGATTACTTAGAAACCTGTTATTTACTTCTGCACGGCGAGCTGCCAAATTCTGAACAGAAAAAAGAGTTCGTAGGCACCATCAGAAAACACACGATGGTCAACGAACAACTGAAGTCTTTCCTTAACGGCTTCCGCCGCGACGCCCACCCGATGGCGGTTATGTGCGGCATCGTTGGTGCTTTATCAGCTTTCTATCATGATTCTTTAGATAACAACAACCCAAAGCACCGCGAAATTTCTGCGCACCGCTTAATTGCTAAGATGCCAACCATCGCAGCAATGGCTTACAAATACTCTATTGGCCAGCCCATCATGTACCCACGCAATGACCTCTGCTATTCAGAGAACTTCTTGCACATGATGTTCAACACCCCAGCAGGCGCAACACGATTCAGTCCCGCTCTTATTAGAGCAATGGATCGCATTTTTATTCTGCATGCTGACCATGAGCAAAACGCTTCAACCTCAACAGTGCGCTTAGCCGGCTCTACTGGCGCTAACCCTTTTGCTTGTATCGCTGCTGGCATTGCTGCCCTTTGGGGACCTGCGCACGGTGGCGCTAACGAAGCCGTGTTGGCAATGCTGGATGAAATTGGTGACGCTTCTAATATCGAGAAGTATATTGCCAAAGCAAAAGACAAAGACGATCCATTCAAACTGATGGGATTTGGTCACCGCGTCTACAAGAACTTCGACCCACGTGCACAAGTAATGAAACAAACCTGTGACGAAGTACTGGCAGAACTCGGCATTAACGACCCACAGCTTGATCTCGCCATGAAGCTGGAAGAGTACGCATTGAACGACCCGTACTTTAAAGAGCGCAACCTCTATCCAAACGTTGATTTCTACTCAGGCATTATCCTGAAAGCTATCGGCATTCCAACCAGTATGTTTACCGTGATTTTTGCTATGTCACGTACTGTTGGCTGGATCTCACACTGGACTGAAATGCTCTCAAGCCCATACAAAATCAACCGCCCACGTCAGCTCTACACTGGCTACGACAAGCGCGACTACGTACCTGAAGACAAGCGTTAATCCTGCTTTAGATACGAAAAAGGGCTGCCCAGCAATGAGCAGCTCTTTTTTATGGAATAACTATAGCCCTGCTGACGATGCAAGAAACACTCAACCCTGCAAAGTAACCCCTTCCAGCCAACCGATTAAACGTATCGCCTCGCTCTGACTCTCTCCACACACACTGACTTCCGCCTGAAACGCCGCACAGAAAGCAGGCCGCTCTGGCAAGCCAAACAACTGACATAAATTATCATCAGTTAAATTTAAACAACGCTCACCGGCTCGCTTACCTTGCGGCATATTAGGCATAGGTGTATGGATAGACGGCGCAATACAGCACGCGCCACATCCCATCCGGCACTCCATTAACACAAGCCACTCTTTAACATCTCTCCAACCACTGCCATTTACCCCCTATTGCTTGATCGGCAATCGCGCAATCAAACTGGATGTATCCCAACGCTTACCACCCAAAGCTTCAACCTCTGCATACAATTGATCAACCAAAGCCGTCACTGGCAAAGCCGCACCATTACGCCGCGCTTCAGCAAAAACAATGGAAAAATCTTTACGCATCCACTCCACCGCGAAACCAAAATCAAACTCACCTGCCAACATTGTTTTATAGCGGTTTTCCAACTGCCAAGATTGCGCCGCCCCTTTACTAATCACTTCCATGGCAGCCTCTGCATCCAAACCGGCACTTTGTGCAAAATGCAAAGCTTCGGCCAACGCCTGCACCAGGCCTCCTACGCAGATTTGATTGACCATTTTTGTCAACTGCCCGCTACCCACCTCTCCCATTAAGCGTTGCATCTGCGCATAGCACTGCAAAATCGGCTCAACACGCTTATACACATCAAAGTCACCGCCCAACATAATGGTCAAAATGCCATTCTGCGCACCCGCTTGACCACCAGACACTGGCGCATCTAAAAATGCAAACCCTTGTTGACGCGCCTCAGCGGCCAATTCCTTGGCCACCTGGGCTGAGGCCGTTGTATGGTCAACAAAAACACTATTGGCTGACATTGCCGAAAAAGCACCATCACTTCCTAACGTTACTGCGCGTAGGTCATCATCATTGCCCACACAACACATAACAAACTCAGCACTTTTGGCAGCCTCAGCTGGTGTGCGCGCCAATGCTCCTGAGTATTCACGTAACCACCGCTCAGCAGTCGCTTGCGTACGATTGTAGACCACAACCTCATGACCATGATTGGCCAAGTGCCCCGCCATCGGATAACCCATGGAGCCCAGACCTATAAACCCTATACGCGCCATCAGCACACCTCTTTTCAATTCTCTTTAACAATTACACTGCCACCACTCATTGCTTCTTTGCAGCACCAACCCAGTATATTCAAGGCAAAGAATGGCGCTACTTAATCCGCGCTACTATTTATAGTGACAAAAAGCAGCCCTGAACGGGATCCTATTATCTTTAATTGCAAAAACCCACTCGCATGCAAGCGCTGCACAGACTGTAACAGCAACTGAAACATTCAAGTGCAAATCACAACCACACCCCAGCAACGCTATACATTACCAGCATTATAATCAGCGCCGCCTGTGATACTGTTACTTTTTAGCCGCATTACTGCTGACACAAAATGACTGACACCAGCACTCCCCTAGTTAGCTCTGGATTAGAAATGAACCTATCGAATATCGACCTAAATTTATTCATTATATTTGACGCCATTTACACCGAAGGCAATCTGACCCGTGCTGGCCAAATCATAGGAATCACTCAACCAGCTGCCTCGAATGCTCTCGCACGCCTTAGACAGACATTCAACGACCCACTATTTATACGCACCGCACAAGGCATGGTACCAACACCCCTAGCGCAAAATATTATCACTCCAGTACGCGATGCTTTGCGGCTACTGCGCACCTCGGTACACGACAGCCGCACATTCGATGCCAGCCAAGCAAGCAAAACATTCCGCCTAAGCATGACTGACTTAAGTGAAGATATTTTATTGCCCGCCACATTTCAGCGTCTGCATAAGCTGGCACCTAATGTACGGATAGAAAGCCTCTTAACCCGCCGCCGCGACACCGCTAAAGAACTGGCCTCTGGCAACTTAGATTTTGCCGTGGATATTCCGCTCAATAGCGATCCGCAACTGCTGCATACAAAGTTACTTGAAGACCGTTATGTGTGCGTTATGCGCCAAAACCATCCCCTCGCCAAGCATAAAACCATCACCTTGCAGCAGTATCTCAACGCGCAACACATCCATATTTCTTCACGACGCAGCGGACTAGGCCCCGTAGATCTTGCCCTAGGAAAAATGGGCTTGCAGCGTAATATTGTTTTACGCTCGCAGCACTATTTAATGGCGCACACAGTGCTACAAAGCACCGACTTAACCATCACGGCCCCAGCTCGCTTTGCCGCGCAGCATCAACTTCATTGTGTAGAGCTACCCCTCACAGACATTGCCCCCATTGAAAGCCACTTATATTGGCATGCCAGTGCTGAGCAAGACCCAGCCAGCCGCTGGATGCGCGAACAACTGTTAAGTGTCGCGCAACAATTGGGCACAACAGCGGCAATTTAACCCCGGCTTAAGCGAACCAGGCACCATGATTAAATTTGTGCCTTTATAAACTTTGCCACCCTTAAGACTGCCCGTTGCAAATATTGCTCATGATTAAAACCTGAACGCTTTAGAGGTTTTAGATCATGATCAGCCAAGGCCAGCCACTCAAACTCTATGGCAGCAGATAAATCGTACGACTCCACCACCTCACGACGACCCAACGGATCGCGCTCACCCTGTACAATTAAAGTAGGTGTACGCAAACCCTGTAAATGCTCAATGCGTGGCTTTTCCGGTTTTCTGGCTGGATAAAAAGGGTAACCAAAACACACCAACGCATCGGCTGCCAACTCATCAGCCAACATGCTGGCCACTCGCCCACCCATGGATTTTCCAGCAATAACAATTGGCTCACTGGTCTGTTGCCGCACCTCAGCATACACAGCTCGCCAAGCATCTTGCAGCACATGCATACTATTCGGCGGCCTGCGTACCCCGTCCAAGCGACGCTGCGCCATATACGGAAACTCAAACCGCACAACACTGATGCCCAGCGTGAGCAAGCGCTCTGTAACGCTCTCCATAAAAGTGCTATCCATGGGCGCACCGGCGCCGTGCGCTAGAATCAGAGTGCAAAATGACCCAACTGCCTGAGAATATACAACTGACATAAACTTAGCTCAATCCATTAAAAGCCCAGCGCTAGGGAGTCGCTTTGTCATCATGCTTATAGCCTGTGAGCGCTTAGACTGCCCTACTATAAAGCTCATGCGCACTACTGAGTTAAACCCATAAAGACATAGCTCGCGCCGGAACTTAACTCGCAGCACAAGGGTCTACTTAACTTCAAACTGCTAGCCAAAACATGCGAAAAATATAAATCATTTTTCCGACTAAAATGATCGTAGTCAAAGTCATATCTTTGAAAAACTAGGATTATATAGTCGTATTGCTAAGACATAGCATTATTTTCTGACAAATTTACGCTAAGATAGGTTTTAGCCAATAAGTATGCAGCAAAGAACAGTTATCAATCTTACTTTTGTGAGGCTTAATCGGATTAAATATCCGACTAAACATTGATCTGTAACACTTTATGTCCATTGCTCAGTCGCACTTAAAGACGTACTGATTGCAATGACATTGTGCTTTGCCCATACTTGTTAGCGATTTAATTCCGAACAATCCATTACCCGTGGAAGTCTTAGCATGAGCACAACAATCCAAGAGAATGCTTATAACTACAAGGTTGTACGCCAGTTCGCCATAATGACGGTGATCTGGGGTATCGTAGGTATGAGCGTTGGCGTCCTAATTGCAGCGCAATTAGTCTGGCCAGAACTGAACTTTAACCTTCCGTGGACCAGCTTCGGCCGGATCCGTCCCTTACACACCAACGCAGTTATTTTTGCTTTTGGTGGTAGCGCCTTGTTCGCCACATCTTACTATGTGGTACAACGCACCTCGCAAGCACGTCTGTTTTCAGACAAACTTGCTGCATTTACCTTTTGGGGTTGGCAGCTCGTCATAGTGATGGCAGCAATCACCTTGCCGCTGGGTTACACCACTACGAAAGAGTACGCAGAACTCGAGTGGCCTATCGCTATTCTTTTAGCTGTAGTGTGGGTTTCCTACGCTATTGTGTTCTTCGGAACCATCGCTAAGCGTAAAGTCTCACACATCTATGTGGGTAACTGGTTCTATGGTGCGTTCATTATTGTAACCGCCATGTTGCACATCGTTAACCACATGTCGATTCCGGTTTCTTGGTTTAAATCATACTCACTCTACTCCGGCGCAACAGACGCAATGGTGCAGTGGTGGTATGGCCACAACGCGGTTGGTTTCTTCTTAACCACTGGTTTCTTAGGCATGATGTACTACTTCGTACCTAAGCAAGCAGAGCGTCCAATTTACTCATACCGCCTCTCGATTGTGCACTTCTGGGCCCTGATCACTCTGTACATCTGGGCAGGCCCACACCACTTGCACTACACAGCACTACCTGACTGGGCACAATCCCTTGGTATGGCAATGTCCTTGATCCTTCTCGCACCTTCCTGGGGTGGTATGATCAACGGTATGATGACTCTATCTGGTGCATGGCATAAATTACGCACCGACCCAATCTTGCGCTTCTTAGTCGTTTCCCTTGCTTTCTACGGCATGTCGACTTTCGAAGGCCCAATGATGGCGATCAAAACCGTTAACGCTTTATCGCACTACACCGACTGGACCGTAGGTCACGTACACGCAGGTGCTTTAGGCTGGGTTGCAATGATTACCATTGGCTCAATGTATCACTTGATTCCACGCGTATTTGGTCGCGAGCAAATGTACAGTGTTGGCTTGATTAACGCCCACTTCTGGCTGGCAACAATTGGTACCGTGTTGTACATCGCTTCAATGTGGGTCAACGGTATTATGCAAGGCCTAATGTGGCGTGCAATTAACGAAGATGGAACACTGAGCTATTCGTTTGTCGAAGCTCTAGCAGCAAGTCACCATGGCTTCCTGGTGCGTATGATTGGTGGCTCGTTCTTCTTACTCGGTATGCTCCTCATGGCATATAACACGTGGCGCACAGTGCGCGCGGCAGATACTGAAAAAGCGAATGCAAATGCACGCTTTACTGTTGGAGAAGCTCACTAATGAAACAGCATGAACGCGTTGAAAAAAACGTAGGTTTACTCGCGCTCTTTATGGTGATTGCAGTAAGTATTGGTGGTCTTGTACAAATCGTTCCTTTGTTCTTCCAAGACGTGGTGAACGAGCCTGTAGAAGGACTTAAGCCTTACACTGCACTACAGTTGGAAGGTCGTGATATTTATATTCGTGAAGGTTGCGTACAGTGCCATTCACAAATGATCCGTCCTTTCCGTGCTGAAACAGAGCGTTATGGTCACTACTCGGTAGCCGGTGAAAGCGTCTACGAGCACCCATTTTTATGGGGCTCTAAGCGTACGGGTCCCGACCTGGCCCGTGTTGGCGGCCGCTACTCAGATGACTGGCATCGTGCTCACCTCTATAACCCGCGCAACGTTGTACCTGAGTCGATCATGCCTGCCTACCCTTGGTTAGTGCAGAATACGTTAGACGGCAAAGACACCGTGACTAAAATTAAAGCCATGCGCTGGCTGGGTGTACCCTACACCGATGAAGACATCGACGGTGCAGTGGCTGCGGTTAAGGGCAAGACTGAAATGGAGGCTCTAGTGGCCTACCTGCAAGTTCTTGGTACATCTATTAAGAGTAAAAGGTAACGCTCATGGATATCGGAACTCTACGTGGCCTAGGCACACTACTTATATTTGTTGCTTTTATAGGCTTAGTCTTCTGGGCCTTTAACAACAAGCGTAAATCAAGCTTTGATGAAGCTGCTAACTTGCCCTTCGCCGACGAAGAGCCGTCTTCCACCGAGCAGAACAAAGACATATCCAGGAGCGATAAACAATGACTTCTTTCTGGAGTTGGTACATCGTAATACTTACGAGCGCTACATTACTGGCCCTGCTCTGGCTGATTTTCGCCACCCGCAAAGGCCAACGCACTGAAACTACTGACGAAAAAGTAGGTCACTCATACGATGGTATTGAAGAGTACGACAACCCATTGCCACGCTGGTGGTTTATGCTGTTTGTCGGCACATTTATCTTCGCCATTGGCTACCTTATTATTTACCCAGGAATGGGGAACTGGAAAGGGTTTTTACCCGGCTACGAGGGTGGCTGGACGTCTGCCAAGCAGTATGAGCGCGAAATGGACAAAGCCGACGAACGCTACGGACCAATTTTTGCCAAATATGCAGCCATGCCGATTCCTGAAGTGGCTCAGGATGAGTTAGCTTTAAAAATGGGCGGCCGCTTATTTGCTTCGCACTGTGCAGTTTGTCATGGTTCAGATGCCAAGGGTGCCCACGGCTTCCCTAACCTGGCTGACGATGATTGGATCTGGGGTGGCGAACCTGAAACCATTAAAACAACCATTATGAAAGGCCGTAATGCGGCAATGCCGGGCTGGGAAGCTGTTTTAGGCAATGATGGTATTCGAAATGTAACGGGTTATGTGCGCAGCTTGTCAGGCTTGAAAAACCCTGAAGGCTTAGATATCGATCTTGCCGCGGGTCAGCAAGCGTTCAGCACGACCTGTGTTGCTTGCCACGGTGTAGAAGGCAAAGGTAACCCAATGCTTGGTGCACCTAACTTAACTAACCGTGTGTGGCTCTACGGCTCTAGTTTTAATCAAGTGCAACAAACGATCCGTTATGGCCGTAACGGTCATATGCCTGCCCAAGAAAACTTTTTAGGCAATGACAAAGTGCACTTATTAGCTGCCTATGTGTACAGTCTGTCGGGCGACACGCAAGATCAGTAAATGACCGCGTGCGACATGTTGTCACTCTCTGCTGGACGCCAGCAGGCGTACCATAGAAAGCAGTTATAAGCTTAATCCGGCCAGCTATTGCTGGCCGGATATTTTAAAAACCGCAGCGGTACATCTTGATGACTGAGCAAATTCCTGTAAAAAACATCACCCCAAAAAAAGAAGACTCTGGCTTATACGCCAGTCGTGAAACAATCTACACTCGCGCTTTTACTGGGGTTTTCCGTAATATCCGCATTATTTTCGGTGTCTTCCTATTTATTCTCTTTTTAGGCACGGCATGGCTGCAGTGGGGCGACCGCCAAGCTGTTTGGTGGAACTTGCCGGAGCGTAAATTCTATATTTTCGGCGCAACCTTCTGGCCACAAGACTTTATGTTGTTGTCTTGGCTCTTAATTATTTGTGCTTTCGGCTTATTTTTTATTACTGTTTTTGCTGGACGTGTGTGGTGTGGCTATGCCTGCCCACAAAGTGTTTGGACATGGATATTTATGTGGTGTGAAAAAGTCACTGAAGGTGACCGCAACGCCCGCATTAGGCTTGATAAAGCGCCCATGTCAGCCAACAAATTTCTGCGTAAAGCAGCCAAGCATACTCTGTGGCTCAGTATAGGATTTATCACGGGCCTCACTTTTGTCGGCTATTTTACTCCGATCCGTGAACTACCAATGGATCTGCTCACTGGCCAAGCCCATGGCTGGTCATATTTCTGGGTGGGTTTCTTTACGGTACTGACCTACCTCAATGCTGGCTGGCTGCGCGAGCAAGTCTGTATTTATATGTGCCCCTACGCTCGTTTCCAGAGTGTAATGTTCGACAAAGACACCTTGATTGTTTCCTATGACGAAGCACGCGGAGAAAAACGCGGCTCGCGGAAAAAAGGCACTGACTATAAAGCCCAAGGCCTGGGTGACTGCATTGACTGTAAGTTATGCGTCCATGTCTGCCCGACCGGTATTGATATTCGTGACGGCTTGCAAATTGCCTGTATCAGCTGCGCAGCCTGTATCGATGCTTGTGATGATGTGATGCTCAAAATGGACTATCCAAAAGGGCTGATCAGCTACACCACAGAGCATAATTTATCAGGGCAAAAAACCAAACTGATCCGTCCGCGTCTAATAGGGTACGCTGTGGCGTTATTGGTTATGAGCAGTCTGTTCGCTTATACAATATTTAATCGCACCCTGGTTGAACTCAATGTCATCAAAGACCGCACACCTTATCGTGAGAACTTGCAAAACCGTATCGAAAACGTCTATACGTTAAAAGTAATGAACAAAGACCAGAAAGATCATGTCTTCATCATTGAAGCCAGTGGCCTTGATGGTTTAACACTTGAAGGTAGAAACCGAATACCTGCAGCGGCAGGTGAGATTTTATCAGTACCTGTATCCGTCTCGGTTGCCCCAGAAGACATTCCTTCTAGCGCCAATAAGATTGAATTTAAAGTTCACTCTGAGGATGACAGCAGTATTAATAGAACATCTGAAAGCCGCTTTCTCGGCCCAGTCAATCGTTAATTAAAGGATCTTGTATGCAGCCCGATAACAATGTTTTACCCTGGTATAAAGAGTTTTGGCCTTGGTTTATCATTGGCATGCTCAGTTTTTCTGTGGTGCTCGGGCTGTCCTTACTGACAATTTCAATCCGCAATGCCGACAGCTTAGTTGTCAGCAATTATTACGATGCTGGTAAGGGCATTAATATATCCCTTGAGCGAGAAAAACTTGCCGAGCAAATGGAGGTTGCTGGTTTGTTAACCTTAGATAGCGCCACTGGCCAAGTCGATTTTGTTATTACTGGGCAAAGCAAACCACAACACTTGGTTTTAAACCTCATTTCACCCACGCAACCCGAGCGTGATCGGCGCATTGTCTTGCAACCTATAGGTAGTGATGTCTACCGTGGGCTGCTGGAGGATCATATCCAAGGCCGGCGCTTTGTTGAAATTCTAGGCACAGAAGACACTGCTCAATGGCGTTTATTTGAAGAGCACACTTTAGTCGATGGACAACCCATCACCTTAGGCGATTAAGCCGAGCCACTCACCTGTTGTTACAGCCTCAGTGGAAACTGTTTAAATTATCGATAGCTGACTATTATGGTTGCGCCCTTATCCTGTTTTCACTGCGGTTTACCTGTCCATACCGGTGACGCCTTTACTGCCACCGTTCTTAAACAATCACGGGTATTCTGCTGCCCTGGCTGCCAAGCTGTGGCACAAACCATCGTAGCCGGCGGTTTAGAAAGTTACTACCAACACCGCAGCGAATCCTCAACCAACCCCGAAGCATTACCTGGCGTATTGCCTGATGAATTGCTCTTGCTTGACCGGGCCGATATTCAAAAGCCCTTTGTCAGCAGCACAGGTAATATCAGCGAAACTCGCCTGCTAATTGAAGGCATTACTTGCGCAGCTTGTGGCTGGCTGATTGAAAAACATCTAAAGCAACTCACTGGTGTCCAAGAAGCCTCTCTCAACCTGAGCAATCACCGCTTACTGATTAGCTGGGATGCAGAACAAATCAATCTGTCGGATTTACTAAAAACCATCCGCTATATTGGTTATGCTGCGCATCCTTGGCAAGCCGATGCGGTCAGTGAGCAAATGCAAGCGGATAACCGCCGTGCATTACGCAAACTAGGCGTGGCGGGCCTGCTCTGGATGCAGGTGATGATGGCCTCCATGGCCACTTGGCCAGAGTTTAATATTGATCTCTCTGAGGGTATGGATGGCTTGCTGCGCTGGGTGAGCTTAATTCTCACCACACCCATCGTCTTTTATTGCAGCAGTGAGTTTTTTACCGGTGCTTTACGCGACTTGCGCACCCGCCACTTAACCATGGACGTATCGGTTTCTTTAGCCATTGCTGGTGCCTATGCAGCGGGCATTTGGTCAACTTTTACTGGCCAAGGTGATCTCTATTTTGATGCCGCGGGCATGTTTGCCCTTTTTCTTCTCTCGGGTCGTTACCTTGAGCGACGTGCACGTGAACGCACCACCGCAGCAACCACACAGCTGGTTAATTTATTACCGGCCTCCTGTCTACGTTTAACAGCAGACGGCAGCAATGAGCGTATTTTGCTCAGTGAGTTACAGCAGGGTGACCAGATTTTAGTACCACCTGGACACCTGATTCCAGCGGACGGACGTATTCTAACTGGGCGCTCGAGCATCGACGAATCATTGCTCACCGGGGAATACTTGCCCCTGACCAAAACACCTGGCGACACTGTGGCAGCCGGCACACTCAATATTGAAGGGCCACTGACCATACAAGTCGTAGCGCTGGGCGAGGAAACCCAACTGTCAGCCATTGTGCGCCTACTCGAGCGTGCACAATCACTTAAACCCCGCCTGGCTGAACTTGCGGATAAAGTAGCGCAGTGGTTTTTGCTCAGCGTCTTACTGATTGCCAGCATAGTGGGGGTTATTTGGTTACAAATCGATTCTTCCCGTGCTTTCTGGGTGGTTTTATCGCTGTTAGTGGCCACCTGCCCTTGCGCCCTCTCATTGGCCACGCCCACTGCGTTGACTGCGGCAACTGGCTCACTGCACAAACTGGGCTTACTGATCACTAAAGGCCATGTACTAGAAAGTTTCCAACAGGTGGATACGGTTATTTTTGATAAAACCGGCACTTTAACTGAAGGCAAACTCACCTTAAAACGCATCTTGCCTCGCGCTCATCTCAACGAGCAAGAGTGCCTTGAGCTCGCCGCCGCCTTGGAAAGTCACTCTGAGCACCCGATTGCTCGCGCTTTTGGCCGCTCCAACATTGCTGCTGCGCATGTCACCAGTGCGCCGGGTTTAGGCTTAGAGGGTAGCGTTCGTGGCAAACTGCTGCGTATTGGCCGCCCTGATTATGTCAGCGACCTGGGTAACTACCCCGCACCACCAATGCCCAGTCAAGACGGGCAATGGCTATTGCTCGGCGATACTGAGCAAGCTTTGGCCTGGTTTGCTCTGGATGATAAATTACGCCCCGATGCGCCTGCATTGCTTGCGACGTGCCGAGCCCGCGGCTGGGACGTCCTATTATTGTCTGGCGACAGCTCACCCATGGTGCAGCAGATCGCTGATGAACTGCAGATTGAAGATGCTCGCGGCGGACTCACCCCTGATGATAAGCTGCAGGTATTAAAAGAATTACACCGTCAGGGTCGCCACGTTCTGATGCTGGGTGATGGGGTCAATGATGTGCCAGTCTTGGCTGCTGCGGATATCAGTATCGCCATGGGCAGCGCAACGGATTTAGCGAAAACCACTGCTGATGCTATTTTATTGTCGAATCGACTCAGCAGTTTAGTCAGCGCACTATCCATCGCCAAAAAAACCCGCCGAGTGATTATTGAAAACCTCGGCTGGGCAACCCTGTATAATGGTTTAGTGATCCCCTTCGCTGCTATTGGCTGGGTGACGCCTGTTTGGGCTGCTCTAGGGATGTCAGTCAGTTCATTATTGGTGGTGTTAAACGCACTGCGCCTCACCCGCTTTAGTGAGTCTGTTTAATCCTATTTTAGCGAGGCATGCTATGAGTGCTTTATATATCATGGTTCCAGCTGCAATGATTCTCGTTGCGTTGGCCATCAAAGTGTTTTTTTGGGCGGTGGATAACGGTCAATACGAAGATTTAGACAGTCCTGCCCACAGCATTTTATTTGACGACGAAGACCCTATGCACACTGCTGCGCAACAAAAAAATACCGATGAGCATGAGCAACGTGATGATTGACTTGCTTCCGCTCCTCGCTTCAGCATTTATTCTCGGCTTATTAGGTGCCGGTCACTGCTTAGGCATGTGCGGTGGGCTGATGGGAGCACTGACCTTAAGCATTCCTGAACAACAGCAACACAAGCGCTTACGTATCATCATTGGCTACAACCTCGGACGCGTCAGCAGTTATGCAGTGGCTGGCTTTTTGTTTGGCTTGCTTGGTTGGGCGGTCGAACAAACACCCGCTGCGGCAGCCTTGCGAGTTATTGCCGGACTGCTCTTAATCAGCTTAGGCCTGTACCTTGCCGGTTGGTGGCACGGCTTAACTCGAATTGAAAACATCGGGCGCTATATTTGGAAATATATCCAACCTGTGGCTGGCCGTTTGCTACCAGTGCAAAGCACACCCCATGCATTATTACTGGGCGCCCTTTGGGGCTGGCTACCCTGCGGGCTGGTCTACAGCACTTTATTCTGGACTGCCAGTCAAGGTGATGCCGTTACCAGTGCTTTATTGATGTTCACCTTTGGCTTAGGTACCTGGCCGGTGTTAATTGCTTCTGGCTTAGCAGCTGAGCGCGTTACCGCTTTTTTGCGCAAAAAAAATGTCCGTTATGCCGCAGGGATGCTGGTGATTCTGTATGGTTTATGGACTTTACCTGGTCCTCACCAGCACTGGCTTATGGGTCACTAACAGCACTACCCACATAGAATTACGCTTGATACAGATCAAGAGGCATACTCTCAACGCAGCCTATACTCGCTCCTAATGCTGGCGATCTGGGAAACAGTTGCGATGGGGAATAACAACAATATAGCTTGGAGCTCAGAACTCTTTAATGCCTACCATCGGTTAGGTAAGCAAAACTGTTCATATCCCGCAGCTTCCCACTACAAGCACAGCATCAGTATGTTTGAACGTTTTCGTGCATTACGCAATAGCCGTAAAGCACAAAGACCATTGGCAATAAACGTCAACATCCCTTTCTGTGCCAATGCCTGTTACTACTGCACCGCAAAAAATATAGTGACTAAAGATCGCAGTCGCAGCACCGCTTACCTGCGTAGCTTAGAGCAAGAAATACGGATGGTCGCAAAACATATCAGTAGCGAGCAACCCATAGAACAGTTGCATTTTGGTGGCGGCACTCCCACGTTCCTCAACCCGAGTGAACTCCAGCAACTGATGGACTGCCTGAAAGAAAACTTTAATATCAACAGCAATAACTTCAGCCAATACAGTATCGACATTGATCCTCGCGAAACGGACTGGTCAACCATGGGAGTATTGCGCGATATAGGCTTTAATCGGGTCAATATTGAAGTCCAAGGGCTTGACCCTGCAGTGCAGCGAGCCATCAATCGCTTACAAAGCATCGAGCAAACACAAGCCATTGTAGAAGCAGCACGCACCTTACAGTTCCGCACTATTAGCATGAGCCTTATTTACGGCTTACCTAAGCAGACGCCACAGTCATTTGCCCAAGCCTTAACCCAAATTTTAAATTTAACCCCTGACCGCATTACTTTACACAGCTATAAGCATCAGCCTGATCAGCATCCGATTCAAAACCGGATCAATGCCAATGATTTACCTCCTTCTGCCAGTATAGAAAAGATGCTCCAACACGGACAGCAAGAACTGCAGCATGCTGGTTACAATTACATTGGCATGGGTAACTTTGCTTTAGCAGATGATGACTTTGCTTCAGCGCAAGAAGATGGCACCTTACAGCAAACTATTCAAGGTTACAGCACCTGCAGCAGTGGTGATACCCTTGGTTTTGGAGTCTCTGCAGTGAGCCAGCTAGACCAACTCTATTATCACAACAGCCATGATCTCAATGCCTACCAAACCAGCTGCAACAATCAGCAACTGCCCCCAGCACAAGGACTCCAATGCAGTCTTGATGAGCAAATTAGGCGCAGCATAATGCAAGCGCTAAACTGTCAGTTCTCAATCAATTTCAATGCTCTTGAGCAGCGTTATAAGATTAATTTTAAAGAATTCTTCCAAGCGCAATGGCCCCAGTTGCTAAACATGCATCAAGATGGACTGCTGACGCTGAGCGAAGATGAATTACGCATGACCGCAGCAGGCCGTTTCTTTGTCCCTGCTGTTTGCCAATTGTTTGACCAGCAGCTGGAGCAAGGTGCTACGGACCAAGCCAAGGCCAGCAGGCAATTTAATATACAAAAAATTTCTTAAACACTGTGCTCGCACTCCTTAACTCACTGTAAGTCCTTGAGCAGTAACGCAAACAAAGTGGCAGCTTGTTCTCAGCTCAGGTAATCTTAGGGCATCAGATTTTATCGTCTCTTGCTCAGGAATCATCGTATGGCCAAAATAACCAGTGCACGCAACCCGCACCAAGCGCATTGTAAAGATTGCAGCTTAGCCACACTTTGCCTCCCGCTGTCGTTAGATATGCAAGACCTTGATGCCCTTGATGATATTGTGAAGCGCGGACGCCCACTGAAAAAGGGTGAGTTTATTTTTCGCCAAGGTGATGAGTTTTCCTCTGTCTATGCAGTACGCTCGGGCACCCTGAAAACCTTTAGCATTAGCGGCTGTGGCGAAGAGCAAATCACAGGATTCCACTTACCCAGTGAGTTCGTTGGTCTATCCGGTATGGACACTGAGCTTTACCCTGTCTCCGCTATTGCTCTAGAAACCACCTCTATTTGTGAAATCCCTTTTGAACGACTCGATGAATTGAGTGCAACCTTACCGCAGCTGCGACGTCAGCTGATGCGCATTATGAGTCGTGAAATACGTGATGATCAGCAAATGATGAGGCTGTTATCGAAAAAAACTGCGGATGAGCGCATTGCTACATTTTTGGTTAACTTGTCAGCTCGATTTCGCGCCCGCGGCTATTCGCCGCAGCAGTTTCGCTTAGCGATGTCGCGCAATGAGATCGGTAACTACTTAGGTCTAGCTGTAGAAACTGTATCGCGGGTGTTTACTCGCTTTCAGCAAAATGAATTGCTTGTCGCTGAAGGTAAAGAAATCAACCTTATCAACCTGATTGATCTCTGTGCATTGGCTGGCGGCAGTTTAGATAACTGATCTGCGCAAAAGAGGATCGCAAGATGATTTTTGATGAATTTGCAATTAAGTCTTTAATACGCCCTATTCCAGATTTTCCTAAAAAGGGTGTTATTTTTCGTGATATCACACCACTGTTTAAGTCACCTCGAGCCATGCGTATGGTGATTGACGGTTTAGTGCAGCGCTATGTTGCAAGTGATTTTACTCACGTTGGCGCCATAGAATCACGGGGTTTTTTGCTCGGTTCAACCATCGCTTACGAGCTGAATAAACCCTTGGTTTTATTTCGCAAGCAAGGCAAGCTCCCCGCTGATGTGTTAAGTGAGCCTTATGACACAGGTTACGAGCAATCAGTACTCGAAGTGCATGCCGACAGCCTCACTGAGGGTGATAAAGTTCTGCTGATTGATGACATTATTGCCAGTGGTGGTACTTTTGTTGCAGCGGCACGTCTTATCCGGCGCATGGGCGCAGATATTTACGAAGTGGCCGCAATTATTGACTTACCTGAACTGGAAGGCTCGCAATTAATGCAAGATATCGGCGTGCCAACCTTTACTTTGACTGCCTTTACTCTCAACGAACACTAACTTGTTATAGCGCCCGCTGGCCAACCTAGGTCAACGGGCTATTGCCCCTCTATTGCCTCTTAACTTTAAAAGCATTCTTATTCAGTAACAATCCTCTGTCCTTGTAGAACTCTTTTATTTTGTGCTCAGCCGTCCACTGCGACAATGGGTCACCGCCAGTTTCTTGTCATTAATCAAGCAAATGGTGACATAATATAATAGTCGCAAATATAAAGGAGTGCTCAATATGCTTTGTGATCCTGATTATCTAAGCGCTATGCAGCATGTGTCGAGCCTATCCGGCACACATCTGAAAAGTGCAATAACAGTACTACTAACCACCGGGGAGTATGCACAATGATCTCGGAAACACTGGTTGACCTGTCTCCACTGACCATTGGTTTAGCATTTTTGCTGGCTATTATGGAGTCAGTCTATGTCTTAACCGGCAAAGAAGTGTACAAAGACATGGTTAAATTCTGGGGTAAACTCTTTGGTATTAACTTTGCCATTGGGGTTGCTACAGGTCTGACCATGGAATTCCAGTTTGGTACCAACTGGTCGTACTACAGCCACTATGTGGGTGATGTCTTTGGTGCTCCTTTAGCCATTGAAGGCTTGATGGCCTTCTTCTTAGAATCAACCTTTATCGGTTTGTTCTTTTTTGGTTGGGATCGCCTCAGCAAACGCCAGCACTTAGCAGTGACCTGGTTGGTTGCCATTGGTTCAAACCTCTCAGCATTATGGATCCTGGTTGCCAACGGTTGGATGCAATTCCCCGTTGGTGCAGAGTTCAACTATGAAACCATGCGTATGGAAGTCACTGACTTTGCCGCATTGATTTTCAACCCAGTGGCACAGGTTAAATTCGTCCACACGGTTGCTGCGGGCTATGTAACGGGCTCAATCTTTGTGCTTGCGATCTCCAGCTGGTACTTACTGAAGAAGCGTGACCTTGGCTTTGCTCGTCGCTCATTTGCGATTGCTGCAGCCTTTGGTATGGCCTCGATTCTGTCGGTTATTGTGCTCGGCGATGAGTCAGGTTACGAGATTGGTGATGTACAGCAAACCAAACTTGCCGCTATTGAAGCGGAATGGCATACCGAACCTGCACCAGCGGCCTTCACTTTGGTTGGTTGGCCGAATATGGAAACACAGACCACGGACTTTGCGGTCAAGATTCCTTATGTGATGGGTATTATTGCCACCCGCTCTCTCGACCAACAAGTGACCGGGATTAGCGAGCTGATTGATCAGCATGAAGTGCGTATCCGTAACGGGATGATTGCTTATGAGCGCTTGGGTGTTCTACGGGCCGGTGACCGCTCTGCAGAAAATGTTGCTCTGTTTAACGAAGTTAAAGACGATCTCGGTTATGGCTTGCTACTCAAGCGCTACACCGAGAACGTAACTGATGCCACAGAGGAGCAAATCAAACAGGCTGCTGCAGATACCATTCCCCATGTGCCAAGCCTATTCTGGGCATTTCGCTTTAT